>Ga0307511_10007265_pt1 | contig 11159 bp, 12 predicted proteins | sample 13_EM_MG_FD_200266 | JGI IMG/M metagenome (GOLD analysis project Ga0307511, IMG submission 200266) | Populus trichocarpa ectomycorrhiza microbial communities from riparian zone in the Pacific Northwest, United States - 13_EM | ecosystem: Host-associated > Plants > Roots > Unclassified | place...
CCAAAATTTGAGCCTATTTGGTTGGATATTGGGCTCGATATCGTGGAAAAGCCGCATAATACCTGATTGACCCACATCCCGGTGGTGACCCGCTTCCCGGCGATGTATGGTAACTATGGAGGATATGAAGTACCAAGTATTGAACACAATACCGTTCCCCGTATATACTTTAAGAGTGCAATACCCTTTCCTGTGCCTCGCGCAGCTTTTGAGCCAGGGATATGTTGCCTATTTCAGTTATGTATCAACCGTGAGGAAATAGTGCTACCCATCGACGTCGCTTCTGGAGTGTACTCTGTGTGTGTAGCTTTCATAGTAATCTAGGGATAAACATGAAACACCTTATGACTGATAGTAAATAATTCGTATCACTGAAGTAACATGGACCGCTTCGAAATGCCACTTGCAGACAGTAGCGGAACACTGCGGTATACCAAACTACACAATCGCTGCGACACACTTCCAATTGGCTCTATTTATTCTTTAAGCACTCTATATGTAGCTCCTATTGGGTCTGCTCTCCACTGCGAGCTACCGTAGGTACTGTATAGGCTAAATACAAATTTCTTTTTCTTCGGAAGTCTATACGCCCAGTCAGCCTAAGGCTATGAGGCGAGGCTATATACAATCGCTCCACTAGACCTAGACAGTAGGCTGAGACATCAACGGATCGTAGTCTCGGGGCCAGACCCTCAGAGGCCCAAATGTTATTATTCTATTGTTTAACCTCTGTTACTCTATAGGTTGGTTATTACTCTAGAGTATTGTGCTTAACCACAACCGACTATCTATCGATGCATATGCTGAGCAGCCCAGGGACATAGGTTCGAGACTACTTAAGGTTCGAGGCAGAGTTGTTGTCGCGCTCCGGGCCAGTAAGTCACCCACCACTGGCTGGAACTCCAGGGGTCCAGCGCCAGACTAGAGTCCAGCTATTGTTAACGTTCTTGCACAATACAAAACAGTGACATACCTTATCGGCCCTCCAGTCTGGTTGGAACTCTCTGCCCCACAAGTAGGGCTCTACGCGCTTCTTAGCCCTGGGTCGGAGTACTCCGTAAGCAAGTGGCCTTCAATTACTAGGTACCCCACCCGTCCATTGCTGCACGTGTGCACAGATCCACACCAATCACACTTGGTACATATCGGCTCCTTCCCGAGATCGACTGATCTACCGTCGCGGCCCGCTGACCAAACCAACGTGAGCTTGGCAGCGATTCACCCAAATAGCTACTGTAACTATGCATGGTACATGCACGTGCACCAGGGAGAGGGGATCAAATCTATGCACGTAGCCGGCACGCGATTCAGCGAACCCTGGTGTTTTTCGGTCGACGTACACCATCCACAAGCAAGCCCAGGGCACTTCATGTATATTAGTGGTTAGGTAGTCTCGTTAGTGGTGGTCAGTTCCTAATTACAATCATGGGAATTGTAGTTAGCAAGCGCCTTGGCAACTTGGCGCCCTCCCTGATTGGCCAGTCTTCCAATTACAACCACTCCAAACTCGTAAATGCACCCTCGAGTGTATCTTCCAACTTAATGCAGGCCTCCAACCCGACATACCCCTCCAGCCCGGCAAACCCCCTAACGTATTGACGGGGATCCGGCGCACTATCGGGATCTGGCGCACTTCCGGGATGCATGTATTTAATTGTTAAAAAAATCGAATTATCATGCAAATAGGCTCAAATTGAAACTAGAGTTATAGTACATACATAGAAGTCATCGGAGAGTGCTGCCCTGGGGTGAGCATTGATATACGAGGTGGTGAAAAATGGAAGGTAGGAATTGGAATATGTATGGACTTACCATTGATGTGACTGGGTTGTGTCCTCAAAGGACTTGCGGGGCTCAATATATGTTGTACTTGATGTAACATACATGTGGAGTCAGTATCAGGACCAGCGGCCTACCATGTGAAGAGAAGTAGTAAACTACATGGCGGATTATGTTAAAAAAGACATATCCTGAGGGATATCGGGATCAAGGAGCCTTTGTGTTGGGTATGCATATAGACATATGGTCTGGTAAAACTTACTACATGTAAGGAAACTAGTTGTATGCATGGGGGGGCCATGGGGGCACTTGTACAAGGCGGGGTACTTGAGGGTAACCAATCCATTTCTCCCGATATCCAGTGGGTCAGCTCACTCAATCCGAGGCATAGGGCTACCGTTTTGTTAGGACGGCGCCCATAGCATCTAATGAGGCTTCCTACAAAGCCTTGATACTATTGACAAGCTACAACATGTGTTGAGTCAAAATACCCTTTAAAATGTGTAAAAATTGCAGCATATTTTGTAATAACTCAGGCTAGAAGGTAGATAAAATGCCTAGTATGTTCAGCAAGGTACTTTGCAATGCATAAATGCGTTTGCAACAAGAGCATGGCCATTTCCTTCTTGTTAGACAAGTTTACTCTATGTGATATCAGCACAAGCGTACCAGTTATCCCCAGCTCCACCGTGCCCCAAAAGGCCCACTATACCTTCATAACATATATTGAGCCCCGCAAGTCCTTTGGGGCCATAATTCAATCAGGTCAATATTTGTCCATACATACTCCAATTCCTACCTTCCATCCCTCGCCACCTCATATATCAATGTTCACCCGAGGGCGGCACTTGTAGATGACTTCTATGTATACACTATAACCCCGGCTCCAATTTGAGCCTATTTGCATGATAATTTGATTTTTTAACAATTAAATACATGCATCCCGGAAGTGCGCCGGATCCCCGTCAAATACGTTAACCCGACATACCTCTAGCACGCTCCAATCCTAGTCCTGCACTTTCAAGCATATAAAGACCAACTGCCAGTTGTTGGTAGATAGGATGTGCAGGCCTTTTTGCGTATTCCCCTGACCATACGGGAGTAACAAGATCCACTAGCAGCCAAAAGGAATGACGTTGCATTCGAAAGAGGGTCCTGAAGGCAGGTTCAGGATAGGTCTTAATTAGGTTCTGTAATATATCGTTGCCTACTTGATGCTGCCCTGGTAAGATTGTACGAGGGGCTATATAACGACGACGAGATATCGATCATAGATAATCCCTGATAGCATAGAATCTGAAGATGTTGCTTCATCCTTGGTAACATGGGTCAGCAGCTCTATCATTTGTATGATGTGTTGCAATAAACGACCACGTTCTGTTGTTCGAGGCATTTGGGGAAGACTTGTCTGCAGAGATTATCAGTGGCGATTGGAATTGCAAATGCGGTTCAATTCGTACCGTAATCACAATTTTTTACACTTTCGGATTAGTCCATTCCTGCCAAGGCGCTTGCTAACTACAATTCCCATAATTGTAGTTAGGAACTGACCACAACTAATATTGTTGTTTACAACACGCACATTCCAGCTACTACTCAACAATCAAATATTATCAACACGCGTCGTGCTATAATATTCAATCTCAAAATCAGACCCTCACAGGCCAGTTGGTGTAAAACTGTGTTGTTAAACTGCCCTGCCGCCGTACGGATCAGCTCGTTAACATGGCTTCATTTGAGTATGGCCAAAAGAATTATTTTCATTTCCACCCTCAGAAGGCCTAGGAGTCTCATACAGATCTTAACTAAGTAACTATAGCTGACCTACCCCCCACTATCTAGTTTATTTGCCATCGGTGTACGCATCGACAAGGATTTGCCGCCTGGCGAAACCAACTCCATGGGTTCATGGGATCAGCCGGGTTCATGGGCGAAGCGACTGCCGAATTGTAGGCTTGTGGGATCGATGGCTGGTCGTTACATTGGCATGGCCAACTTAGTATCGGTGGACGCAATCCGTCAAAAGGCTAAGTTTCTCTTGGACGTGCTCCTAGTGGATCTCGATTGCTGGAGTCCTGGGCCGGACATAGCATTTTCTCGAGCTACTGAGCAAAGCCAAGCCGCACCTCCCAGTCCTCTGATATTGATGTCCCATGGGCTGGCTGGTGTTGTGTTGAAAGAGGTGAGTTGGATCCCCCTTTTTTGACTATATCCCAAGCGCTATTCTAAAACTAGCTGACATTGACACGGGCGATTGCAGGTAGTAGTGCTGGCATCGCAGGAGAGGCAGTACTTTCCAATTTTCCAGCGAATATGTCGCTTGGTAAGTCTTGAGAGCGAACTATGTACTTTTTCGCTTTGTATCCGTTGTCCTGACTGCTTTGGGCCTATAGGTGTTCTGTGGGTGCCCTCATAGCACGGACCCAACTGCATGGGGGTCAATATTGTATAATATTGGCGTGGTATATTCGAAATCTGGGGCGTCTGACGACTCTCAGAGAGCAGATATACTCCACGCTATGATCAACGTTGATAGAAATGCATTGGCGCAGGTCTCGGGATATTTTCTCCTGGTAGCAGGCACATTTGATATCATCAGTTACTATGAAGATACATCACTAGATACCGCTGTAGGAAGCCTTTGGAGCCATTGAATACTAATTATGGAATAGTTCCCGCTAACGTTTGGTTTCTTCGATGCAGCTTGTGGCAAAACCCTTAGCAACCATAGGGCTCCCAAATGAGAACCAACAGCCGTTGCAGAGGTCACACGAAGCACTTTGTACAACTGACTGCGAAAGGAACGATTTAGACGTTTTCACAACCTATGTTTGCGGCTCCCCTGCGGCCGAGTATACCCAACGTATGCCCATGCTGCAGCAAGGAGATTCATGAGACTGACATACACTTATATAGGGAACAATCCGGATCACATGCGCTTCCACAACACAATTTTCAGCCTCGACAGTCAATTTGGCCTCCTTCAACAATCATATCATCCTCGGCTTGCATCAACCTGCTCATGGATCACCGCTAATGCTGTGTATCAAGAATGGCTCCTTTATGGCGGAGCTCCAATCCTACATATTCACGGTGAAATGGGTTGCGGAAAGTCGACCTTACTCGGATATCTAGCGGAGGTGTTATCTATACACCGGTTCACATCTCGGGGCGACACTATCGTGGTCCGCTTTACCTTCGATAAAGTTCCCTTAGGACGCCAATCGGTCCGTGGGTTATTATTGGCCTTGATTCGACAATTTCTTGTTCGCCAACCCGGTCTTGTCAATGTTCCCACCCAATATGGCACTGAGGGCCTTGTGTGGACAACGTCCGTGCTCTGGAATATTTTTATTTCCGTTTTATTAAATCGTACTCGCAAAGACGTCATCTGCCTGATTGATGACATAGATAGCTCAGACAACTCTATGGAAATGTTCCTGAATCACGCCATGGCTGCAGTCGACGATTGGAATGTCACCAATGTACCTGAGCGCCTTGGGGTCTTCAAGGCAGTTGTCACGAGTAGAAATTGCGGGCGTGAGCGTCCCAAAGGGACTTGGAGGATAATTCCGACTTCGCATAACTGCATTAAACTCACAGGAGAGACGGGCATGGAAAATGACAAGCATGCTATTGTGAAGTGGGGGCTCTCTCAGGTGCTAGCAAAAAGACCCTCACTCGCAACCTTCGAGGCATCATTACTTGAGAAGCTCAGTGAGACTAGTAGGACGATTCTGCAAGTCGTGGTCAACTTGAAACTATTGGAGCGAACTGGACTGGGGGGAACAATAGGGGATATGGCGAAAAATATCCGGCTCTTCCCTAAGTCTCTGGATGATTGCTATCACTCCATCCTAGATGACGTCCCGAGGGCTCTTCAAACACCCGTAACACAAGCATTGTCCTGGATTCTTCACGCCGCGAGACCACTATCGACTACAGAGCTAAGCGCGGCATTAGCGATCAACCCGGACCAGCAGCCTCCGTTCGACAATAGTCTCATCCGCATCGACATAGTCGAAATCATCGAGATGACACTTACCCCCTTGGTTACCATCACCCAGGGCCGAGTAGATATCTTCCATCCGTCCGTCAGGCGCAGTATTCTCACTCGCAGTGCCATGCCACGGAAGAATAATCCATGGGCCATTGAAACCTTCACACATGCTACTGCCACGCGATGCTGCTTAGCGTACATGCGGTGGAGGATCTCTCAGCTGGATAAGGATGGGTTGGGAACCGTGCAATATACCCGCGATGGGATTCCTTTCCTTCCGCTACTCGACACACGGAGTCCGGATTTTTTAGAGTATGCAGTTACGGTAAGCAACGCTTGAAATTCTTGCTAAGTGGATCTAGAGTAACATATTGTCTTTTTAGAACTGGGCCGAGCATTACTTTGCAAGCGAAGGATCTGCTGATGTGAGGGCGGAGGTGTTGAATATGTTGCAAAATGAACCAGCAATATTTAATATTTGGTATAGCCTGTGTCGGGCTTTGCGGATGCCATCTCTGGCAGATGACCGCTGTTGGCGTTCCCCAACCTGTTTGTTAAGTGAACTTGGACTTGTGCGGACACTCGAAGACCTTGCTGACACCTATGGAGACGAGGAAAAGACCCTGGCTACCGCATTGCATATGGCTGCCGAAGAAGGGCGAATTGAGGTGATTCGGTGGGTCCTGCGCAGAGACATTGCCGAAGGGGTAGTCTTCCAGGAGCTGATGCTTGCATCTCGGCGAAAGATCATCGACAATGTCTTTCCAACTCTTCTAGAACATGTTTTATCGAGCTACAAGGATGCAATCAATGCATCTGTGTACCGCACGTTACTATGTGCTGCATGTGAGCACGGACATTCCCAGGCTGTCCAAATTCTGTGGCAACACACTTCCCTGCGCACACAGTTATCAAAAACCAGGCTTTCCTATTCGGAATTAAGCAAACCGTTACGGTATGCGGCTGCGATTGGTCACCAAGTAATTGTTCAGACATTACTAGGCGCCCCACGCTTCCGAGGGCTTCTAAACCCTCCTCCTGGTAGGGACGAGCTCACCCCGCTTCATCTGGCCTCACAGAATGGGCACATGAATATTGTTGAGATTCTCATTGCACACGGCGCAGATAGTAACGCACTAACTCCTGTGAGCAACCGCAATGCCTTACACCTAGCCTGTATCACTGGTTATCCGGCAATTGTCAGCTATCTAGCGCCTTTCACAAGTGGGAGATCGAAGCCTAGTACCATGGGTATGAGCTATATCACACTCATGGATCAATGCCAGCGTACGCCAATGCATCTTGCCGCTCATTTGGGCGGTGCTGCAGTCATACGCGTGTTACTAAAATGTAGCCGAGACAGATGGACTAACGAACCTGATTCGAGAAATATGTCTGCACTGCACCTCGCAGCCCAAGCGCAGGAAAAACAGGGCCTGGAGTTACTATTGGAGGAGGACAGCGAAACTGCTTGTGATCGGGGTGGGACAGCGAAGATGACACCACTACATTATGCCGTCAGAGCCGGCAGTGTGGAGTGCGTGAAAGTACTAATGACAGACAAATATGCAACTGATATCCTTTACTACGTTGACATAGAGGGCCATACACCGCTGCACACCGCTGTCAAATTAGGATCCTTTGCTCCGGCGACAAGTGCACTAAGCGGAAAAACCTACCTTGACATCATCAAAGTATTACTTGACGATAACCAAGAATATGTAGTAGAGCGGACTAGCTATGGCTGGAGGTAAGGACACCATTCCCACTCCATCTGAACTAGGAAACTTTTGACTGACTTGTGGTGGTAGTTCCCTCCATCTCGCGCACCAGAGTCCCGTGCTCGTGAAATTTCTGCTAGATCGGGGAAAAGGAATGATCAACGGGACCACTCCGGACGGCTCGACCCCTCTTGCCCTCAGTGCAAAGGGGGGCTTTGTCCAGGTGGTCCGCCTCCTCCTCGATGCGGGGGCAAAAGTGGACCTCCAAGATAAAGACGGTTTTACACCTTTGCATTGGGCAGCGCAAAATGGCCATCTCGAAGCGTTCGAAGAGTTGTTACGCCAAGGAGCGGATCCAATGCTGAAGATTCAGGCGGCGGCAAAAAGCATCCATCCTTGCGATGGCACTGCCTTTCACCTAGCCTATGCCAATGGTAATTTTGAGGCCTTTGAGTTACTACTGGGCTGGACTTTCGGCTGTGATCCTGCAAAATTTATTTTTCGTGCCATAAAACGCGACGAACCCGAACTTGCCAGGGCTCTACTCTTGTATGAATGGCCTGGCCGCAATTACAATATTAACACTCGGGACAAGCATGGCCGGACATGTCTGTTCTATGCAGTTGGGTGGGGACATACAGAGATAGCTGCTTCCCTACTCCGCGCAGGAGTTGATACTGGAGTGCGGGACAACGATGGAAGAGTAGCTGCGGACGTTGCAAGCTCAAGAGGGATCCTAGAGTTGCTTATTCCACCAATCCCCAACCTCAGTGCAGCGAATACTGACCCCAGTGCCTACCCTGCGGAGCACTCTGAGTGCAATTACTTCAACATCGAAAGCTCGGCCGAAGGCTCGGGGTTAGTGCTCTCCTCTCGTTGTTCCTTCGAAGATTGTGAAGGTGAAAAAGTGGAGACCTCAGGCAAGCGATCAGACAAGCGAATTATTGGGTTTTTCTATCGTAAGTATGATCGCTATTTACGGGTGAAGTCCTAAGCTGATTGTACATGATAGATTGTTGCGATTGTGTCTTTTATAGGCACGGTATAAACATATGTCTGCACTGCTTTGATAAAGGGAAGCGTTGTCAAGATGTCCCAGGATTGATGGAAAAGAGTATTAATTGTACTTACAAGGTTCGATTTCTCAAAAACCGTCTAGTATCTTTCTCAGAGGTGTGTGACTGGGTGAAAGACCTAACGGTCCCTCGCCAGATTATCTGGCGTTATTCTCCTGACCCACAGCAAACAGAGGCACCTCACCGGAATGAAAAACATGTTGACCTTCAGATGGGTCATTCATCCAGTTTATCAACAAATCTCGATGGCCCCACCCAAGATCCAGGGGCCGGTCCAGCGGAAGCTGTGGGATTGGATGGCGATCTGGTGCGCGTGAGTCGCATGGTTGGCACCTCCGGAACGAAACACAAGCTAGATATAGCACCAGAACCTACTCGGCGTTCGAAGCGTTTGCAAACAACTGCGAACAAGTAGCCCATTTGAAGAGGCCCTCAAGTTCTGTCAGTGGATCTCACCGAGGTAATCTTATGGGCAGCTGGATGGTTGGCTTTATTCTATTTCATGTTCATTCATTTACTTTTACATCTATGTTGTTATGCAGCAGGAGTTAGCTGGTAGGTGCGGGATCAGCTCATTCCACTCATTCTGCCAGCGGAATGCGGCAGACGTGCTAAGGGATAGGTTAGGGATTTGCAGACAGGGTTTTAATAGTGTTGAAATACAATTTATCAAATGTAGAGCCCCCAATGTTGCATGTAATGAGACCACTACAGCCAGGCCAGTGAGGTTTCCTGGCAGATGTTGACAGTGTGGGCAACCGTCCGGCCGGACTATAGGCTGCCTATGACAATCCACCTAGCCCGCCTGGCCATATCGCCATATACAGACCCTTTGAAATTCTATACCTCTGTAGGTAATTATATAAAGTCTATAAATTGTACTGTTCGCCTTACTACATATTTATCAGTTGCTGTGCGTGCTTTCCTTACAGTACGTTGGTTTGCCAAAAGCATCCCAAACGTCTTATTCATAATTACCTTCTTTAGTTCCCTACCAGAGTATTCTAGGTTCATATTCGTGGATGCAAACAGGATGATAGATAATGATATTTCTCCGACCCATCCACCCTTGCTACCGGCCCAAATCACCATCACCGGCCGCATGATTACCCTATTCCGACAGATACCTCCACTTCCGCCAGTATCCCATAGCTTGTAATTTCGCTACTTCGTATATAAAAAGAGGAAATATAAGGTTGATCAAAAGGAAAACCAAAAGGAGGGCTGGATATAATCCCACCCCTGGGCAACCCTTGGTTTGAACCTTTTGCTCTGCTGCTCATATAGGACTCCCGATTATGAGCAACCCTCCTCCGGAACGGGTGAGACATTCTTTTAATTAACCAATATAATTTATATTAGGAGAAAATAGATATATAAGGGAAATGTACCGGTAGCAGTTGTTCAACAACTACTAAAGCTCCTTGTGGTGGAGCCGGAGGAGAGATAAGTGTCTTGGGTTATGCATGAGTGGACTAAAATCCCTTGTTGCTTAGCGGGGTAGGTTGTACCAGACAGGTAGGTTGTTATCGATAAGCCATCCTAATTAGTCAGTGGCTGCCTTTTTTGTTGGTATACTACCATTTTGGGGTTGGTACAAATCTGGAATTAGACTAGCTATCAGTATGGGTATGGCGAAAGTCCAGAAATGGATCTATTCTGGCCTGCCAGGGAATTTTGCTGATTCGCGATTCAAAAATCAAATTCTTCCGGAGGCCAGCTCATGGGTTGGGCTTCCCGGGAAGGTGATTACCAAATGTAGTGATTTGGTGATGGTATATGGAAGATGAAATACATCCGCGCTGACGAACCTGAATAGTACTCAATAATGAGATCCCACCACGTTACCCAAGGTCCACTTCCAAGTGTTGAGTAGGCTCCTCCAGTTCCGCTTCTGATTGCGACTGTGCCTCTTGGTCGATAGCAGTATTTAGGTCTATGTGATGGGTGGCAGCATACAAATCGGCTTTAACACAGCTGCATTGTCGGGTTTGACATTTCTCCTTGCACTCGGAATTCTACAATAAAAGTAGATAAGTCTAGGTGAGAGAAGAATGGAGAATGCGGAAAACAGTCCTCAGGAAATGAACTGAGAGTAGTACGGTGAGCAGCTTCGTGGAGGGTGATATATTACAGCGCAATATCAGGCTATGCAGACTCAGAATTGGAAATATTAAAGCCCTTCAGAATTTGAATTTTGAATGTATCTAATGAATCTGAAATACGTAACAGCTCACGGGCTGGATACAGACGAAGCTATGTGACTGCATCCGGTCTAAGCACATATTCGGCTTAAATACATGGCAAGCTGCTGACAAGTAATTTTGTTAGAGAAAATGTTCCTTATTATGAAGAAAGTCTGCATACCTGTGGAATTGCATGCATAAGCTGGAACCATTCCCCAAACCCAGATTTAGTATGTATCGGCACTCGGAATGTGCATAATAAGTATGTGGGTTAGTTTTTTTTTTTTTAAATTTTCTTTTTTTTATAGACTCAGATACGCATATGTTCTGGGCCGTTCGCGGACATCGGCCGCCCGCGGGCGGCGTGTTTGCTATGCCCCTCGCGGGCACATAGGGA
>Ga0307511_10007266_pt1 | contig 11158 bp, 13 predicted proteins | sample 13_EM_MG_FD_200266 | JGI IMG/M metagenome (GOLD analysis project Ga0307511, IMG submission 200266) | Populus trichocarpa ectomycorrhiza microbial communities from riparian zone in the Pacific Northwest, United States - 13_EM | ecosystem: Host-associated > Plants > Roots > Unclassified | place...
TTAAATTAAAAAATGAATTTTTTTAAAAAATAAAAAAAATATTATTTTGATACATTTTCGAGCAAAATTTTTTTTTGAAAAGCAACCGCTACTACACTCCCAAACATCCCCTAACACTCTCGCTTTCTCATCTACTAGCTTATTTCTTCTTTCCTTCTTTGTTTTTGTCTTCATTTCTTGCTCTTGTATGTAATTGGCTGCTCATACATGGAATTGCAAAAAATCTCCTTTGACATTGTGATGCCATTACGATAGCATCGATACATTTATGTAGCAACTTTGTTGGTTACATCTAATGCTTTGATTAATTATGAATAGTTCATACAATCACAACTCTAATATGTATAATGTTTTTTTTTAAGAAAAACTAAAATGACTTCCCCAACAAACAAATAATAAAATCCCACTTTTTCTTCTTCTTCTTCATCTTCATCATCATCATCAGCATGTAGTTCTCGAAATCATCACCACCTTGAATCAAAACCCAAAAAGAAAGCATCTAATATATATATAGCCCACCAAAGGATTAAAAGAGCTAACCATTTTGATTTTTTGTCCTTATGAAGATCATAGTAGTCCAGTTTGGTTGGCTTCAAGATCACATATCCGGGTAGTGGCGGATAAAGAGGGCTAGTAGGAGCCCCAACCCTTGTAATTTATTTTCTAGCCTTTCCCTAAACAGTTTATAGTTTTAGCCCTAAAAATAGTAAAATTTAAATTTTGATCTCCCTTTTTTTATTATTATTTTGACCCCTAACTAAACTTCCTGGCTCTACCTCTTTAGATCCGGGTTCTTTTGGATTCGATGCTAGCCAAAAAGGTGTTAAAGCAAGGGTAATCCTTTCTATGGACTATTGGGTGACTTTGTCTTCGGATATTATGCTTGGGGAATGCCTCTCATGGTTGTGAGAGTGACTTTGTGATGGTTATGGAAGCTCTCAACCATCCTTTAGAGACCTATTTTCCCGTTAACATAATTATTATTGTGCACTAGAGGAAGGAATGTGTGAAGAAGCTAGAGGGAGGAATGTGTGAAGAAGCCATTGGAGGAGCTGGTGATGATGTTTGCATAGCCCTAAATAGATTTATTTGTTTTTAAAAAATTATTGCAGTAGCAATAACTATTAAAAGAAAAGCTAAAACGCATGGTGTTTTTATTGCATATATGTCTTTGTTTATTATGGATTGTAATAGTGAAATGATTATTTTACCCTTCCAAAACTCTTAGAATGTTGCCTTTTAGGTGTAAAATGGTATTTTTCTTTGGTCAATTTGTCATTTGATAGTTGTTCAGTGGTTTTTTTTATTTTTTTTATCATGTTTATACACATTTAAATGACTTTGTTACTTTTAAAAGCAAAAAATCAGCAAAAAATCATTTAACTCTGGTCAAGAGTCTTTTCGGGCATTTCACATTTTAATATATAGTAAAATTACACATTTAACCTTGGAGTTAAAAATTTTAAGTCATTGTCATAGGGGTATATTTGTATTTTCATATTGGTTTTTTTGGTAATTGCTGGGTTTGTCAAGGGTGATAACATAATTTACCATTTTATTATTTTTCTTGGTTGAAAAAGTTGTTGGCGCATGTAAGACACCACACATTTTGGGCGGTGCATGTGGCATCTCCTAGCGGTAAAAAATATGCTTTCGCCATGTCATTTTGTTCTCCGTCATGTTCTCTTCCTTTATAAGTGGTGCGTGTCATCTAAAAATTGTCAGTTTATCGTCGGTGGCCCTTTCTCTTTTCCCCCCCTTATTTCTCTCTTCTACCTCCAAAAAACTAAATTTGTCCCTGATTTTTGTTGGTGTTTCAGAATCCATCCTCTTAGTTTTGATTTTTTATTTCAGTTATTTTCTCTTTTGTTAATGTTTTATTTGTTTTTAATTTAGTCATTTAATTCCAATTAATGTATATGATGTCTTTTGATTTGGTTCTTCTACTTTTGATTTTTTTTTCTTTGGCTCTTTTGTCAAAGTTTTTATAGTTTTTAATTTTATCATTCAAATTAGATTTATGATTTTTTTCAATAGTAATAATATTTTTTTCAATTTGGTCCTTCTTCTTTTGATTTCTTATTTGTTTTCTTTGCTATTTTGTCAAAGTTTTTATGATTTTTAATTTTATCATTCAAATCAAATTTATGGCTTTTAATTTTATTATTCAAATCAAGTTTATGGTTTTTGTTATTTCAATAATAATAATAATAATATTTTATTATGATGATTGTAGTGTTTATGATATCAATAATTATGGTGATGATAGTAATAATAGTAATAACTGTGATAATAATATTAATAGTAATTAAAATAATAATGATATTAGTGATAAAGGTAATAATAATATAATAATAGTGGTGGTGGTGGTGGTGGTGATAATAATTGTAACAATGATAACGATACTAATAATAATACTATTAATAGTAATAATAATGGTAATAATAATTGTAATAATAGTTTGTTATAATAATAATAGTAGTGGTGGTTATAATAACAACAACAACAACAACAATAATAATAAGAAAAATAATAGTGATAATATTAGTGGTAGCAGTACTAATAATAAATATAACAATAATATTAACAGTAATAATAATAACGATGATAATAATAATAATAGTGATAGTTATAATAATAATAATAATAATAATAATAATAGTGATATAATAGTGATGATTCATCATTCAATATTAGATTTGCTGGGAATTGAATCTCACTGCTTTTCCATGTATGATATTTCTGATCTAATAACGAAGATTACGGTTTTGAAAAGTTTACTTGGCTCGACATCTTCTCTTTTTTCCTTATTGTTATTCCCCGATTTTATTATTCAATATTAGTTTTGTAAAACAAAAAACAGTCATTCAAGTTTACTTTAAACCTATTAAATAAACCAATTTACATCGAGTTAGCTCTTATATAGTTTAATTGGAAGCTCGCGATAGACAAACAAGTTAAGGGATGTAAAGATTTATCTTCTTGCACAAGTTTAATAATATGCAAAAAAATGCTCACGCTCTTATTGTTTTTTTTTTTTTATGTTTTTTTAAAAATGATTTGACCCGCAGCGGAGCGAGGACAAATGAACTAGTTAATATGATTTTTTATAAAATTACAAAAACTTTAATTTGAAAAGATTTTCAATTATCATTTGGCAATAAATATAGTTTAATAATTTTACTAGATCAAATTATTTTTGACATAAAACAAATGTTCAAGCATTGTTAACATGTTTTGTAATAAAAAAACAATTAATATTAAACTCAATATATGATACATATTGGATGATATTTTTTTAATATTGATACGACAACATATTGAATCGACTCGGGTTAACCTATCAAATCTATAATTAGATCATGAAATTATGATAACCCCATAAAAAACAAATCAAAATAAAACATGAAGATCAATTCCTAATCAACCCAATCTTGACGGAAAAATTTGAAAATGGTATTAAATAAAAAAAAAGATAAAAAAAACTACTTAGATCAACCTGCCAAACTTGTAACCTGAATCATGAGATTTGGATAATCTTATAAAAAGCAAATAAAAAAAATTATAAAACTCAATTTCCAACTAAACCAATATTAAAGAAAAAAAAGAAAAAAAACAAAATAACTCAAGTCAACCTGGACTAACCTATTAAACTATCCAACTGGATCATGAGATAGAAATAACTTCATAAAAACAAAATAAATAAAAATTATGAAGTTTTATTTCTAATTGATTCAATGTTGAACATGTTAGTCCATGGATAACTTTATAACTTGAGTTTATATATTATTACCAATATTTTTTAAATATTGAAAGTTCATTAATTTTGAGAAATCTAATGTTAAAAAAGGAAGGACATTCCTAAATAAATAAAGGATAGCTAATATATGTTTGAGGAATGAATGCCTGATTAACACTTCTTTTAAATTTCAAGGGGTCAAATAACCATTTCATCAGTTTTGGTTGGTTTAATGGAAGGAGGGGGGAAACGAATAATCCTAATTGGAAAATAATATGCTTGAGGAATGGGAACTTGATTAATGCTTTTTTGAAAAAATCAATTATAAAATAAAAAAGGTCATGTCATTAATTTTGTTAATGTATGTTTGGTAATGTAGTGTAATATTCTTTTTAAAAATATTTGTTAAATTGTAATTTATTGAAATAATTTTTTTTTATTTTTTTTATATGGGCAATTAAAACTAATGAAAAATATATAAAAAAATCAATTTAATAATTTTTTAGATAAAAAAACATTTTAAAAAACACAAGTTTATCAATAAAAACAAATAATTTTAATGGAGTTAAATATAAGCAAGAGGAAGAATTGAAATTTGAAACCCGGGCAATGTATACAAACGAGAGAAATCGAGAGAAATCAATTTATTACCATTTAGTAGATTATTTTTACTAAATTTAACATGAAAAACCCTTTAACACGTCTCTCCAATCACGACAAAAGCTATGTAAGTACTAGGTAGTGAGAGATCATGACCTATGGAGGCCAGCAATCCACCTAAGTCAGGTAAGCAGATGTTGTTAGAATCTTGGATTGCTTCTCGTCCTGTTTCCCAACTTCTTCTTTTATAACCTCTTGCTCATCCTTTTTAGCCTCATTTTTCTCTACCATTTCAGCTTCCTTCATACTGATAAACTCGATGAGACTTTGAAGAGCAACTTGAGGCTCGCCACGTTTCATAAGATGTTGTGCGACTTCTGCTGGGGTAATAACAGGACTCTGAATGAGATCTTCTATGCATTTGAAAAGGACATGCTCTTTAATTCCAAGATATTTAAAGGCAAGCTTCCTGAATGCTGCAGGAGTACAATGGCCCATGTAAATATGAACATCCATTCGTCCCGGGCGCAACAATGCTGGGTCCAACTTCTCTTTGTAATTTGTCGTGAAAATGATTATTCTTTCATCCCCGCAGCTTGACCAGAGCCCATCAATGAAGTTCAACAAACCAGATAAGGTTACCTGTGAGAAGATTTAAAGAGAAATATGAAATATGGAATTGGAAAACTAGGAGACAATAAGGCATCGCCTTGATTAATGAATGTTTTCCTTCCAAATCTATTCTAGTTTTCTTTTTTTAAAAAGAAATTCATTTTTGGTGACTTTACATAAGCATAACATGATGTTATTTATGAAGTCTAATCAGTAAGGATTGCAGTTAAGTTCCGAATAAAATAAACAGAGGACATTAATTCTTTCAGGACTCACTTACCCCAGGATCAAAAGAAAGCTTATTATCAAGTTGATCACCCCCCTCATCATCATCAGCATCATGATCTTCTTTTGGATTCTTATTTCGATCGCGAGAACGTGAAGATTTTGTACTGCAATCAATGTCCTCAATGAGAAGAATGGAACGATTGGTGGTGGAGGTAAGTATCCTCCTCAGTTGAGCATCATTTCTTACACCTTGAAGCTGAAGATCATAGATGTTGAATCTAAGATAGTTTGCAATGGCAGCGACGAGGGTGGATTTTCCAGTCCCTGGTGGACCGTAGAGAAGGTACCCTCTTTTCCAAGCTCTACCAACACTCTGAAAGTAGTCCTTTCTTTGCACAAACAAGTCGAGATCTTCAATTATGAACTTCTTCAGGTCAGGGTCCATTGCCAGAGTGTCAAAGGTAGCTGGATGCTTGAACACAGTAGATTCCCACGTAGAATCCTCATTATCATAAGTACAGATATTGAGGGTCTCTCTGTTGTTCAAGATTGCAGCTGCAGTCTTGCTAATGTATGGCAAGTAGCTTTGCAGGACCTGTTCTCTATAATTACTTTTGCATTTCAATTCGAAGAATTTTTTTTGGCGATGGTAATACTTCTTTGCTTCTTTCTCACAGAGAGTCCATTCAAAATGCATACCTTGGAAAAAATCAACAACTTTAACATCAACAGGAATCCCTGGTTTAGGTGGGGCAAAGATGTTGTTGGTATCATTGGTGCCTATGAGAAGGCTTTTAGTGGAAGGGCCAACTTTGGTTGGAAGATAGACCTCAACAGCTCGAAAGGTTTCATTCTCCACAGCTTGCCATCGGTCTTCAATGATGAAGGTGAAGTCTGAGGAGAAGTAGGTAGCAAAGAAATCTGAAAAGTTTTTAGCTATCAAGTCACGCATACCCCTTGGAATCATTTCATTCAATATGGTGCGGATTAGCATGGATAAACCAGATATGGATGCGTAAATAGAGAGGATTGTGCTCATGGAGGGCAATTCCTTCAAGAGAGACGCCATTTCGGATTTCGAAAAGCAAGCAAAGAACGATGGAGGAGAGTAAGTGCTGAGAGTAGGTGAAGCCTCGTCACTTATATGGAAAATGAGCGAGGTTATTCATAGACCAAAGAGGGCATGTAATTATTGTTTGGATTTTGGAATTGTCCACGAAAATTAGCTCCAATTTCTTTGGTTTGTAAACGCGTGATAAGATGGGTGCTTCTTTTTCATGATAATCAGAGTCAGACGTGTTTGTTGACTAAAATACCTCGTGTACAGCACTACAGCTAGGGGAGAGAGCACTGGTGTGCTTTGTTTGGAGAAACCTCATAGAATGTGCTAGGAAAGGAACAAAACAGAAAACGCTCATGGAAAAAGGGTAATTTACTGAAGATGCAAAAGCAGTGTTGACGTCTTATGGTGACCTCATTCACCCTTGAACAATGAGAAGAAGAGGAAATGGGCAAGAACCTTCCCTTCCTTTTAAGATAAGCTTGAGGGAATTGAATGGAAATTACCATATCTCCCTTTTCATGAGGTTCTGATTAGCTGTAATCTTGGAGTTTAAACCATATTTCAGATCATAAAGTGCAGGAATATACCTTCTACCACCACTAAACCGCTTCCACTCGGGCTTCTTTTGTAATGGAACACGGCATCCGCCCCCCCTTTCCGCTATTTTACGCTATTCGCATATAAAAGTTTATTTTATTTTGTAAAATAACAAAGCCCACAAAGTATAACAAAATCATGATTGAAAAATATGAATAAATAATCACAACAGGTTAAAAGTGTCCTATTTCATGTAACTAATATTTTAAAACGTGTGGGGGAAAGTGTAGCTTTCTCCACATAATTTTTTTTTTATTTTTTTGTTTTGTTTTTATTTTTATTTTTGTTTTTTTGTGTTTTGTCTTATTTCTCTTTCCCCGCATCTTTTTTCTTTTTCTTTTTGAGTTTTACATGTTTTCTTTTCCCAAGATTGTCTTCTTCTTCCTTTTTTGTTTTTTTATTCTTTTTTGTTTTTGTATTTTTTTAAATTATCTTTTTTTATTTTTTTAATATTAAACTGGTTGAAAATTTAGTTCTGTTGTTTTTTTTCCTTAAAACATTATGAATTACTATAACGTTTTTTTACATGGTTTTTTTTTTCCAAATAGTCTTTGTCTGCTTTTTTTTATATATTGAGCTGATTGAGAATTTTGCTTCGTATTTTTTTCTTTAAAACACTGTGAATTATTTTAATATTTCACCACATAATTTTTGTTTTGCTACAATGTTTCCCACATGTTTTTTTTTTCAAAATTATCTTTGTCGAATTTTTTTTTTAATATTGAGCTGGTTGAGAATTTAGCTTTAACTTTCCCTACATGTTTTTTTTTTCTATTTTTTTTCATTTTTTTTGTTTTTTTTTTTCAAAATTATCTTCTTTTTTGTTTTTATTTTTTTGTGTTTTGTTTTCAGAATTGTTTTTGTTGATTTTATTTTTTTAATATAGAGTCGGTTGAGAATTTAGTTTTGTAGTTTTAAAAAAAAAAACACTGTAGCTCGCAAATTTTATAACGAGCATTGCATCTTTTGCCTTCTTAATCAATGGAGTCTAATGGTGATTTCAGGGTCTTGTGGTTCCAAATCTTCTAGCAACCTTTGGCCTCAGACAACACGTATCTCATAGCTGATAATTTTCAGAGACATTAATCAGGATAAATTCTACCATACTTCCTAATACCAGATATGCACTCAAATAAAATATAAGATATGGTTTTTAAACTCACTTGCAATTTGCCCATGGAGCCTCCCATAGTGAGAAGAAAAGGGTCATCCTCTGAGAAGGAAATGGAAAAGACAGCTCCCTGAAAACATTCAGAAGATTGTAATGATCCAAGTCATTAATATCTAAAAACATGTTTGATTTTTCTTTTTAATTGCATAAGGTCTGGAAAATTATGATCACATGCTGCTTTAGGATCCTTGGATGTTACACAAGCGGGTTGGTTGTTGGACAAATCCCAGAGTTTTACATGCAGAATTTTTTGACAGAGAATGGAACTATAATAACCATTGTTAACCTCTGCTTTACAGGAAGGACCAAAAAAGGAACAAATGACTTCACCATTTTATCTGTTGATCCAGTAGCAAGAAGCTGTCAAACATGACAAGGACAAAGTCAAGTTGATAATCTAAACATCTAACTAGAACCGAGTATTAGAAACATGAAGACGAAGATAGAACATTAGGTGCTGAAAGATTATAAGAGATCTTGCAAACAGTTTTGTCGTGTGCACGGAGTAAAACTTGGCTTCAGATCAGAACCTGATTCAGACTTGGCAGCCCGGATGTCAAAACCTTGAACTGTACCATCTTCAAGACTCACCTGCAAGGATATCTCAGCATTTTAGAGCACATTTCAGTGCCTCACAAAACCAAACATTAAATATACCTATAATCTATGTAAGCAATGGAAACAATGTTCCCCCTGTTTTATTTATGAAGAAGAAATGAAAGGAACTCAAAATCGTAAGGACAGTCATAAAAAGAAGGACGAAGCACACACCACAAATAAATGCTTATCGTGCGGATCCCATGCCAAGCTTTCAACATCAGCTGTGACCGACCACTTGAAACCAGGATCTGAAGGGACCCTTCCATCCTTCAGCAAAGAATAAGGGTAATAACATCAAGACTGTTTCTCCAAAGCAACGGAAAGAAACTATCATATGGTAGTGGTCTAGAAAAGAAAAGCCTTGCGCTGAGGTATAGTGACAATCCAAATCTATTGACAGCAAACAAAGCAAGCTTTTCATTACCATGACTACTGAACGGTCAAAATATCCACTAAGAACTTGTGGCTCATGATGATTCCATGCAACTGCTTGGACCTGCTGCCAGCATTGGTATGAAAAAAGAAAATTGTAACCCATAACATCGACCTAATAATAGAAGTATCACAATTTGTCCATCCAGTGAATTTTACTAGAACTACAATCTAGTAAAGTGTGCATCATTACATCGGCTGGCACAAAAATCTGCTGTGAATTCGTGCTGAACATATTCCACTGCTCGTATAATTTCATTGCAAACAAATCTTGGAAGGCTAAATTGTTTCATAAAGACATGCACTGACATATTATATGAAAGTCGGATAAAAAGGAGGAACTTGTTTTCCTTTTCATTGTTTGAATTTCCTTAGCAAGCATTTGGCTTTATGACCAAGTAGTATTCCTAAATCCACTTCTTCCCCATGCTACGGGTGAAAGGGAAAATGCAAAGGCTACCAACGAAATTAGCCCAAGTGAGAATTACAACATCCATGTGAATTATGTCCCCTTTCTCCATGAATATGAAGGAAACAATTCCAGAATTGTTCACTTTTTTCCATTATTTTTCGCTAATAAAATCACTTGAACGTTGACCTTTGCATGGTTCAACAGCATTTCTTGTGGCGTATAGGTGTATACAATTTCACTAATAATATCTTAATGAATGAGTACCTAAATAACAAATTAATCTGGAACGATACACCGTTCAAATTATATGAAAAGAATAATGTAAGAGTACTCTATTCTTACCTTTTCTGTATTGTGCTCCATGGTAATATCACATTTTCCAGTATGCACATCCCAAATTTTGACTTGTTTGTCAGCACTAGCACTGGCAAGGATGTTCCTGTATCTATTTCAAAATTTATTAGCTTTCAGGGAGCGGGAGCTCAATCAGATAGAACAGAACTGAATGGTAAAGGAACCCCAAACCTGAAATGCTTCTTCCAAGCAAGACCAGGTACAGAATCAGTGTGACTGCCTTATTTGTATGCAACTGAAGCCTGACAAAAGTAAGTTGCGGGACTGGTAAGAAAAAAACCAGGGAAAAAATTATGATGTCTCAAGCCATATCACATTATGCCTGTGTTTCGAAATGATGATACTGCTCAAGATGGAATTGTTGGTTGCATCAACAAAATTCTCAAATAAAAACAACCCCACAAAATGTTATTCTTTGAGACTATAGTCATCAATCATGAAACAAAATACAAAATCAAGGTATAGACGTACAGTGAATCACCACTAAGTTGGACATGTTTAAGATTTTTCAGGCTGGATTCTAATATGATAGAAAAGATTTGAGTGGAAGACCTAGCATGATGCAGGCCATCCAGCATATTGAAGCTTTAGCCTAAAGCCCATGGCCTTGACGAAAAAGAAAAAAAGAAGAAGAAAGAAGGAAAAAAAAACTAATTTGAAGTGTAGACTTTTTGAGAGAGAAAAGAGAATCAAAGGAATATTTTTGTCCTTTGCCAAGGACAGCCCACTTGCTCACACATGCAGCAGGCGTATAATAACACCTGCCAATTAAGGAACCCCTCTATGAAGGTGTCAATGCTTTTCCGATGCTACTTATTTCTGAATCTCTCTAGGTAAGTACGCCTGAGGAAAAACCATGATATCAATCGCACATTGATAACATCTTATTATAATTATAATTATAATAGTACTTGTTTTTTAAAATATAATTTATTTTAAAATATTTTAAAATAATAATTTTTTAGTTTTTAAAAATTATTTTTGATATTAACGCATTAAAATAATCTGAAAACACTAAAAAAATATTAATTTAAAATAAAAAAAAAAAATTTAATTTTTTTCAAAAATATTTTTGAAACGCAAAAACAAACATGATTCAAGTAAAAATAAACAAGATTGGCGAACAAAATCTTTAAATAGAATTTTTGGTAATTTAATTCATAATATTTGTTAAGACAATGGGATATTTTATTGACTTAAACAAAATTTACTTCCAACAAAAAAAGATTTATTTAATTAATATTTTACAATTTAAAAATTTTAATGTTCGATGAAATTTATGAATCAAATAAATTTTAATTATGAATCTTTTTCTATAAAAGATTAGAACTATTATAAATAAGGGATATT
>Ga0307511_10007268_pt1 | contig 11156 bp, 6 predicted proteins | sample 13_EM_MG_FD_200266 | JGI IMG/M metagenome (GOLD analysis project Ga0307511, IMG submission 200266) | Populus trichocarpa ectomycorrhiza microbial communities from riparian zone in the Pacific Northwest, United States - 13_EM | ecosystem: Host-associated > Plants > Roots > Unclassified | place...
ATTTTTTTAAAAAAAAAAAATTTTAATATTATTATATCAAAATGATTTAAAAATATCAAAAAAATATTAATTTAAAGTAAAATTAAAAAAATTCATTTAAAAATTTATCCCTTGTTATTAGCAACCTATACAGTGAAAACATGTGAAATTTACAGTAAAATGAATGAAATTCTTACCAAAATTAGATAAATTCTAAAAGAGTTTGCTCCATATTTTATTATTTTGGATTTGAATCGAGAAGATGTTTTGAAAAATCTTATTTCCATTTATTCATAATATTAAGCTCGTCCTTCAAGATAATAAAAACATATATATATATATATATATATATATATATATATAGAGAGAGAGAGAGAGAGAGAGAGAGAGAGAAGTATACATAAAAACATAAAAATAAATAAATTTATATACTTTTAAAATAAAAAAATATTAAACACTCTCGATCACAAGACAATAACCAAATAATGGTTCTAAAAGTAAAAGCTTTTACTATTTTTATATGCAAAGAAAAGAGTCGAATATACTTTATTTGCTTAGAGTGGTAAAATAAAGGCAGGAACACACCAGACAACATAAATTAAACAACAATTTGTTAAAAATCTCCAACGCCAGGTTTCACTTTACATTCCCAGAGAGACAAAACAAAACAAAAATGGAAGACATGAAGAAGAGAAAGATGGACGAGGGAAGTAACAATGGTTCTGGCGAAACATCAACCACACAAGATTACCTTCGTTCACTACTTGACCCTCTTAATAAATCCCAGCTTGTCGATCTTCTTTCTAGACTGTACGTCCCTCTCTTTCTCTCCCTCTTGCCTTTTCTTTTAATGGTTTATTGGGTTTTCTTTTCTGGGTTCTTTTCATTTTTTTGGATTCTATTGTGTTTCTCTTCGGTTGCCGGATATTTAACACATATATGGGTCTGTTTTGTGAAGAATGAATAGTGGGATTTTAGTTTATATTGATGTACTTTTTGCAATTAATCTAAGATTAAAAGTTGAGTCTTCTTTCTACAGGGTTGGTAGTAATTGTAGTCTGTGTTAGATTGAGAATTTTTTAGCCTTGTTCTGTTTTAGGCAAATAAACAGTGCCACGTTAATTTTAGATTGGTTCTTGTTAGAGAAAGCCACTGGATTGTTGTTTTCGTATAGAGATTTTTTATTTTGTGTGTTTAATTAATAATACCCTTTGTCTTTTTATTAGAAGTTTGAGCTTTGTACATTGTAGTGCATTCTAGTAGATGCATTTAGAAGCTGTACTGTTGTTTCTTTTCAGAAGTTATAAATTTTGGATCTTTTTTTTTTATATCCTCTGATGGTTCATGGTTCAAATGAACAGTTAGGATTTTTCATTGCGGTGAATTCTTATAGATGCATTTACATTTTCCATGATTGTTTTCTTTGGAAAAAATAATTTTGGATCTTTAGATTTCTATATCCCTGATGTTTTAAATAATAAATACTGTGAATTCATGTAAACACGTTTAGAAGCTCTTTAGATGCTACAACTTTCTATGAAGAAAACAGCTCTGGAACCCATATTTGTTGCTTCTTTGTTCTCTGCTTGTTTGTGCGCACGCGTGAGTTTGCATGCACTGAATATATCAGTGCCTTTGTGAGAATATTCCACTTGTCATGCTGATTGGGGGTTTGTGGGTGGTTCTTCATCTGTATGCTGTGTGATTGACACTGTGCATGTGTGTTTGCTTGCATGTTGAGGCATAAAGAGGGTCCCAATATCCTTCAATTGCAGAAGAAATTAAAGGTCTTGCCAGTGCAGATCCTGTCCATCGAAAGCTTTTTGTCCGTGGCTTGGCCTGGAACACCACCTCAGAAACCTTGTGTGCTGTGAGTGCATTGCTGGTTGCTGAGTGTCTTTTTTGTGTTCCATGGTGATGATTGTCCCACATGATACAAGTTTTGCCTTGAGTTTTTTCACATGGAAATACTCTTTTACACGCTCTTCTCTTTGATGTTTTGCTTACTATTCTAAATCTTTCTCATGTCTAAGTGCTGTATGCTATTGTTCCAGGCATTTCAAATGCATGGCGAGATAGAAGAAGGAGCTGTGATCTATGACAAAGCGACAGGAAAGTCACGTGGCTATGGTTTCATTACATACAAGCATATGGAATCAGCACAAAGTGCACTAGGAGCACCCAGCAGATTGATTGATGTAAGTTGGTTGTTTTTAAGTTCTTGCTTGCATGATTTGTGTGCTTCTTTCTGTGCACAATCCCGTCCTGCCAGCATGGGTGATCTGTTTGTAAGGGCATAGATTCCAAGTAATAAGTATAATTGGGTTATGGAAGATGAAATATGACATGATTAAAAGAACAGAATTATGAACTTAACACTCATGTGTCATACAGAGCTTCATTAGCACATCGATCTGCTTTGAGAAAATCTAACTCAGGAAATTTAATGAACTGTGAATTATCCTGTTGTTTTTTAGTATATAATATGGTCAAATGTTATAAACAACCATACTTGAGGTGAAATTTTAGAAATCATTGTTTAGATCTGTGACTGGTTAAGTTCACCCAAAATGTTGCTCTTCTAAGATGTACTTTAAGTATGAAGCAGAGGTAGTGTTTGTTATTGCATGGCTGTCATTACACTCTGTAGGTAGCTAGGATATTGATTTTTGATGCCAAGGCTTTTTCTAAGTTAAGCAAGAAAGTCCCAGACTCCATGTAACTTCTCTAGTTACACATTTGTGCTGTTTTCACACATTTTCTTAATCTTGAGATTTTTATAATTGGTTATTTGTGTTCTGATTCCAGAGTCGGATGGCTGTCTGCAATCTAGCTTGTGAGGGATTAACTGGTGCAAGCACTACACCTGATCTAGCCCAGAGGAAACTCTACGTTGGGGGTTTGTCGCCAGAGATCTCAAGTGAGATGCTGCTTAATTTTTTTGGAAGATATGGGGATATTGAGGAAGGCTCAGTTGCGTATGACAAAGATACTAATGAATCACGGTAAAATGCCATTTTCTTTCTCTGTTCATCAAGAGATATTTGCTATTTTAAACTTTTTCCCAGTGCCTAAGTCTTCAACTAACTGTTGAAGGTTGTTTTCTTTTCCCTTTCATATACAGTGGGTTTGGTTTTGTTACATACAAGACAGTGGAGGTTGCAAAGAAGGCCATAGATGATCCAAACAAGTTGTTTGGGGTAAGTTAACGATAATTCCCTAGAGGTGGTCATAATAGTGACCTTATTTATTGTTCTAAAACATAAATCTTTAGAGGAGGAAAGTTCTTAAACATCATAAAATTGTGAATTTTTATTTTCATTTTGTGGCTGCTGGAATGTGTTTGTCAAGTTTGCTCTCTAATTCCTTATTCATGAGTTATTTTTCTTTATATCAAAATGCCATACAATGAAGATGGGTTATAAGTGATGTTTGCTTCTCCCAGGAAAAGGAAAGAAAACGAACTTGATGCTTGCTGTAATGTCCAACAAGGAGTAAGATTCTCTAAAAAACAGTGGTTGTGTTTGCTGAAACATTGGAGATATGAGCCTACCCCAAGTAGTTTGGACTAAGGCTCTGTTAAATTGATTTAAGTTTTAGACCAGGACCTGTTATAGATTAACTTTCCTACTGCATTTTGGGCAGCAATTGGTGTTCCTCCTTCAGTATATATATATATATATATATATATATATATAAGGTCTTCAAGGTCATTCGATTTTGCCCTCCTGCTATAAATTTCGGTGGTGTCCACTCAACAGAGAATGGGACTCTACTTCTATTCTTATTAATTGATTCTGGTATTTATCAGGAGTTTCAAATTTCTAAGCAAGAGATCTCTCTTAAGTGTCTTGTTTTTGTCAAGCGGGTTGTAAAGTGCTTGTCCTAGATGCAGGTCTCTTTAATTGTGTTCCTATCTGGAAAGGAGCACAAGCTACATGAGTGACCAATTTTGATCTCTTGGTTGACCAAATTCTGTGTTATCAAACTAACGTCTTTTTATTTGGTTGGCTGCAGGGAAGAACAATCATTGTGAAGCTTGCTGATACCCACAGGAGCAAAACAGTACAAACGCATTTACCAGCACCCATGGTTCCCCTACAAGTACCAATGGGAGCAGGTGGATATGCACAGCCAGGTAAAGCACCCGCTGGCGGTGGTGCCCCTGTTGGTTATCCTTATCCTCAAACTGTAGCTCCATATCCAGCTTCTTCATACCCTAATCCTCCAGTTGCACCTGCTCCATACCCAACACAATCTCAGATTTCCTATGCACAAGTTCCATCGAAGAAAGAACCATTAGGGCATTCACCAGCACCACCTGTCGGAATGGGTGGCTACCCCCCCTATTACTACCCTAAACAGTGACCTATTCTCACTGCAATTTCAGTGCTACTAAGGCCTATGCCTCCCTAATGTGGTACTTTTTATGTTGTCAAGTGGAGCTGTGGATGGCTCCATGAGACAGTAGCTGTTGAGAGGCTCAGAAAGGCAAACAAAGTGAAATTTTGATACTAGATGATTTTTATTTTTATTTTCGTTTTCCCCTTTCCCCCTCCATTTCCAAGGACTCAGCATACTTCATTAGTCACTAGCTCTCTAATATTAGATTGCAGGGGACAGGCATCTCCAGGAGACAGATTCCACTTATGGTGTCTCTCACTGGAAGTTGAGAACCTAGAGGAGGGAGGCTTCTACAAACTTAAGATTAACTTGACTAAAAACCTCTAATGCGCATGTTGTTTTTCTTCTTGGGACCTCGTATAGGCCCCCACTGGATACAGTAATTTTCAATTTGGTGTCTGAACTAATTTCTCCCTCAATTGGATCCTCATTGAAGAATTCAAGAATTCACTTATTCTGAATGTAAATAATTGACACATTAAGTGCGATATCTTCAAGCATAGATGTTATCTTAAGTAAGATACGTTTGGTGTAAAAATTTTGAATTTTTTTTTTTTTTTTTAAAATAATTTTTTATATATTTTGATGTATTGATATTAAAAATAATTTTAAAAAATAAAAAAAATTATTTTAATACATTTCTAAGTAAAAACTTTTTCTGTGGAGTTTTTTGTATTTTATATTGTGTAAATAATTATTTTTTAAAATATTTTTTATTTGAAAATTTATTAAAAAAATATTATTTTAAAAAAATTAAATCTTTTAACGCACAGCTTATTGAGATTTTTTAAAAACATCAAAAAAAAAAATATTTTTTTAATAAACATGCGGCGGCAGCTTTGCCTAACAGGAGTAGCTAAAGGAAGAAATTTAGGAAAAGTAGGGTTTTATTCTTTTTATGTGACCTGGTGCGATCACCACCTGGTTCAAAAACTGACAGCCCCGAGACCGGCTTGGTTAGAGGTCGGGCGGGGCCTATGGGCCAAAAATCCCTGTCCAGGCCCGCCCGTTATGATTCGGATCAGGACAGGCTGACCTGGTAGCCCATGAACAGGTCTAATCTCAACGAAGAAAAGGTCTCGATATGATACTACAATCTCAAAATATGTTTGGGTGTAAGAAATAATTTAGAAAACATTGGAGGGTACCTCTTGCAATTAACTAAGAATGCTTTTGACATTGGATTCATGGACACACTATTCACTCTCGTGCACTGGCCGCTCAGCAACCAGAGCTCCATACTTGGCTCCAACCGAACCTATCGAAAGACAAGAAACCTTGCACCTGAATCTGCAAGTTTCACTTGTCAGTAACTGAACTCAAAAAACCCACCATTCTAACAAGGTAAGAAAGTCGACAAAAACTATTGTAGTCATTGGAACTTCTGTTGTGCTTATTTTTTGAATCTCTATCAAGCTCCAGACGTTATTTCTTTCAAGTTAGCCATGAACCATTTGCAGAAACTCCAAATTTTGAAAAGGGTTTCTCCCAATTTTGTTGGTAGATGCAGAAACCCAATATGGCAAGTGGGTTCTTTGTGCTACATTGTAGAAAACCCTAGGTTCTATGGGACAAAAACAACGGTTCAAACTGAGAATTTGGATAGAAATTTGATAGGTAATGATCAAAGCATTAGCAAAATCTCTGATGCAGCTAGAAGGGAAGCCCAGGCTTCAACTGCATTACTGGAGTATTTGCACTCCACTAGAAGTTTTCAGTTTTTGGATGCAGAGCATATGAGCAAATACTCACCTGTTTTTGTTAAAAACCTACTAAAGAAGGTTAATATTGATGCAGATATTAGGCGGTCCATTACCCGTTACTTGCGTTACCACCCGATTAATGAATTTGAGATTTTCTTTGAGAGTATGGGTTTAAAACCTCAAGAGTATAGTTCTCTTCTTCCACGTGATCTGATGTATTTGAGTGATGATGATTTGCTGCTTGAGAATTATCATGTGATGTGTAATTATGGGATTGCGAGAAATAAGATGGGAAAGATTTATAAGGAAGCAACAGAAGTTTTTCGATATGATTATGGGGTCCTGGCATTGAAACTCAAAGCTTATGAGAAGCTGGGGCTTAGCTCTTCTTTTATAGCGAAGGTGGTTGTCCGTAGCCCTGATCTTTTGATTGGAGATGCGAACATTGACTTTATCAAGATATTGGAGTTATTGAGGAAAGGGGGACTTGAGTACCGTAGAATTGAGAAGCTTTTGTCGGATAAGAGCACTTACAACTGGAGCCAGTTGCTTTCACTTCTAAACTTATTTGGCAAGGCAGGTTACAATGATGAGCAGTTAAGTGAGCTGATAAGCCAAAAGCCATGGATTCTGCGTGAGGATTCAGTGGATAGGGCTCTTTTGCTAATCGGGTTCCTGCTTAAATTTGGATCCACGATGAACCAGATATGTTCCTTGTTTCTGCAGTTTCCCAAGGTACAGGTTGAGAAATTTGCCTCAAATTTGAGGCATTGCTTTCTGTTCTTGAATGAGATCAATATGGAGGCATATGAGATTGGGAAGCTTTTTCGTTCTCACCCTATATTTATAGGTTCATTTACGTTGAAGAAAACCAACAGTTTGCTTTCCCGTCTGAATGCTGGGAAGAAGCGAATTTGTGAAGTCATCCAGGAGAATCCAGAAATTATGAAGAAATGGGTGAAGGGATCAAAAATTGAATGGTTACCAGACTCGGGTGAGGAACTAAGATCTCAAATGCTGAAGACTAAGTTCTTCTTAGACTTGGGATTTGTAGAGAACTCAGATGAAATGAAAAGAGCACTTAAGGTTTTCCGGGGCAGAGGAGCAGAGCTTCAAGAGAGATTTGATTGTCTTGTGATAGCTGGTTTGGATAGAAAGGATGTTTGTGAAATGATAAAAGTATCCCCTCAAATTCTTAATCAGAAAAAGGAAGTTATTGAAATGAAGATTGATTTTCTCATAAATGATTTGGGTTTTCCCATATCATCTTTGGTCAGATTCCCTTCCTATCTCTCTTACACAATGCAAAGAGCTAAGCTTAGGTTAACAATGTATAATTGGCTCAAAGAGCAGGGAAAAGTTAATCCTATGCTTTCCTTCAGCACTATAGTTGGTTGCACAGATGATGTGTTCCTTAGTCAGTATGTAGATCGTCATCCTAGAGGCCCAGAAATTTGGGAGGATTTAAAGAAAGAAATTTGTTCTGCATAGAAGCTATCTGCTGCACATAACTTGTATTTCCATGCTTCTGCCTCTGTTAATTGGCTAGTCTGAAGATGTTTGATTCTTTTATTCTTACAAGCCGGAAATTTTTATTGATGTTGTTGAATTCAGACATCTTATATTGAAGATAATACACCTTTTTTCTCTCCTGAGTTCTCCTGGAGCACCTTCTACATATCCTGCACAATCTCAAATTTCCTATGTACCAGCTGCCATGGAGAAAGACCCCTTCTACTTTGACCAGTAACCTCTGGGAATGGCAGGTAGTCATACTACCTTCATAAACAATGAGCTGTTTGCAGTGGAATCTTGAAGTTGGTTGTGTATTTGGTGGGGTGGTTTTAATTTGGGTTTTGTCTTGAATACTGTGCTTAACTGTAAACAATGCACACATATTTAAACAGTGTTTTTATAAAACGAGGAGACAGCATTTATGCCTATTTATTCAACTGTGAATTTTTTATTCATGATGTCATTATCTTATTTTCCCTTTTTGCATGCAGAGTTTGGTTTTGTGCTTTTGTTACATGCAAGACAGTGGAAGCTGCAAAGAGGGCCACAGATGAGATGCACAAGGTGCTTGGAGTAAATCTGTTAATAATTCGTCAACTGGTCCTAACAGTGTGCCTTTTCCTTTTTTGTTGTTCTATACATGATGATTCCTTAGAAAAGGGAATTTCTCAATCAACATGAACTACTGATTTTTTTTATTTTCTATTTGCCTTTTTTGCACAAATGCTTTTGTACTGTACTTAGATTCAAGGCATCAACAAAAGGTTATATTGGAATACACTATCTTTCTCCATTTCAAATGCAGCAAGCCATAGAAGAAAGGTTAAGTATGATAATAAGAACATTGTACTTGCAGAATGAAGTCTATAAGGAGTGAAAAAGTGTCTCCGAAAGACATTAATATAATGAGCTACAGACAGTTTCTTGCTGAATTGAGGTTGTGGATTTAACCTTCTGAGTTTTAGAAGCTTTTATAAAATATCTTTGCTGCTGCAGTTTGGACAGTATCTGATATCCCCTCCACAGTAGATAATAATTAGGGACTATGGAGTCAAATGGCCTGATTTGGAAATTGAGGGTCTGGAACTCATCCAAACTTCACCTTCAACTACGATTTTCTTTGGTGTCAACTTGATGCATAGAAAAGGATTCTTCTTTTATTCTTATTGATAATGCAATATCTACCAACTATATTTAGAGGCTCTCAAGTTCTAAACAATAGATGTATCTTGAATGTCATGTTTTATAAATGAGTTGTGAATTACGCACATGCTACCCAAATGATCAACATCAGATTCCTTGTCGATCTTAATTTATTGCTACCTTCATAAAGAGAAACCTTTTCTGTTGTTTTGGTTGCAGGAATGAACTATTATTGTGAAGCGTTCCTATACCCCCAAGAGCAAATCTAGACAAATGCCGTTATCTGCACCAACTGCAGCAGCAGGATGGATGCAGCAGTTCAAGCATCTGCTGACAGCGTTACCCATGTAGTGCACTTATCCTCAGAAATTTGCATCACATCCTAATCTTTCGAATCCAAGCCCTCCAGTAGAGTTGCAATGAAGAGAACTCGTGCTTCCCCAATGCTGTGGTTAATGTCATCAAGTAGAGTTGTGATGATTTGATGACATAGCAAGTCCTGGGAACCTTAGAATGGCTAAGAAACCGAAATTTCGATACTTGATGTATTCTTTTTTCCTTTCCATTTTACCCTCTCAATGCATTATAATTATTAACCGGGTAATTTTAGGCAACAACATGAATTTCCCCATTGCAATGTATCTTTATACTTTCTAATTGGGACCTGTTTTTTTCTGTACAATATTATTGACAGTAAAATATATATTATTCTCAAGTTTTTGTGTGATAGTAATAAGATGAGGAAATTGTACCTTTTGTGATAAAAATGATGATATTGATGATCGTAGTCAGTTGTTGTGGTGATGGTATTGGTGGCAATTATGATAAAATAATGATTACTTGAATAATAAGTTAATTGTAGTGATGGGCAATGATAAAATGATAGTTAAATTAAGCTTTACAGCCTTGTACTACAGAACAACCAAGACATCAATCCAAACCCTAAGAACCCAACCTGACCTCTTCCCACTACTACTTGTGTAGTTTATTTTTCTTAATTTCCCTTTTAATTAGGGGCTTGTCAGATTATTATTTTTTGAAAAGAAAAATTAACAGGTGACATCAAGCTAGGCAAATAACAGGACAAAATAATTGAATATTTGTCTCTATTGAAATTAAGCTTGACTCATAAATCAAGAACCAAATTGATGATGCATTTCTAATCATGGGGGCCATGGTGCGTCGACTCCAGTCAATCATTTTTGGCGTAGAAAACTTGGGTAAGGCATGAGGAAGAAAGGAAGGCGGCCAAAACCAAATTTGTTTCTTGCCATGAAAAGCTCACACACATAAACTGGAAGTAGTTTTACTGGAGGCAATGATATTGTGGTCAGTCAGAATGAAACGGAGGCTTTGCGGTATCATCTTTTATCTATAAGCATGTATAAGTTAGTTTGTGTTGCAAATCAAATCGTTGTGATACTTAAGGGAAAAAACTGAAGGTTTTTAGAATTATCAAGAAAGAAAGGGGAGGAAGGCAAGCAAAACACAATCGACTGTGGCAGTTCACAGTGTTTTTGTGAGATACCACATAGGTTCGTTTGGCGTCGGTCACGGTGAAGATTGTGTTACTGGCAGTGGCGCTTTCAGGATAGGGTGAAGGCTGTGGGAAGAAAAGGAGAGAAGGGTAGATCCTTTGCGATTCTCTGTTGTGCGTCAACCCCATTCTTAGTCACAGCACCCCTTTTGAAGTCTCGAAACTTTCATTTTACAGCTTTTGTGCTGGTTTCCTTGCTTTTAAAATTTAAATGGTTTTCATCGATTAGACTGGAACTATTAGGGCTTTTCTTACATGTCCAGCCTTGATTGTGGAGGTGGCTCTTCATTTGAATTGTCTTTTGCTTATCTCTGTGAGCCTCTTTGCAGATTATTTTCCATTAGCAACATCGCAGGGGAGGTGATCTCTATTTCCAAAATGCTGTTAGAGAGCTCTTATTTGCTGATTGTTTCTATGACAGCAGGAGCAACAAGAGCTGGCACATAGTAGAAAAAGAAAAGGAAAGGGTTGATGATCTTTGAGCTGATGGGCTTTACACATAAACCGTTGCCTTACCTATAGATCAACAAGCCTCCGTTAATAAACTTTGAACAAATTCAGAAAAGGGTCAGCAAAATTGCTGCTGCTGCTGGCAGGTAATGGAGTTTCAAGTGTATTCTCATTTCAGAGCTTCTGCCATATTATTATTATTCACATGTCCGTTCTATCCTCAAAGTTTTAAATTTTTTATATTTTCAAAATAAAAATAAAATAAAATAACATCTCTCTTATATCTCCTACTCGACACAGCAATCAAACACTACCTAAATAACATCGATTATTGATATGAAGCTGGAAGCAATATCATCCCCTAGTCCTAAACTTCTGATTGATCAGCATTACGTCCTGCTTCTACATGTAAAACGTATCAGTGT
>Ga0307511_10007269_pt1 | contig 11155 bp, 10 predicted proteins | sample 13_EM_MG_FD_200266 | JGI IMG/M metagenome (GOLD analysis project Ga0307511, IMG submission 200266) | Populus trichocarpa ectomycorrhiza microbial communities from riparian zone in the Pacific Northwest, United States - 13_EM | ecosystem: Host-associated > Plants > Roots > Unclassified | place...
TCCCTTCCATGTGTTATTTTTTTAAAAAAAAACAAGCAAGATTTCCCCCACATGTCATGATTTCTCTCGCTTTTAGCTCACCTTATCCCCTCCCTCTCTCTCTCTCTTCAATCTCCAATGAGCAGAAACAGAAACAAAAACAGACACCCTCTCCTTCTTAAACTGAAACATGTTTACGATAATAGTTCCCTTCTCACCACTTCCTCCAACTATATAATCCCCACTCTGTAATAACTCCCATCTTGTTTTTGCGTCTGATTTTTCTATTTTCCACCCTTAAAAACAATGGCCGCACCACCTCTAGTGAAGCACTCTACTTCTATCTCATCTTTCCCTTCTAATTCTCTACTGCTACCCCATCAAGATTTTTACAAAAAGACCAATCCGTGCTCTTCATTTTTTGGTGAAAATTCTCTAAATATGTTGAATTATGGAGCCAAGACGTCTAGATTGGTGAGTAATACAAGGAGGAAAATGTGTGCAGTGGCTTCATTAGGAGGTTTGCTAGGTGGGATTTTTAAAGGGACGGATACAGGTGAGTCCACTAGGAAACAGTATGCTCCAACTGTGAGTTTGATCAATCAATTGGAAGCTGAGATTTCTGCTTTGTCTGATTCTCAATTGAGAGACAAGACTGCTGCTTTAAAGGAGCGTGCCCAACTCGGTGAATCTTTGGATTCCCTTTTACCTGTAAGAGCTTTTTTTTTTTTCCATTCAATTTCTTGCTTTATATACTTGTTTAAATTTAATCCTTGAGTTGTTTTGGAATTTTGAAATGGGGTGGGTAGAAATTGGCTATAACTCAATGCACTAGAATTGCGGAAGTTAAATGTTTGGTACATGAGTAAACGAAGCTCTTTACTTGGTCGTTGTTTTTATCCGTTGGTAAGTAGTTCTAGTGGCATAGCTTATCTTATTACCATGACAATAAAAGTGCCTGTATTGCAGGAAGCATTTGCTGTAGTGAGAGAGGCTTCCAAAAGGGTTATAGGTCTCCGCCCGTTTGATGTGCAATTGATAGGTAAACTATTATGCGTGTATTGTGTTTAATTTCTTTGAGTTTTAGATGTGCAAATGGTGGAAAGGTTCTGTGCTTTGTGGTTTGCTCCACCAAACTATTAGGCTACGTGGGAAGTAATCTTGTTGTGAACATGGTTTCGTATTCTTGTCATGCAGGGGGCATGGTTCTTCATAAGGGGGAAATAGCTGAAATGAGGACTGGAGAAGGAAAGACGCTTGTTGCCATTTTGCCAGCTTATTTGAATGCATTAAGTGGGAAAGGAGTTCATATTGTTACGGTCAACGATTATTTAGCTCGGAGAGATTGTGAATGGGTTGGTCAAGTTCCCCGTTTCCTTGGATTGAAGGTTGGCCTAATCCAACGTATGTCACATACTTTTACATGTGTTTACTACATGTTCCATTTCCTTTACTACACAAGCACGTGCACTTATGTGTGTGTATATGTCTAGATTATGCACTTTTCATTCTTACATGAATGAATGGGCATGGCTCAGGTCTTGATTTTTTAACTGTTTTCAATTAATCCTGCCTGCCTATACGAGGAGGTGTACTGTATTTGCATCTGCTGTTCTCTTCTTGTACTTGGAAGCTTGAGTCTTCTTCCTTTTTGTAGTCTCTGGGTATTGCTTCTTCATTTTAGCTTGTGAATTTGATTGTCACGATAACATAAGTGTTTGTTTTCATTGGCAGAGAATATGACAAGTGAACAAAGAAGAGAGAATTACATGTGTGACATCACATATGTTACCAACAGTGAGCTTGGTTTTGACTACTTGAGAGATAATCTTGCCATGGAAAGTAATTCTTTCTTTATTTTATAATTAGTTCTAGATTATTCTATTATCAATTCTTTGATTTTGTTCAGTGAAGCTTTGTAGGTATCATTTCTTCCCTAGCTGAATGCGTTTTTTTCTCACCAAAGCTGACTATTTTTGGAAAGTACAGACTGTTGAGGAGCTCGTCTTGAGGGATTTCAATTACTGTGTAATTGACGAGGTTGATTCCATCCTTATTGATGAAGCAAGGACCCCTCTCATTATATCTGGACCAGCAGAAAAACCAAGTGATCGGTATTATAAAGCTGCAAAAATTGCTACAGCCTTTGAACGAGACATACATTACACTGTAAGACTCTGTTTTAATAACTAGTTTTCCCGCTGGAGTTTTTGCTGCCGTTTGGTATCCTTTGCAGCTCCTCTTTTTTTTTTTTTCTTAAAACAGAAACAGAATATTTGTTCATTTTGTTTTTTAGTTTTTGTTATTGTTTACTGTAAAAAAAACTCAGTTTTGAAAAGGTTAGGTGATTTGCTTTTTTGCTTACTCAAAGTGCACAACAGTATACAATCACATTTTCATGTTGTGGCTCTTGAAAAATTGGACTGAGCCATTACAGGGAGTTGTAAATAAAATGGCTTCAGGCACCTGACATGTAACAAATACTTACAACTATGTCATAGCCACTTTTTAACGTTTATCTTATTAAGGAATTTTCTAAGACGAGGCAGTATAGGACTAGAAGCTATAGGCTGGGAGTATCTCATGCTTGGAATATTCGATGTGTAGATATAAATTGTCCTTCCTTACTTGCATGTTTCTCTGGACTGGCTGATTAGTCATAGCCATACTGCCCAAATGCAGAGCAAAATCACTGAAAGTCTTTCTAGAACGACTGGACGTGGAACAAGTGGTCAGCCAGGGGCTTTTCTGTATTTATTTATTTATTTATTTTGCTGGGAGGTGGGTTATCTCGGATGCACGGCTGATATTGATCATCAAAAAATAAAATAAAATAAAATTCAATTGGATGAAAAATCTTCATCAAATTGTGTGAAAGATCAAATCTTAAATCTAAATATTTTGGTTTCTTTCTTCTTTCATGTTTTCAGTTTTGCCTTCTCACAATTATAATCCAAACTATAGCCAGGTTGAAAATAGAATGGTGATCTTTTTCAGTTTTATTCAAAGGATGAGAAGAAAAATTACTACACACCTTTAAAATATCAAATTGCTGCATGATTGTGTCCAGTGCCTATGTCCAAGAGACATGGCTTTATAACTATAACTGGTATATTATTCTGGAAAGTGAGATGGATCAATTGGTGGAATAATTAAGGAAGAGACTATTACTGGGTCAACCCTTTATCAAGATAATGAAAAGGAAAACAAAAGGAAAAGGAGATCATGAAAAAATATGCAACATCACATGTGAAAATATTGTAATCATTGATTCTTGTGCGTAGAACATCATTGATTGAGAATGAGAGAATTTTAATCTTCTTCATGAGTCAAAATACTTTCAAGTTTTCAATAACCAGAAACAGTATCCGTGCAGATTCTGATGGTGATGAAAGGCAATTTTTTTCTAGTTATTTTCCTTACCCAGGCTATTTTTGCAGGTGGATGAAAAGCAGAAAACAGTTCTCCTTACAGAACAGGGTTATGGGGATACTGAAGAGATTTTGGATGTGAAGGATTTGTATGATCCTCGAGAACAGTGGGCTTCGTATATTCTGAATGCAATAAAAGCAAAAGAACTATTTCTTAGAGATGTCAACTATATCATACGTGGCAAAGAGGTGCTTATCGTGGATGAGTTTACTGGTCGAGTTATGCAGGTGATCTTGTTTACCTAAGCAGTAAAGGTTACTGTTAGAAGTAGTTTGATTTGATTGTTTATCTATCAGATGAATTTAATTATGAAAATATAGAGTATTTAACTATAAATGACTAAAGGAAAACATTATTTGTCTTTTTTCTGTAAGGGGAGGAGATGGAGTGATGGACTTCACCAAGCAGTTGAAGCAAAGGAAGGTTTGCCAATTCAAAATGAAACTCTAACCCTGGCATCAATCAGCTACCAGAACTTCTTTCTCCAGGTCATCTCTCCGCTGACTGTATGAAACAGTTTTTGAAATTTGTTCTTTCTTAACCTCTTAATTCTCATCATATGCACTGCTGCAGTTCCCAAAACTTTGTGGAATGACTGGCACTGCAGCGACTGAAAGTACAGAGTTTGAAAGTATTTACAAACTTAAAGTTACAATTGTGCCTACAAACAAGCCCATGATGAGAAAGGTTTGTTTTAGCATTCTATCCATATTTATATTTCTAGAATCATGCTGGTTGCTGTCACAGCAATAATTGAAGACAGCAGATGTGGAAGATGATGTATAGTTTTGTGACTATTTTTTATTTTCCTGTAATACTTGTAAATTAATAACAATATGTGAAAGGAGGGATGATTTTATCATTCTTATTGGAACATAGGAAGTCTATGAGTTGTTCAGCACCTATGCACAGTCAACTTAATGCACAACTTGCTTAGATAGCTTGATGCTCACCAACACCAACATCTTCTCAATTCCTCCCCAGGACGAGTCCGATGTAGTTTTCAGGGCAACTTCCGGAAAATGGCGAGCAGTTGTTGTAGAAATTTCTAGAATGAACAAGACAGGTCGACCCGTCCTTGTCGGTACAACAAGTGTTGAGCAGAGTGATGCACTAGCAGGACAGTTGCTAGAAGCTGGAATTCCGCATGAGGTGAGGCATCCACTCACCTGGAGGAATAAAAGTAGAATTAGGTTAATTTAACATGAAAGTGGATTTTATACAAACAAGTATAGAAGAAATGAAGTTGCTTGTGTTATTTTGCTACCTATTTTTTTCTCTTCCCTGGTGAATATGTTCTTTTTCTCTACACATGCCTTTTGTGACCAAGTTTGAAGGAAGCACAAATGGTAACCTATTGGATAAATTTTCTCTGGGTAAGGAATTTTAACAAAAATATTTCTCCTCAAGGTTCTCAATGCAAAACCAGAGAATGTAGAGAGAGAAGCGGAAATTGTGGCACAGAGTGGTCGTGTAGGAGCAGTGACAATCGCTACAAATATGGCAGGTCGTGGAACAGATATAATTCTCGGTGGAAATGCAGAATTTATGGCCAGGTTGAAGCTACGTGAGATGCTTATGCCAAGGTATCTTCTTTTTCAACCCATGCATATACACACCACTAAAAAAGAAAAAAACCTCATACATATCTGCAGCCCAGTTTCCAAGTGGTTAAAACTGTTAACTTATTGTTACTCATATTTCCACTTTAACTTTTTTTTTCCTGATGCTTATTAAAAAAACTAGAGATGAATACTGCCTAAAGAATTTAAGATAACATGTAGATACTCAAATATGGAGACTTAAACTGGTGTAACACCACCAAATACATTTTTGAAATTCTGTTAGCTTAAATTATGTTGCCTCACATTTCCTTACTCTGAAGTATAAGAGTAACATGCATTAGGAAAAAGAGAAGCCATTTGCACTAGGCAATTCTTCTCATTATTGAATTTAAGGAATCGACTACAGGGGCTACAAAGGGCTTCTTGTTCATCTCCAGCACTAGTGCCCTTGCATGTGTTGAATACCACAATCTGAAAGAGGATCTATTAAAATGATATGCACACCTTTTGCAATTTATATTGGTTGAAGTATCTTTAATGTGATATAAATATTGCAGAGTTGTTAGGCCAGCTGAAGGAGTTTTTGTATCAGTGAAGAAATCCCTTCCTCAGAAGACATGGAAGGTTTGATTTTTGTCTTTTTATTGACATAGAAATTGGCTTTGCCTATGAGCACATACTGGTTTAAATGATGTTTGTAGTTTTATAGTGTTATATGTCTCATCTGTATGGGACTTGTTATTTGCAATATATCAGGTGAATGAAAGTTTATTTCCATGCAAACTATCCAATGAGAATACTAAATTGGCCGAGGAAGCAGTACAATTGGCTGTAGGATCTTGGGGCCAAAGATCATTAACTGAGCTTGAAGCAGAGGAGCGTCTATCTTACTCCTGTGAAAAGGTATGATAGATGGAGAATAAATTTTACATTTGCAAATCAATTTGACAGACTGTTAAATTTTATTCCAAATGCTCAGCATTTTTCTGATAACTATACCATGCTATTTTCCTTCTGTTTTTTTATTTAAAAATAATATCCTCCGAATGCATACAGCTCATGAGTGTCATAACTTTTCTGTTTTAGGGCCCTGCTCAGGATGAAGTCATAGCCAAGTTGCGTAGTGCATTTTTAGAAATTGTTAAAGAATTTAAGGAGTACACTGAGGAAGAAAGGAAGAAGGTTAGCTTAGTTCCCAAAAGTAAATTTGTCCCTGAATTTTACAGGATAGTGTTACTTGCAACTTAATTTATGTCTGCATACTGCAGGTTGTGTCTGCTGGTGGATTACATGTGGTGGGAACAGAAAGGCATGAATCCCGCCGGATTGATAATCAGGTTAAATTTGATAATTTTTTTTAAACTTAGTTCTTTCATATTTTCTTTTAAAATGAAAAATCTTCTTTCTACAATACATGTTATGTGTAACTTCAGAATATATTAAACCAGAACTTGAATGTCGTATATGGCAGCTTCGTGGTCGAAGTGGTCGCCAAGGGGATCCTGGAAGTTCCCGCTTCTTCCTAAGTCTTGAAGATAACCTCTTTAGGATTTTTGGAGGAGACCGAATCCAGGTTTGACCTGTGGTTGTTGTTTGTTGTCTAGTTGTTAGTGCTCCCCTAGATATGCCTGTTAAAACATTCTCAACATTGCCACTTAGGGTTTGATGAGAGCTTTTAGAGTTGAAGACCTACCAATTGAGTCCAATATGTTGACGAAATCACTAGATGAAGCTCAGAGGAAAGTGGAGAACTATTTTTTTGATATCAGGAAGCAACTATTTGAGTATGATGAAGTTCTGAACAGCCAGAGAGACCGTGTTTATACCGAGAGAAGGCGAGCCCTTGAATCTGACAACCTCCAGTCTCTTATTATTGAATATGCTGAACTGACAATGGATGACATCTTAGAGGTAACCTGTTTGAGAACTTCATTGGTCACATCATATCTGTTTTTCCCTTAGGTTTTGAGTATTACTGAGACTATTGTTATTTTAAATGTATGAGTAGGCGAATATTGGTTCTGATGCTCTGGTGGGAAGTTGGGATCTTGAAAAGCTTATTGCAAAAGTTCAGCAGTAAGAGGCTTCCTTCATTCTCTTTGCTTAATGCTTGACGAGATTGAAACTCAAATTCTGTATGGATTTTTGATGAATCAGAACTATTTCTGTTTTTGTTGAAAGTAACATGCTCACAATCAGATCAATCATATTTGTAGATTAAACAAAGAGGCACCCGAGGATAAGATCTCAATATAGCGGATCTCCCTTTTGTTTAATGTCTCTCCAAAATAATTTTTTCTGACATGTATTACTGTAATTTTAGGTACTGCTATTTGCTAAATGATTTGACTCCAGATTTGCTGCGAAGTAAGTGTTCAAGTTACGAAGATTTGCAGGATTACCTTCGTCTTCGTGGTCGTGAAGCATATTTACAGAAAAGGGTTAGTAAAACAGTCTTTTTGGCTCAGATGGCTTTTCCTTTTTATCACGAAATCCTTCCTCATCTAGGCCGTACTCCTTAAAATAGTCAAACAAGAGATCTTCAATGAATCCTAACAAGTCTAATACATATAGCCATGGCTGAACTATGCAGCCCAAATCCTGCAAAGCAACCCATCAATCTAGCAACTGTTAACCTAACCTTGCTCTTTGCTATTCATTGCAAGAAGAGTTCTGGATGTTTGGGTGGTGCTTGGAGGTTTACCCTGGGAGATCTCCAGCATAAGCTGAAAACTTTGAGTGTAGATTATTTGTTTTTGCTTAGCATCACTAAGTGTGTGCTGTGGCAAAGTGCAACACTTCGATTTTCTAAAATGCCTAGACACATGCTACATGAATATTGTATTTATCTTCCTGTTTAACCTGTGCTACAAGGATATTGTGGAGAAAGAAGCGCCCAGCTTGATGAAGGAAGCTGAGAGGTTCTTGATTTTGAGCAATATTGACCGCTTGTGGAAGGAACATTTACAAGCAATCAAGTTCGTTCAGCAAGCTGTAGGCTTACGTGGCTATGCACAGCGTGATCCTCTTATTGAGTACAAGCTTGAAGGCTACAATCTGTTCCTGGAGATGATGGCTCAGATAAGAAGAAATGTTATATACTCCATATATCAGGTCTGTACTAAATTACTGTATCCTTGGATGTTTTAGAACGTGCTATTTCTTCTTAATAACGTGCATGTGTTTTTGCTGCTCCTTTTCTTTTTGGCAGTTCCAACCTGTGATGGTAAAGAAAGACCAGGAACAAAGCCAGAATGACAAATCAACCAAAGTTGTCAGAAATGGTAGGGGTGGTAAGAAAAAACCCAATCCAGTTGGCACCACGGAGCCGTCATCAGCTGCCAGCCCTCAGGCTAGTGCCTAAGGCCTATATCAAGAAAGGATTTCGGCCAGAATTTGAAGGATATGAACAATACGTAAAGCATTTCTTCTCAAACAGTGATAGGAGCTTGAAATTATTCGTTGTAAACCTGATTCGTGCACATACTGTGAAAAAAAGGGAATGTATATTTAATTGTACCATAGAGGAACCACACCACACGATTTAAACGAGGGAGGAATTGTGACACTAACTAGAGCTGAATTTTATTTTAATCCTTTTTTTTGTGACGAGGCGAAATGAATCGAACATGAATTGCATACGTCCTCTTTGATTGCTATCACTTTTCTGGTCAAAGCTAATTAATTTCCACCATTGTTAGTCATAATATGCTATCCTAAGTTTTGAAGTTTTTTTATTTTGACTTGGATGCTTTTCAACAAGAAGCACAAGATCAAGATATAACTAAAATTCTCCGAAGGAGAGAAGAAGACCGTTGGACGCCGTTGCCACTAAAGCGGTAGAGCCTGTTGGCTGCTTTCTCATCATTGTAATGTTGGGATATGCATTGATTGCTTTCGTAGTGGCGATTGATCGCTATTGACTGTCCATGCATGTGTAAGTGCTAGAGAGCGGTGCTGGAACAAGGAACATCACATAAACGTGTAATTGCGAAAACTGCCTAGCATAAACGAGGACATGTACAAAAAACTACCATATCTCTTGGAAAGTCGACTCGTGCACTCAAAGTGAATGCTGGATCGATTGTAATTTGATATAACACTAGACATGTTGAAGTGTCCGACAAAGGATTGTGAGAAATAGTAAGCAAAGTGACCAAGTGAAGCCTTTGTCTCAAGTTTTCTTCTGCAAGCACGTCAAGAAGCATGGACCACGATTGCCAACCTTGTTCATTATCTTGGGAGAGAAAACATTCGCCCAAAATTATAAAATGTCTATAAGCCAAACTTTGTGATCGCAGTAGCTCATTCCCAATTCAGTTCTATTGTTCCCGCCCTTCTACCCTGACTTAATGCACGTCTGTACAAACAGCAAGCTCATTGACAGGGCGTGGAAGGCGTCTCATTCAATTTTGTCTGTATCAAGGTTTGTTTCATTTCCGCAAAGAATTCCCACAATTTCATTGATAGCATTTCCTCTAGCCTACATGAAATAAAACCATCAATTAAAATCCGAATAATATTCCCAAGCAGAATTACTTTGGCAGGAATGCAAAATATGCGATCTGCAAAAGATAGCACTTACTTTCACTCCAATGGCAATTGCAGTTTTTAGCTTAACAAGTTCACCTAATCTCAAGGATCCTCCTCGTTTATCTTTGACAAAGATCAGTGGCACCTTCCTTGACGAAGCCAAACTTGGTAGATGTCTTGTTAGCCATTTTGGGTTGCAATCAGAAGCTATTAATATGGCCTGCACACACGATTAGAGATTCACTATTTTCAATCTTTCCTAAACATCCACAAATCAAAGGATAGAGTTCCGAGTCATAAAAATTCTGATTAAATGCCATACAAAAACATAATAAAAGAAAAGAAAAGAAAAGAAAACTTTGGAAAATTGTCCTCGTAATATGAAAGGCATTATGACAACTATGGTTTAGATCCTTCAAAATTCTCCCTTCAGTGAATATCTACATCAAACAAAAAAGCAACAAGTGCTACAAGCAAGTTTGCTTTCATTCTAGCAGCAGATAGCATAACATAGAAAAGATTATAATATACAATTCACATCTTGCATTTCATGAGTCCCGTCATCTACAAACCCAGGATTCAAATTATTGATTGAACACGAAAACCATAAACCAGAATTCTACAAATCACTTGAAGCAATTATTTTAAGTAGAGACAAAAAACCTGAAGGTGAACAGAAGGCACTTTGTGATTGTTGATAGCATGAGACCGTTGAAGGGAGCTTCCACTCTCGGACACAGGCGACATACGTTCAAGAACACGAGTAACTTCATTGACCCCAATTGCAAATTGTTGCTACAAAAAGACACCACCACCATCATCCATGTTAATTACAATACATCACACAGCTAAACTAAAAGCATAAGAACATCAAAGTAAATGCTGTATTAGTGATTACCTTGAACCAAAATTTCTCGGGAAGCGAGCTTCCTTCCAAAGTTTTTGTTGATTCTATTTCTCTGTTACCATTTAATAAAAAACATTAATTATTGATTCACTAATGATAAAAAGAAAAAGAAACTGGGAAAAGAGTGAGTAACGTTAACGTTTACTTGTGAATTGATTTGAGCAAACGAGCAAGACGTTCCCCTTCATAGTAACTACTACTACTGCTACATACACAATCAAGCACCCACCACATAAACAGAAAACAGAAAGAATTAGAAAAACCCAGAAAAAGAAATCAACAAAATAAAAGGAACCAACTTACTCTTTTTCCTGAGTAACTGAATTTTTTGGAGCTCTGTTTCTGTTTCGCATGATTGTTCAAGCACGGTTTTTTGTTTTATTGGGGTTTAGGCAAAGAGGGTTTCGTTGCCTTCTTTTGTTTTCTGGACAAAAAGCTATAGATTGGGTCAAATAAAGACAAGCCCAAGACATTCTCCGAAAGCCCATTAATAAGAGGTCGATTTGGACCTGAGCTGATGTCCACTCATTCAGCTACATGGGCCTGCCTTTTCTTTTTTCTTTTTTAACTAAGAAACGAGTGACAAATCACAGCGCCCACCGCTCCATATTAAATTTGTACCCCCCAAAAAAATGAAAACACATATGAAAATGAAAATATAAATCATATGAACTTTAATACACGTGACATATGAAGCTTACTATTAGTTCTTTATTAATATCTATATTTTATAATTAGA
>Ga0307511_10007270_pt1 | contig 11154 bp, 15 predicted proteins | sample 13_EM_MG_FD_200266 | JGI IMG/M metagenome (GOLD analysis project Ga0307511, IMG submission 200266) | Populus trichocarpa ectomycorrhiza microbial communities from riparian zone in the Pacific Northwest, United States - 13_EM | ecosystem: Host-associated > Plants > Roots > Unclassified | place...
GAGGAAATTCAGGAGAAGCAAGAGCAGGTTTGTCTCTGTGTGTGGTGGATCACATTGGTTTAGTTTTTGTATAACTGAATGCTTTGAGATTGTTATGTTGTTAATATGACTTTATATGCGAAGGTGTGGTTTTGATGTGGTTTTCATTGAAAAATTATATTAAAGGTTAAAGATTGGCTTCAAAATCTAGGAATAGGAGAACATACGCCCATGGTGCAAGATGATGATGATGCTGATGATGAGACCGTTCCTTTGCATCATGATGAAATTGCCAAAAACAGGTTACAACCTACACCTTTTATAATTATTAAACATGAATTATGTCCTTGTCTACAGTAATTCTCATAGTTCTTACAGGTGATTTTTCTGTTCAGGGATGTTCCATCAAGTGCTGCTTTACCAGTTATTCGTCCAGCATTGGGAAAGCAGCATTCGATGTCGGACGATGCAAAGGTTGCAATGCAACAATATTTAAATCACTTTTTAGGGAACATGGATATTGTTAACTCCAGAGAGGTATGTTTGAACTCTAATATTTTTAAAAATAGTTTGTGGCACCCGTCTTATTTTGTTGCTGGTGTTATTCGGAATACATATCCATGATTTGTTTGCGGACAGTGAAAGCTTTCTTTCAAATTAACAAAGTGAATAACATACATTAATTTTCATATGGTGATGACTTCAGAAAAATGTGAATTTTAGATAAATAAATCCAGCATCTCTGCTAGCTACCATTACTTTGAACTCCAAAGCAAGGGTCTGCTCGGCATATTCACCTTAGTTCCTACATGCCCTCTTCTTTGTCTCTAGTGCTTATACATATATCAGATGTGGAAACTTCTGAAAAAACATTGAAGGCAACTTTTTTTTTTCCTCTTGCATGTCACTTGAGGATTTTTTTAATATTCTAACATATGACAATGATCAATTAAGCTCCACGCTGTTTTTAAATTGGTTACAAGTAGTTTGAGCCAAAAACAATGCACCAGGCATCTCATCGAAGCATCAATTTTCATACTTGCTCAATGTATGCCCTAATCAGCAAATACATGTCTTCTCCTCCTGTGCTGCCTTTGGTTGGGTTTGTCTACTTTATTGTCCTTTGCACTCATCATAAGCAAGCCTGTAGTTCATTTCTATGTGATGCATCATTTGAATTGTCAGGCTGCCATTCATCTGTACAACCTTTAGAAACACCATTACACTCAAATCAATTGATATCTATGCAGTCAGGAACTTGCTCTGTTTGTGTGGTGTGATGATGAACCGTTTGAACCTATCATAGAGAATTTGAACTACTGGTGCTTCCAGTTCAACCCATAATTCCAAAGTCTTGGGTTTTTAACACCTAATGTTTTAAAATTGAAAATACTCTTTCTTTTAATGTTTACTGCTTCTTGATTGCTAATCGGGATGCATTTTACAATAGACAATTTCTGTTGTAGGTTTGCAAGTTTTTGGAGGTCTCGAAATTGTCCTTTTTACCAGAATATGGCCCTAAGCTGAAAGAAGAATATGTTATGGTGAAGCATCTACCACAAATAGTGAAGAATGATGATTCCAGGAAATGTGCTTGCTGTTGCTTTAGTTGCTGTAATGACAACTGGCAGAAGGTAATGCAATCTTGTCCCTAGACTAGGTCTGTACCTGGCTTTGATTTGAAGATGCGTTTGTCATTTTTGTGTATGTGCACCATTGTGCAACAATGAAGGGTTTCTGTTTATGGTTCATCATTGCATTTGGTTTTATTGAGACATTGTTGAATGATATTTTGAGTATTTTAACATTGAATCTTCTTCTGAGAACACATAAATGAGACCTCCTATCACTACAAATGAATGTTTGCACAAGCATATGCATTTGTTTAGTTACTTCCTTGTTTTCTCCGTTCTCGATTTGGACAGTTTGGAATTTCTTTTGGTCTATATCCTGATTAGGAAATTCTTAAAAAAGAAAGTCAAGTTTGTTGGGTAAATATGAAGGCTGGTATAAAACCACACTTTCTATATCCATGGGCATTTATCATGGAGCTCAAATGTAATATGGGTGCCACATATAGTTAATATATGCAGAAGTGACTAATAAAAAAATCATTATCATGACCTAATACTTTGCTGAACAAGACAGGGTGAAACGACTGATCCTTCTACATCATTCTGCTGAGTTATCTAAAAGCTTGATAAATAACTTGATAACCTTAATTTATTTTGCTGCATTGAACATTATGCATTACGTCTCGCATGTATTATACTTTATGAATCTAATTCCTTTAAGATTCAGCATTCACAAAATTACAATTCATTTATTGGATCTTGCTGCTGTAGTTCAAACTTGATAATTGTTGCAAAAATTTAGATAGAGCATATGATTTATCATAATAAAGCTGAAAGAGGGAAATTAATAGTAGTGGCAAGGGAAAAGATTAATTCAGAAATGATTTAGCCTGGAGATGCATGTCAACTTTTGTGGTTTAGTTGGGGTCTTCTTGATAGTACACCAACAATAGACTGCTCTAACTTTCTGTAGGTTCCACAACAAGAGGAATCACACAACATTGTCCATGTTTTATGATTTTCTGCAGGTGTGGGCTGTTTTGAAACCAGGATTCTTGGCACTTCTGGCTGATCCTTTTGCTACCAAACCTTTGGATATAATTGTTTTTGATGTATTACCTACTTCAGATGGAAGTGGTGAAGGCCGAGTGTCATTAGCAGCAGAAATAAAGGAGAGGAATCCCTTACGGCACAGTTTTAAGGTAAGCAGTGTGCAGTTTATTTCTTCTGTGGGATTTTCCTTATTGTGCTTTTGTACAAACAATCAATTTGACCTTGAGTTATCTTTAAATTTTGATGATGTTATTTTGTACTAGCCCTATCCCAATACTTTGCTGATGATGGTATATCCTGGATTTGGTGTCAGCTGCTTTTCTTGATTAAGGATCAGTTACACATGCAAACGCACACAAGCACATTGTAATCTGAGAAGCTATAAGCATATTGCTGGTTGTTGATGGCAAGGCAAACTAGATGATAGCCATTACATTTTCAAAAGTGATATGATCCTTCCATGCATGTCAGAGCCTGACTGATTACATGGGTTGTATTTTTAGGAAATGTGTAGTAAACAACCAAACAAAGAAATATAGAGGGAATTCAAGCTAGATGCCTTTAGATACAACAGGTTATTAGGTGGTATATATTCAATTTGTGATGGGTTTTCCTCTTCATTACTGTAAGTTTATTAATGATTTAGTGATGAGGAAATTGTATCAGATAATTTCACTCACTAACAGATGATTGGAAACTTCAAAGGTCACATGTGGAAACAGAAGCATAGACTTGAGATCTAAAAGTGGTGCCAGAGTTAAAGATTGGGTTGCTGCAATTAATGATGCTGGACTTAGGCCTCCTGAGGGTTGGTGTCATCCTCATCGCTTTGGCTCTTTTGCTCCTCCTAGGGGTTTGTCTGACGATGGTAGTCAGGCTCAGTGGTTTATAGATGGTAGGGCAGCTTTTGATGCTATTGCTTCATCAATTGAGGATGCTAAATCTGAGGTCAGCTCCAGTGCATTGAATCATCTCTCCTCATTGTTATTTATTCTGCGATTTAATTTATACAGTATCTTTTGGATTGATGTAAATTCTCTGCAGATATTTATTTGTGGGTGGTGGCTGTGCCCAGAACTTTATCTAAGGCGTCCTTTTCGTGATCATGCCTCTTCTAGACTTGATTCTTTGCTGGAAATTAAAGCTAAACAAGGGATTCAGGTGCAAATTGCTTGTTTATTGTTCTTTCCTGCTTTGATGCTTTCTTACTTATTACATTTGATTTGATATTTAGTTTTACTAATAATTATAATATAATATGCACTAAACTTTTGAAGCTGTTTTTTTTTTTCTTTTCTAAAGCATGACTGAAGGTGATAAATTGAGGATGGGCCATGAGTCTTTTTTATGGGCACAAATGTTCTCTAGATGCCTTATCTTTTATGGAAATAGGGGCATTAACTTTTGTAGTATATATAGAAAGCTTCTACAAGCGTTGCATTCCACTACATTTATTTCCCCCATGCATACGTGTTTTCTGGTTAAATGGTGCAATTGCCCAATATAATTTAGGCACCGAGGAACCTTGAGGTATATTTACAAGTTTAAATAAAGTTAGAAAAATCATAGGGAAAGCCTTTAAGTGGTATGTGACATGGAGTTTTATCAAGATTTCTTTGCAGGATTTCTTTCAACCTGCTTTGGTTTTATATGCATGACCGGTGGTGTAATCTAAATTTTTCACTGCAGATATATATTCTTCTCTATAAAGAGGTGGCTCTTGCTCTGAAAATAAATAGTGTGTATAGCAAGAGAAAGCTTCTTAGTATTCATGAGAATGTGAGGGTACTGCGGTCTCCTGACCACTTTTCAACAGGTGTTTACCTTTGGTATGCATTATTGGACAAGCTTTAAGAGTGTTGGGCAGAACTAAATTTTGAGTCATCTTCATCAGAATGGGCCTTTCAATTTCTGATATATATTTTGGTTATGTTTAGGTCCCACCATGAAAAGCTTGTCATCGTGGATCACCAGGTTTGCTTTATTGGAGGACTGGACCTGTGCTTTGGCCGTTATGACACATGTGAACACAGAGTGGGAGACTGCCCTCCTCAAGAATGGCCAGGAAAGGATTATTATAACCCAAGGTAAATAATTTGTTTTTCTCTACTCAAATGTGATTTCTTAGAATGTTAAATGAACATATTCTGAGAGATTGATAAATACATAAATGATTCATTACTTTGGTCATTTTATTTATCTCATCTTGTATCTGGTGTTGCTGTTTCAGTGGTTTCTGCTGCTTGATTAACTGATTATATCCTGTAAAATGTAGTTACAAGATTTTTCAAGTTGACACAATGAAGTCACTGGAATTTAACATACACAAATGCAATGCTCAATCAAAGATAATTACTGGAATTTAATAAACAAACGTATGCTCAATCATAGATAACCACTTAATGTGTTCATGCTATGTTCTTGAAGTAGAGGGAATCTTACAACAATCTGCAATAACCTGTTTTTGCAATGTTAAGTGCCTGTTTGGTAATGCGGTGTAGGTGATTTTGCAAAAGTGCATTTAGATGCTCTTAATGGTTTTGAAGATGTCAAAACCATCTAAAATCATTAAAAATATATCAATTTTATGCCTTTTTCAGTCACAACGCCCATTGAAAAGCACTTTCAAACACATTACCATACATAGAAGTCAGGCATAAAAGACTTCTCAACAAGTCATCTGAAAAATGATAGATTGGTGTGATGTGCAATTGGCATAGTAGTTTAGTTTATTTGAAGCAGAATTTGCATTTGCTGGATTTATGAAATGAATTTTCACTTCATCTTCCAGGGAATCTGAACCAAATTCATGGGAAGATATGATGAAAGATGAACTGGATCGTGGCAAATATCCTCGAATGCCTTGGCATGATGTCCATTGTGCTCTTTGGGGACCGCCTTGTCGTGATGTAGCTAGGCACTTTGTCCAGCGTTGGAACTTTGCCAAGGTCAAAAGTTTAGCACCAATTAGTATGGTGATTGTGATGCAGGTTGGGGAAAGCTTTTAATTTTAACATGAATATGCTTTTTTCTTTTTTCCAGAGAAATAAAGCTCCATATGAGGAAGCAATTCCTCTACTTATGCCCCAGCAGCACATGGTTATCCCACACTATAGGGGGCAAAACAAAGAGAAGGAAGTTGAAAGAAAAGATATTGAAGATAATGTAAAAGGCATTAAAAGGCAGGATTCGTTTTCCTCTGGTTCATCTTTACAAGACATCCCTCTTCTTTTGCCTCAGGAAGCTGATGGGCCTGATGGCTCTGGTGTAGGCCCAAAACGAAATGGGCTGGAGTCTACCCCTGGAAGAAGCCACCCACATGCTTTCCGGAAATCCAAAATTGAATCAGTTGTTCCAGACATGCCAATGACAAGCTTTGTAGATGATCACGATTCCTTGAATCTTCATGTGAAAATGTCTCCAGATTTAGCAGCGGAGCCTGGCACCAAAACTTCTGACTTGGAATGGTGGGAATCACAAGAAAGGGTTGATGAGATTGGTTCTGTGGATGAAAGTGGGCAAGTTGGTTCTCGTGTTTCTTGTCATTGTCAGGTGGGTTACTGCTCATGATATTTTATGCAATTCTTATAGTTGTAATCAAGTGTAAGAAACCCACCTTGAGTCATCCGATGATCTCAGTCCTCCATGCCAACAGGAGATCATATTTAACATGGTTTGCCTGGATTTCTTACCTTTTCATGATCTATGTGAAGATTGAGCATTGCACGTCTTTCAGTTAGCCCTAGAGAGTGTTTTGTTCAAAATTTTAATTTACTTAATTCAAAGCAATTTTAGAGGAACTGAAAGGTCTGTCCATTTATTGAAAAAAAAAGGGAAGAACCGCGAAAATCTGAAATGGTGCCAACCTTGTTTCATGTTTCTATTTGTGACAATTTCACATTCTACAAGCCAGCACAATTGATTTTTTTTTTCCATTAACGTTGCTATGATTATTCAATACTTATTATGTTTATAAATCATCTATAAAACTTAATCTGTATCCTCTGTCATCAGTGATTTCTTTCATTTTCCAGGTCATAAGGAGTGTGAGTCAGTGGTCTGCTGGAACAAGCCAAATTGAAGAGAGCATTCACTGTGCTTATTGTTCTCTTATCGAGAAAGCGGAGAACTTTGTCTACATCGAGGTATAAACTGTTACCCATTATTTATTGTATCCTTCTGTGAATGGAACCCACTGTCTTTTGAACAAGTAACTTAAGGTCAAGCATATCCACCTCATGTCAAATTGTTTCCTCGGTGGGAATATATTTTGAAACACTCAATTCGAGTTTTTCTGCAGTTTTTTTCCTCTCGTGATTGTATTGACTCCTAGTGAGTTTTTTAAGTCATATTGAACAGCTGCTTGTAAAATTACCATCTCGATATATATGGCTCAGTCTCTGTCTCCCTCACATCGCTGGCAAGGAAGAGCAGCATGAATTTGGTTGAAGGCATGAAATGACAAAGGAGGCTTGACACGATGCTAATGGTGCAGCAAGTGTTTAAAGAAATGGTTTTTAGAGGGAAAAATTGCAAGAAGAAACTCTTATCAGACATAAATACAAGTGTTCAGGCTTTATCCGGTAGTGTAGAGGGTTGGTGGTTGCACAGGGACTATCCCATCATTGAACTACCCATCTGTGTATCTAAGCTATGGCCAAGGCACTCTATTCCAGTTTTATTTGTTTATGTCAGAGTCAGGAATTGATTTTAGATACTCCTATCTTACTCTATGAACTTGCTCATTCACATTTACTAAGAGTGCATCCTGAAAGATATCACTAATATCAGCCTGGGCCCTGGGAAGGCTAAGAAAAGGAAAAGTAGAGACTGTATACTGTGGCATAGTATGAGTGGTTTTTAGGCAAGAGGAAGTGAATTCAGTCAGTTTTAGAGGTTGACTGAGGGGAAGTTTATTGATTTTTGGAAGTTATGAAGTGATTGCTGCTTAGGGAGAAAACGAAAGAATCTTTGTACAGAAGAATAGCTTTTCATCTATGATGAATTTGGAGGGGCAATCAAGGATACGGTTTTCGAATGATTGTAAAGAGTTTTTAATTTTGTCTAAGGAATCAAGAATGATTTACTTCAAGCTTTTAATAATTTGGTTAAAAGGTGGTTTTGTGAATGAGTAAAAGATTTTATTTCATCAACTGTAGATGTTCTTTATTTTTGCTGTCTTTCTAATTAGCATGGAAGTTTCATATTTTGATGTTAAGGCTGATTGTAAAAAGTCTGAAGCTATTCGTTTTGCCTGGCTTTTTCTGCATTGCTGGGTTTCCCAGAATCAATTTTTCATATCAGGTCTTTCAGGAGATGACATTATACAGAATCGTGTGTTAGAAGCATTGTATCAGCGTATTATGCGAGCATTTAACGAAAAGAAGTGTTTCAGGGTTATTATTGTCATACCACTGCTTCCAGGATTCCAGGTTTTAATTCTTTGTTCATTACTTGAAATTTGAAATTTGGATGTTCCCTTTTTTTTTCTCTCGTCTTTGTTGGCTCAAGTTTTAGTCTCACAGGGTGGTGTAGATGATGGTGGTGCAGCATCTGTCAGAGCCATAATGCATTGGCAATATCGAACTATTTGCAGAGGACAAAATTCAGTATTGCACAACTTATATGATCTTCTTGGTCCGAAAACTCAAGATTACATTTCTTTCTATGGCCTTAGAGCTTACGGCCAACTTTCTAATGGTGGTCCAGTGGTCACCAGTCAGGTATGCATAGATCTCATTCTGTTTATTACTTCGTCTATTAGTTTTCTCCCCAGCCTTTGACAAATGCTGTTTATAGCCCTTCACCTCAATCTCTATTGATTTTATGTACAGAGTTTCTTTGTATTGAACAAAATGCTTATCTATCCTTGTTGTGTCTGCAGGTGTATGTCCATAGTAAAATAATGATAGTTGATGACCGTGCAACCTTGATTGGATCAGCTAATATTAATGACAGGAGTTTGCTTGGGTCACGAGATTCTGAGGTATCGCTCTATTCCAGGTTTTCCTGTATGGTTTTCTGTTTGAAACTTTGATTCTCAAAGTTAATGCATGCCTAATACAATTAAGAAATGACGATCTGTCAAAGTAAACTCTAACCAGGCCTTTATACAGTTGTTTGTGACATGGAAAATTGCAAAGATAAAATTGGATCTATGATGAGTAGTGATTACAGGTTAAAGGGAATGAGAATAGCATATGGCTTGTAAAACTTTCAACGATTAAAGAAATTTATTACATTGTTTCCTTGGTACAATTTTGTAATAGATTGGGGTACTTATCGAAGACAAGGAATTTGTGGATTCATTAATGGGAGGGAAGCCCTGGAAGGCTGGAAAATTTGCTCTTAGTCTCCGCCTTTCATTGTGGTCTGAACACCTTGGTCTTCATGCCAAAGAGGTTAGTGTAAATATTGACTGCTCCACAATTATGAAGTCACGTCACTGATAGACTACTGTTGCTTTCCATCTGACACAGCACATCCTTTTTCTTTTAATTTCAGATCCATAAAGTGATTGACCCAGTAATTGAGTCGACTTACAAAGACAGATGGATGTCAACTGCAAAGGTGAGAACAGGAATGATTTTATTTTAGAAGACTACTTCATACAGCACTTTTTCTTTTTCCAAACTTCGATTCAATGTGAAGAACAATTTGGAATTGCTGCCTGCATTCAAATATCCAATGTATATTGTTTGTGTATGTTAAATGCTGAATCTGGAGGACTTCCCATAGGCGTTGATGGCAGAGTTCAAAAGCTTGCATTAATAGGGTGTGAGTTACTAGGCATTGTCATATGAAGTTTCTAATTTCTTAAACAAAAGCTAATAAAGGAAAATTCTTTTTCTACATGGATTTTCTCTTCAGCTGACATATCAACATGTTAAGAGGCTGTGTTCGCATTAAAAAGTGCTTCCTACATCTGCTGATATAGATGGAGCGCTTTGAATGGCTAAATTACTGTCACTGTTTGCTTCTCGTGTTTGTTCCCTTAATCTTATTATATACTCATTGGAATTGTTGTTAGACATGCCGTTTCCATTATATTACAATTTTTACTAAGCAATGACCTCTGTCGAACCTCTTACCCTGGCCCTCTCTTTTCTTGGTCGATTTTTAAACTTCGGCGAAAGAGTGTGGTATGTTTTTGGCATGGGTGTCATCCTGAAAGGTCCGAGGCAAAGACAAGAGCATAGTTATGAAGTTATAGCAGCGCATATTCTACTGGATAAAAACTTTAATTTGCTCCAAAATAATCTGCCTGTGCTTTTTTATCAACCAAATACAAGGGGTATAAATATTCTATATATCGGATATGCTAAACGGCATAAACAATGCATCTTTTGCCCGAGGTTTTTCCCGATGGGCTTTTGCGTTTGCCTCGAATCTGGTCTACCAACTAACATCATGTATCGGTGATTCTCATTTGACAGACAAATACCATGATCTATCAGGATGTCTTTTCTTGTGTGCCAAGTGATCTTATACACACCAGGTATGATACTTCTTCACTTATCTTTCCCTGCCTAATGATCTTAACCAATTGCTTTCCGCCCCTACTCGCATGCAGAGCCGCACTCAGACAAAGTACGGCGTTCTGGAAGGATAGGCTTGGCCATACCACCATCGATCTAGGGATAGCCCCTCAAAAGCTTGAGTCTTACCAAAATGGAGACATAAAAAACACCGATCCGCTGGAGAGATTAAAGTCGGTGCGGGGGCATCTTGTTTCTTTCCCTCTGGACTTCATGTGCAAGGAAGACTTGAGACCTGTGTTCAATGAGAGCGAGTATTATGCATCCCAAGTTTTTTATTAGGTTTCAAGGAGTAGAGGGTAGTCACCAGTCCCAGTGTTTTTCTCTGCTGGGTTACACGGCGGTGACGATTCCTGGTAATGCTGCTTGCCATTGTTTTATAGCATTCAAATCATTTCATTAAAAAATCCCCTGTTTTTTTTTATTCTTTTTTCGCTCTGGTAGGTTGCATATAAATACGAGATAGAGATGGGGATAAGGAGAGCTCTATTTGTTGTACAACCAAATACAAAATATATACGTACTTAAGCAGCATTGCTCCTCCAGCATTTTTTTTTTCATTAAAAAAAAAGTTTATTAAATCATCTGTTCTCGGGTTCTATTTTCTTTCTCTTGTCGATTATGTAATTGATAACAAATACCTCATTTCAATATGTTAATGTTATCAACTTGGGTTGGTTTAGTCAGACGTGATTATCTATTTTCTTTTTCTTTTTTATGTTTTTTTTTTCCTTTTATTTTCTTTTATTTTCTTTTATTTTTTTTTATTTTTTTTGCACTTTGATTTCTACGTGGGACCCTTTCAAATGTCATCCACAAATCTGACTTCTTCTTTTTTAGACCCCTTGTTTTGTTGGCCATTATGCCATCTCCCCTCGTCCTCAAAGTTGCATAATTAAACCGATGGGCACTTTAAGAGAAAACGATTAGATTTTTCAGTTCAGTCCTCTAACTATTAAGATTTTATTTCAAGCCAAGTCTCGCGGAGTTTAAAATCTTACAATTATACC
>Ga0307511_10007271_pt1 | contig 11154 bp, 10 predicted proteins | sample 13_EM_MG_FD_200266 | JGI IMG/M metagenome (GOLD analysis project Ga0307511, IMG submission 200266) | Populus trichocarpa ectomycorrhiza microbial communities from riparian zone in the Pacific Northwest, United States - 13_EM | ecosystem: Host-associated > Plants > Roots > Unclassified | place...
GATCTGGCCGAGGCCCTGCGCCCGATCCGCGGTGCACGCGTGCTGCTCGCCGAAGACGACCTGGTGAGTCAACAGGTGGCCGCCGCGTTCCTGGCAATGGGTGGGCTGCAGGTCACGCTGGCGCACAACGGCGTCGAGGCCGTCGACTGGGTCAAGAAGGCACCGTTCGACGTGGTGCTGATGGACATGCAGATGCCCGAGCTGGACGGCCTGTCGGCCACCAGCCAGCTGCGCGCCTGGGAGCGCGAGCAGGGCCTGCCGCGCACGCCGGTGATCATGCTGACCGCCAACGCCCTGGACGAGCACGTGAAGGCCAGCCACGACGCCGGCGCCGATGCGCACCTGTCCAAGCCGATCCGCGCCGACGCCCTGATCGAGGCGATCATCCAGGCGATGGCCGGCTCGGAAGCTGCCTGCAACGAGGCCGCGGCGTAGGGCGTGCGCCGAAGGGCCGGAACCCGCCGGCGGACGCTTGAAGACCGACCGAAGAGCGGACTGTCCGAATGTCTGCGACGGGTGGGAAGCCGACGTTCGCCCTGGATCAAATTGGGCTCGTGCTCCACGGCCCTCCCGCGAGCCACTGCCACTCGGCATACCAACGAAGATCGTCTGCGGCGGGCTCGCAGGTCAGCCAACGACCGACATCGCGTGCGAGGCCTCCGCGAGCGCCTTCCACGCGCGGATTCGGGCGCGCGATGGCGATGACACGTCCAGGGTCCTCGCCACCCTCAAAGCTCACCGTGTGGAACGTGTCCTCGAACCAGGCGTGGCGCACCTCATTGCCACCGTTCGCCAGGCCCGCATCGTCAAAGGCGAACGGATTGAGTTGACGTTCATCGCTCCGAGCCTGCAGGTAGGCTCTGTAGCGGCGCGCCGCCTCGTGCGGCCCCATGGTCGCGGCAAAGGACACCCGATCCCTGATAATCACGACGGCGTCGCTGGGTGTCTCACCGTCGCAGCACTCCGCCATTCCCATTTCTACGATCCGCCTCGCAACGTCGGCGTCGCGTCCCCGGTAGCGTATGCACGAGACTTCGCCGTCAAGCAGGGCTTCCAGCGTCTGTGTCACTTCCTCGTCGCTGCCGGGCTGTCGCTTCACGATGCAATGCGACGGATAGGGCTCGTCGGCCCAGTCAAAGACAGTAGGGGCCAACTCCACTGGAATGCCGCACGTGATGCAACAACCCTCCTCCACGTAGAAGTCCCCGGGCGCGTTCTGAGCATGAGGCTTCATCAACTTCGCCACCGTCCCCTGGACCCGTCGAGGAGGTAGCAGGTGAGTGCGAAGGTCCGCAACGGGTCGAAACCGGACCTTCACGCTGCCGGAGCAAAGCTCACTCAATGGACGTTGCCGAACGGATCGCGAGGGCGTTCCCGCGCGCCATGACGCGGGAGGCGGAAGCCGCCGCTGCCACAGTGGCTTCCATGGGGGCGACGCTCTCTCCCGACGGCTTCAGGGTCGTCGCTGGGGCCGAACTCGTCACGATCCCGGAACGGCTATACGTCGAAGAGCGGAACCTGCTGGCGAGTGGCAACGGACTCGTCGCCTGCCTTCTCACGCGCCACCATGATGGCTTTGTCCGGCAACGCGCACTTGAACGCGTCCTTCGCTTGGACACGCTGTGGGCGGTGCCGTTTGTCGTGCGCCTCGTCGGTGAGTACGTCGTCGAGATCGTCGAGCAGATCGACGACGGATTTGCGGAACTCCCCCTTGATCACGTAAGCGCCTTCGTCGTAGCGAACCCCGATTTCATGCGCCTGACCCGCGCGCGCGTGACCAGCTATTGGAGCTGCTACTACCGCAACACTCCACATCGGGAGTACGTCGGGTTCCGATTGATGGACCGGATCGAAGCCTCTGCCGTTGGGTAGCCAAGTCCGCAACGGGTCGGAAGGTGAAGTTGGCATCGGATCCGAAACGAGACGTTGGCGCGTCGACCGGTAAGCAGACCATCCGAACGTCCGGGATGGGTGGATTCCCGGCGATGTCTGGACCGCTCTCCAGCGCCTAGCTGGTTGATGCTGAGCGTCCGCAATCCACCCTGCGCGGTCATTCGGGTGGCCCGTTTGAGGGCCCGTTGGCGGAGGTCCGGTTTGTGGCGCTGCGCCAATGACCCGACTTCGACCCCTGGCGGACGTTGAGCTTGTCAGTCCGGCAGACGCCATCTCGCTGTCTTGTACTTCTCCGGATATGGCTCCTTCATCGGATCGACTCCGAGCGCCTCTAGTTCATCGAACCACCGTTCACGCTGTGAAGCGGGCAAACGCTCCCCGCACCATGGGCAGAACGAAATCTGCTGGCTGACATTGCGGCGAACGGCGATCTCGTAGCTGTCGAAGCGGACATCATACGCGACCAGCCTGCCCCTGTTCTCGGGGTGCTGGTCCATGTGGTTGGCAGAAGCGGCAGTCGAAGGCATCGCTGCAGGCTATGGCTGCGACGCAAGGTCCGCAATGTTGCCTTGCCAGACAGACTTCAGGGCGACGCGAAGGTTTGGGTTAGATCGAACTTCAACAGCAATCGCATCCAAGAGAGTGGGGTCCTCAGAGACCAGATCCTCAATCGGTGATGCGCCGAGCATTTCTAGCACCTTCGGATTGTTCGAACCGCGAGCGATCAAGAAGGCGGTTTCAAGCGCCCTGAGCGGATCATCCGCGCTTAGGGACATCAAGGCGTCCACGGCCCACCAGTCCTCATCATCCTCCGATGGGAGAGCATGATCCCGAGACTGATAGCTGATCCAAGCAGCGGCGATCTCGGTGTCGCTGCGGCTCGACCAGCGATCCATCCAATCGTCGTCGCGGCCGGCGGGTGTCGTCATCTCCGGAGATTGCCTTGCGGAGGTTGATGGTCCGCTAAGGGTCGGAAGCTGAAGTTGGCATCGGATCCGAAACGAGACGTTGGCGCGTCGACCGGTAAGCAGACCATCCGAACGTCCGGGATGGGTGGAAAGCGGACCTCACCAATGTCGGCGAAGGGTGGGAAGACGACGTTTCAGCTGGACAACTTGTTTCGCCCAATGGCCGGACCTAAGGCTTGGGAGTGAGCAAGCACCACTCCCACCTACGCGCGGCGTTTGAGGCAGCATTCGTTTTCCCTTTCGCCAGCTACGTTTGGCAGAGCGAGCGCGCGCGCTCGTGTTGGATTGATTTGGAGGGATGGCAGGACAACCTGGCAGGGCCGGTCTCGCACATCGTCGAGCACGGTGACTGCGCTTATGTGTATCGCCGCAACGACGCCTATTTTACTGGCGTGGACGATCCGGCCGCCCTCCACACACGCCTTCAGGGCTGGCACGGCGAGATGGTGGCGGGCCTAAAGCGATTTGTGCCGGCATCGGAGGCTGAAGCGAGCGACTTCAACTCCATGCGACAGTTTGCGGATGAGATGTGGGCCGTGACCGAACAGGCGATCGAGGTGGAACGAGCTCGTTGGGAAGGTGCCACCGCTTAAGGCTTGGAGCGGCTAACCTAAGGGCGGGCGTGGGACCCAAAGGTCCGACTAGGGTCGAAAGCCGCCATTTGCCCACCGCCGAGAACCGGTCTTGCCGAGCTTATGGGTACACGAGCTACAGCTTCACCGCGTTCAGCATCCGCTCGCCGAACAGGTTGGAGCGTTCCTCGTCGGTGAGGACGGCCTTGCGCTGGGCGTACTTCGCCGGGACCGCCCGCTCGGCCGCGCGGCCGCGGATCACCCCCGGCCGCTGGCCGATCTGGTTGAACCAGCGATAGGTGTTCGGCCATTCGGCCTGCAGGTCGATGTTCATCACATTGCCCATCGCCCGGCCGGGCCAGACGGCGATGTCGGCGATGGAGAATTCGTCGCCGCCCAGGTACTCGGCCTCGCCGAGGCGGCGCTCCAGCACCTGCAGCAGCCGGTTGAGTTCCTTGGTGTAGCGCTGGATCGCGTAGTCGATCTCGACCGGGGCGTAACGGACGAAGTGCGCCGCCTGGCCGCCCATCGGGCCGAGGCCGGCGACCTGCCAGGTCAGCCACTGGATCGCGACGCTCCGCTGGCGGGGATCCTTCGGCAGCAGCGCGCCGGTCTTCTCGGCCAGGTACTGCAGGATGGCGCCGGACTCGAAGACGGCGTGCGGGCCGCCGCCGAAGGCCGGGTCGTGGTCCACGATCGCGGGCAGCTTGTGGTTCGGATTGATCTTCCCGAACTGTGCGGTGTGCTGGTCGCCCTCGAAGATGTCGTAGCTGATCAGGGTGTAGGGGAGCTCCAGCTCCTCCAGCGCGATGCTGACCTTCTGGGCGTTGGGGGTCGGGGAGAAATGCAGGTCGATCATCGCGGTCTCGGCTCCGGGTCGAGGTAGATCGGGTTGCCGAGGAGCCAGAGGGCGCCATCGGGTCCGACCACGTCGACGCGCAGCCAGCCGCGGGCGCCGGAGGGTAAGTCCAGATTGAAGGTGTCGTCATCGCCCAGCGGTGCGGCCTTGAGCTTCGGCGCCGAGGGGCCCGAGAGCCTGATGTAGCCGCCCGCGGCGTGGGTCACATGCGCCGTCAGATGGCCGCCGCCCGACCCGTCGACGCGGTCGCCCATTTCCGCGGTCCGCCCGCTGGCCTCGAAGCGCACGTCCAGCAGGCGGTCGCGGGTCCCCTGGGCGTCGACGAAGACATGGCCGGCGCGGATCGCCGCCAGGATCGCGTCCTGCGATAGGTTCTCGGCGTGGACGACGGTGGTCGGGCGGCCGACGGCGGGCGCCTTGGCCGGATCGAGCGTGCCGTCGTGGTTGTCCGAGCCGCCGACCGCGGTGACGTGGAGGCCCGCGTTCAGGCGCGCCTCCCAGAACGGAACGCCGGAGAGCGGGCCCGAGGCGATGCCGCCGTTGATCGCCTCGACCGCGGGGATGCGGGCGAAGTCGGTCGCGGCCGTCCAGCCGCAGCCCATGCAGGTCTCGCCGGACGGCAGGCCGGGGTGGTTGATCGAGACCAGGGCGTGGCCGGCTTCGGCCTCGTCGAGGATGCGGGAGATGGTCGGGGCGCGGGGGCTTCCGAGCTGGACGTCCAGGGGCGCGGTCATGCCCAGCACGTTCATGTGCCCGTGGAAGGTGGTGACCTCGCGGCCGGGGATCAGCAGCAGGGTGTCGTAGTAGCCCTGGAGCTCGGCCAGGTCCTGGAAGTGGGACGAGGTGTTGTGGTCGGTCACCGCCACGAAATCGAGGCCGCGCGCGCTGGCGGCTTCGAGCGTCTTGAACAGCGGGCAGGGCGTGCGCTTGCCGGCCTGCGAGGCGCACGAGCCGTCGGAATGCTCGGTGTGCATGTGCAGGTCGCCGCGGTACCAGCCGGGGCCGGCCTTCAGCGGCGCGGCGGCGAAGCCGTGGAAGACGGGGCTGTGGTCGAGGGTGATGGTGGCCGTGTATTCCGCGCGGCCGTCCTTGCGCAGGTTCGGCACGCCCAGGATCAGCTTCCAGTCGCCGGCCGGCAGCGGGCCGGGCAGGTACGACGGCGTCGCCCAGGTCTCGGTGAGCGTGAAGCGGGACTTGTTGCCGCCGCTCCAGCCGCGGAACCGGGCGGGATCTCGGACGCCCAGGTCGATGACCGCCTTCTGGTCCTTGCCCGTGTAGGCGAAGTCGACGGTGACGGACGTGGTCCCGGGCGGGACCTTGAACGGGACCTCGCGATAGGTCTGGTGGTCGGCGCCGGTCATGACGCCCTTGAGGGTGATCGTCTCGGCGGCGACCGGCGACGCGACCAGGAGCGCCGAGAGGATGGCAAGTGTGGGGAGTCGCATCGATCTCTCGGAATTTGAAGGTCGTCAGGGCGCGGATGAGAGGTCGGCGTGACCCCTCATCCGACCTGCTGCGCAGGCCACCTTCTCCCGCAAGGAGAGAAGGAGGTCTAGAACCGGTAGAGCACGGCGGCGCGGAAGGTGCGGCCGAGCTCGGGGCGGGCCAGGTAGAACTGGGAGCCCGCTTCGCTGGAGATGAACTGGCCGGCGCGGGGGTTGCCCTCGGTCAGGCCGATCTCGTTGGTCAGGTTCGTGCCGTAGGCATAGAGGGTCAGGCTGTCGGTCACGTTGAACCGCACCTGGGCGTTCAGCAGGGTGTAGTCCGGGATCACCGTCAGGTTGGCGAGGTCGGAGAACCGCCGGCCGAAGTACTGCAGGTCGCCCTCGATCCGCAGGCGGCCGTCCAGCAGGTTGATCCCCGGCGTCACGCGCAGGCTGACCTTGGGCGTGCGGATCTGCTGGTGGCCGTCGAAGTTGAACAGCCGCAGGCAGTTCACGCCGGCCGTGTTGGTGTCGGTGGGCAGCGGGCAGGCGCCGTTCACCTTGGCGACCGACTGGTTGAAGATCAGGTTCTTGACCTGGGAGTCCTGCACGGTGGCGGCGAAGCTGGTGTCGAACCACGTCGTGGGCCGCACCGTGGTCTCCAGCTCGAAGCCGTAGGCGCGGCTGGCGCCGAACTGCGTCGTGGAGACGTAGGAATTGGTCGCCTGGTCGTAGCGGGTCTCGGAGAAGCTCTGGCTGTTGAACTTCGAATAGAAGCCCGTGAGGTAGGCGCTGAACGTCTCCTTCTCGACCTTGATGCCGGCTTCGGCCAGGTCGAACTTCTGGGTGCGCGGCGCGGTGTTGGTCGGGTTGGTGATGAAGTCGCCCAGCGACGGCAGGCGGAAGGCCCGCGTGTAGCGGACATAGACCCCGGCGTCGGGCTGGACCTGGTAGTTCACCGCCACGGTGCCGGACCAGCCGTCGAAACTGCGGTTCAGCGCGTCGAACACCCCCGTACCGCTGATCGCCTGGTCGTCGGCGAAGGTCGGCGACTGGCCGAGGTTGATCGTGGCGCTGCGCTCGTTGGCGCCGGAGAGCTTGATCTTCTCCCAGCGGGCGCCGAGGTCGACGCGCAGCCTGTCGGTGATCTGCCATTCGTCGGCGGCGTAGAAGGCGTAGCTCTTCGACGTGCCCGAGGCGTTGTTGAACTGCGTCCCGTAGCGGGAGAAGCCGTTCTCGGTGAAGTTGACCACCACCTGGCCGGCGGCGTTCAGGCCCTGCAGGTCCAGCAGGCGGGCGTTGTCCTGGATGTCGATCAGCACCGCCGAGCCCTGCTGTCTGAAGGTCTCGTCGGCCTTGGCGTAGTAGAACCCCGCGGTGAAGTCGTGGGTCTGGCCGCCGATGTCGAACTTCCGCTGCAGGCGGAAGTCGTCGATCCACTCCTTCAGGGTGATGTCCTGCTGGCGGATGAAGGCGTCCATCACCAGGCCGTTGCCATTCGAGGTGGGACCGAAGGCCTGGCCGCCATTGGTGTAGACCAGCCGGCCCGAGACCACGCCGAGCGCGGCCGCGCTGGCCAGCACCTGGTTGATCCGCGCCTGGCCGGTCACCGGGGTGTTGGGGAACAGGGCGGCGCGGGTGAAGTCGGTGTCGTGGTAGCGCAGGCCGTTCGAGACGGTCCAGCCGCCCAGGTCGACGTGGGCTTTCAGCGTGTACTGGGTCAGGTCGACGTCGGAGCCGCGGGTCTGGTCGAACGGGAACGGCCCCTTCGACGTGCGCTGGGTCAGATGGGCGGTTTCCGGCCCGGCCAGTGTCCCGTAGTTGGCGTCGAAGCCCGGCAGGTCGGTCGGGTTGCCGTTGCTGTCGTTGGTCAGCGGGATCGGCAGGTAGAAGATTGACTTGTCCGAGATGTGCTTCACGTCGAAGTCGAAGCCGCCGTTCTCGAAGTCGCGGCCGATCGTGCCGCGGATCTGGCCGCCCTTGTTGGCCGTCCAACCCGGATCGCGCACGCCGTCGTCCTGGCGGTAGAAGCCGCCCAGGCCGACGCGGAAGCCGGCGACCGGCCCGCCCACCCAGGCGTCGCCGCGATAGAGGCCGTAGTCGCCCACCTCGGCCTTGGCCACGCCCTCGAAGTGGTCGGAGCCTTTGCGGGTGATGAAGTTGACCACGCCGGCCGGGGCGTAGGAGGCGAAGATCGACGACGGGCCGCCGCGCACCACCTCGACCCGCTGCACGGTCTCGTCCAGGCGGAAGGAGAAGTCGGTGTTGAGGAAGCCCAGGCCGCCGTCGTGCTGGATCGGCAGCCCGTCTTCCTGGATGCCGACGGCGGCGTAGCCCTCGATCGGGATGCCGCGGGCGCGGATGTTGGCGCCGCCGACGCCGCCGGAGGCTTCGACCCAGTAGCCGGGCACGTTCTTCAGCACCTCGGCCACGCTGACCGGGTCCTGCATGTGCAGCTTCTCCTCGGTCACCGCGGTGATGGCGAAGCTGGCCTCGACCTTCTTCTGGGCCGTGGCGCCGGCGCGCCCGGTGACCACCAGCTCCTCGACGTCGGTCCCGGCGGCGGCGTCATCGGCGGCGGCGAACGCGGGCAGCGCGAAGGCCAGCGCGGACACGGCCGCGGCGGCGAAGAGGTGTGCTTTCATGGTCGGGGGACCCCATCCTTGGCGAGAGAAGGGGCCCCCTTAGGCTGCGATGTTATCGATTACATGATGGCTGTGTGTCAGGCCCGCTGCGATGCAACGAAGCCACATACGCGGTTTGCGAAACGGAGCGGCACGCGGGGTGTCATCCCGGTTTCGCCGCAGGCGAAGACCGGGACCCACGATCTTCCCGGACGTCGGGGTTGCGGGTGGGTCCCGGTCTTCCGCTGGCGCGGAAACCGGGATGACACGCGTTGGTGAGCGACGCCCTACGGCGCCTCGTTCGAGAAGATGATCGTGCCCGAGGCGCCGAACATGCCGCCGACGCCGTGGCTGACGCTGATCTTCGCGCCCGGCACCTGGGCCGGGGCGACGCCGCGCATCTGCCGCACGCTCTCCTGCAGGGCGTACATGCCGTACATGCCCGAGTGCATGTAGGAGAGCCCGCCGCCGTTGGTGTTCAGCGGAAGCTTGCCGCCGATCGCCGTGTTGCGCTCGCGGATGAAGGCGGCCGCCTCGCCGGGCTTGCAGAAGCCCAGGTCCTCCAGGCCGTACAGCGGCAGGTGGGCGAAGGCGTCGTAGATCATCAGGTGGTCGACGTCGGCGTGCTGGATGCCCGCCTCGTCGAACGCCTTCTTGCCGGAGACGCGGAAGGCCTTGGAGGAGGTGAAGTCCTCCATCTGGCTGACCATCGGCGTCTCGACGCTCTCGCCCGTGCCCAGGATGTAGACCGGTTTCTGCGGGAAATCCTTGGCGCGCTCGGCCGAGGTCAGGATCAGCGCGCCGCCGCCGTCGGTGACCAGGCAGCACATCAGGATCCGGAACGGCCAGGCGATCATCCGCGAGTTCAGCACGTCGTCGACGGTGATCGGGTCGTGGAAGGTGGCCCGCGGGTTCTTCGCCGCCCACTCGCGCTGGATCACCGCCGGCCAGGCCAGGTCCTCTTCCGTCAGGCCGTAGGTCTTCAGGTAGCGGAGCACGGGAATCGTGAACATCGAGGGCGGGCCCACCGGGCCGTAGGGCATCTCGAACTGGCCGTTCAGGCTGGAGGCGCCGCCGCCGAAGCGGCCGCCGCCGCCGCCGACCCGGCTCTTGCCGGACTCGCCGTGGGTGATCAGGACGGTGTTGCAGAGCCCCTCGTTGATCGCCGCCGCCGCATGGCGCACGTGCAGCATGAACGAGCAGCCGCCCACCGATGTGCCGTCGGCCCAGGTCGGCGTGATGCCCAGGTAGTAGGCGAGCTCGGTGGGGCTGGCGGCGGCGGTGGCGACGCCGTCGATGTCCGACGGCTTCAGACCGCAATCGGCCAGGGCGTTCAGTGCGGCGTCGGCGTGCAGGCCGATCACCGACAGGTCCGGAATGACGCCCATCTTGGTGGTTTCCGCGGCCCCGACGACCGCGACGGATTTCTGTTTCATCTTAAGCTGCTCCTACTTGGCCGGCGCGAAGAGGGGCAGGCTGATGTCGTCGTTCTGCTTGGCGAAGGAGACCACCACCGGCATGTCGAGCTGCAGCGCCTCGGGCGTCTGCGGGCAGTCGACAATGTTGGTCATGAGCTGCGGGCCCTCAGCCAGTTTCACCACGGCGATGGCGTAGGGCTCGGTCCCCATGTCGGGGCGCGGGCGATGGTTGATGACGTAGGACCAGAGCACGCCCTTGCCGGAGGCCTTGTAGACCTCGACGTCGCGGCTGCCGCACTTGGGGCAGAACGGGCGCGGCGGGAAATAGCTGTCCGAACAGGCGGTGCAGCGCTGCAGGCGAAGTTCGCCCGCCTTGCAGCCGTCCCAGAAATGGCGGGTCTCCGGTGTTGGCTCCGGCAACATGCGTGGGGGCATCTGGATAATCGTCCCTTCGAATAATCGGTGCGCCAGCCCGTCCGGAAAAAGACGGCCTGGGGGATGAAAGTTTGCCGCGCATCCACACGGGGCGGATGCGCCGACCATTCGTCGCTTCAGGTTGGATCGGTCTCGGTACGACGAATGGTCAATTCCTAGGCAAGAGTCTTGAGCGATCGGCGGTTCGAGTGAACCGCCGATCGCTCAGGGCCCGCAAATGGCGGGCGGCGCAGCAAAGACGAGACGCAGGCGCTTGTCACCTGCCGGATTGGGCGCAGGATAGAAACCGATGGTTGATAACAGCGATCTCCGAAGGTTCCTGCTCGCGCAGGACGGCCGCGACGGCATGGACACGATCTATGAGCGCGCCCTGGAGGAGCTGCACGCCGGCCGCAAGGAAACCCACTGGATGTGGTTCATCTTCCCGCAGCTCGCCGGCCTGGGCTCGAGCTACATGGCGCAGAAGTACGCGATCAATTCCCTGGACGAGGCCCGGGCCTATCTGGCTCATCCGGTGCTGGGTCCGCGGCTGCGGGCCTGCGTGGCGGCGCTGAACGGGGTCGAGGGCAAGACGGCGCGCGAGATCATGGACTTCCCCGACAACCTCAAGCTCCACTCCTGCCTGACCCTGTTCGTGCAGGCGAGCGAGGACAACGGGGCGTTCAAGGCGGCGCTGGCGAAGTACTTCGACGGTGCGCTGGACGTGGAGTCGATGCGGCTGCTGCAGCCGCAGGTCTAGGCGGCGTCCCGCAGCGGCTGGAACGCCTGCTCGAAGGCCCGCAGGCCCGGCGCGCTGAACGCGACGATGCGGCTGTTGTCGATCCGCCGCGCCCAGCCCAGCGCATAGATGCGGTCCAAGAGACCGGCGCCGAACACGCCCGCCAGGTGGCTGCGCCGCACGCTCCAGTCCAGGCAGGCCTTGCACAGCGGGCGGCGGCCGCGCGCTTCGGTGGCGACGCCG
>Ga0307511_10007272_pt1 | contig 11153 bp, 9 predicted proteins | sample 13_EM_MG_FD_200266 | JGI IMG/M metagenome (GOLD analysis project Ga0307511, IMG submission 200266) | Populus trichocarpa ectomycorrhiza microbial communities from riparian zone in the Pacific Northwest, United States - 13_EM | ecosystem: Host-associated > Plants > Roots > Unclassified | place...
GATGTCCGCGAGCAGGATCGGACGCGGCTCGAACTCGTCGAGCACGGCCCGCACCGCCCTCCAGTCGATCGCCCGCGGAAACGAGCTGGCGCCGAGGACCACCAGCTTGGGCCGGGCCTCGGCGACCGCCTTCCGCAACTCCACCAGATCGAGCTCGGCACCGTCGACGTCCGTCGTGATGTGGGTGATGCGGTAATCGAGACCAGTCGCGTGGAACGGAGCCCCGTGGCTGAGGTGGCCACCCGACGACGGGGCGAGCCCGACGACGGTGTCGCCCGGGTCCAACAACCCGCGGAAGACGGCCATGTTGGCGATCGACCCGGACACCGGCTGCACGTTGACGTGTGCCGGGGCCGCCTGCCGGTCCGGCACGAGCATCGCCGAAATCCGCTGACCCGCCAATAGCTCGACGTACTCGGCGACCGGTCCGCTCGGGTTGTACTTGACACTTCCCCGAGCGCGATACTCCGCACTGAAGGCCGCGTAGTCGGCGAGTTCCCCCGCGGGGCGGCCGACGTAGCCCTCGCCGTCAAGATTGCCCAACGACGAGTTCAGGCATTGGCCGACGGCGCGAGGGACCAGCATAGACGGGGCCAGCAGGTGCAGCGCCGACTGCTGGCGGCCGCGCTCGGCTTCCAGCACCTCCGCCATCACCGGATCGACCTGGTCGATGTCACCGAGCCGCAAGGTGACCACAGCGGTCATCGCATCGAGTTCCTGTGCGGTGTGCACGGACTGCCTCCTCTGGTCACCAGGTTCGGCCGGCGGCGTGCGATCGCCCGGCGAACCGCGCGATCGTGCGACGGAAGAACGAAATGAGATCCGGAATCTGCGCGTCGAACGTGAACTCGTCGCGGACCGAGCGCATTGCCCGTCCAGCGGCGTCGACCCGATCGCGGTCACGTAGGCTGCCGCCGAGCTCGGAAATGGAATTGAACGGGATGCCGACGCCAAGCTTGGCGGCCAAGTTCTCCACTGCCGTCACATTGCCGGCTGACGCGTTGTCCCGCATGATCCACGGAATTCCCGCGGCAGCGTACGTCGCAATCCTACCCGGATAGTTGAGATCACTCCAGGTCGCCGTCCTGAGCTCACCCCGATTGTTGCTCTCAAATATGTGCAACCAGCCCGCGTCGTAGCGCGACAACTCACGCACCCAGTCGACCGGCTGAACGGTAGGGTGCAGGTGCACGTATCCGGTGTCCACGCCAGCCGGAATATGACCGTAGGCGAGATCGTGGAAAACTTCACCGTAGATATGCACGTGAATGCCCGCTTCTACGAATTCCCGCCAATCGTTGCGACACAGCCAACGGCCGGTGCAGGCGGTGTGGATCTCACCGTCGGCCGCGGACAGCTTCGGCGCGAAGTCGTCGGTGAACCAGGCCCGCAGAGGACGTTCGCCGTCCATGACCAGATGATTCGGGTCGGTCTGCCGGCCGAGCGCCGAGGCGAACCATTGGCGGTACTCGTCGTTGAAGTAGACACGCCCGTCGCTGCGCTCCATCAGGTCGCTGACCGCCGGCCACAGCCCGTGCCGGTACAGATATCCTGGCCCCTCCTTGAAGTGCAGCACGAACGGCGCGTCGAAGCCCGCGTCGAGGATCTGGTGCGCGAGCGGCATCGACGGCCAGCCCAATCCCGCGTAGATCACGTCCGGCGCGAAGTCGCGCACCGCCGCCCGCCAGTCCCCCGCCAGCGGGATGTCGCGGATGTTGCCCCAGGGGAAGGGACCGGTGACCATCCACAGCTCGGGCTCCGGGGTCCAGATGCCGGCGAGCTGATGTCCCTGCTGCTCCAGCAACATCAACCGCTCCGGGTTGAACCCCAGGTCACCGACGACGAGAATGCGCAGACCACCTCGGGGATCCGGTTGCGCCGCACTCGCCAGTGACGCGTGCAGGTCGGCCGACCTGGCCCGCTCGTCGACCTTGAAACCCTGGGTCGGCTGCCAGTTGAGGTACGTGCCCCGCTCGATGCCGTGATAGGACCGGTACATCGCCAGCCCGCCCACCATCCGGCCGAATTCGTTCGGCCGACCACCGATTATGCGATGCCGCTGGTAGGGATGCTGGGTCCACTGACAGGTCGGCTTGCCGATATAGCTGAAAACCGCGCCGTGCGCCAGCAACTCCCGCCAGTGATCGGCCTCGATGCCATCCGAGGTCCGCTCGGTCCGGGTGGGCCAGCGGACCACCGTCTCCAGCGATCGCCGATGCGCCACCTGGACCAGAGCGAGCAGGTTGCCGCTCTTGAAGCTGTCGTCCCACTCAGCCGGCGCCCTGGTGGCGAGGGCCTCGGCCTCCCGGCCCACAGCGCCGTCACCGAGCAGGGTGGCCGAGCGCAGCCAGTCCGGATCGTCCGGCGAAATCGAGCTGAATCCCTTCCGCACGCCGCCGTAGGCCAGATATACGTCCGGATCCTCGTCCAACCTCTCGACAAGCCGTGCGAGGTGGTCACTGTGGTAGACGTCGTCAGATGGCAGATAGGCGATGTACCTGCCGCGGGCCTGGGCAGTCGCCTGATTGAGCGCCGCGCCCAGGCCGGTGTTGCGTTCGTTGCGGAAGGCGCGGATGCGATCGTCGACCAGCATGTCCTCGATCGCATCCAACGTCTGGTCCGGTGAGCCGTCGTTGACGAGCACCAGTTCCCAATCGGTGCGGGTCTGCGCGAGCAGGCTGTCGATCGCGCGACGAATAAAGCTCCGCTGCCGGTAGGTCGGCATCAGAACGGAGACAGATGGTCGGTTGTCGATAGTCATTCCTCTGCCCTTACCGAGGATGGAATCCGGAAACCACAACGCGCGCCGGGCTGTCCCGAAGGCCCTGGTGCGCCCAGCGCGCGACGGCGAGATCGAGCACGCCGAGCCCGAAAGGCGAGAAAATGGCGGTGCGCCCAGGGTCCCGGTGAACCCGCTCCCGCAACAGGTCAGCCAGCGTGCTGGCGACGAATTCGTGGTGTCCGATCCGCTCTGCCGCCAACTGCAACGTCGTGCGCTCGCGGAACGCATGATCGACATCGTCGGTGAAATTCTGAGCGCCGATAACCACATCCGGCGCCAGGTCCCGCAGGGACAAGTGCAGCACCGTCGGGTGGTGGGCGAACAAACCCGGATCGCTCACGTGCGGTTCACCGGCCACGGTCGCGAAGACGACGAGGTCGCAGCCCTCGATCGCGCCGGCCAGCTCGGGCACGACCGCCACGTCCGACGCGCCGCTTTCGACGAGTGCGGCGGCGAACTCCTCGGCGGCCGCCGGCCTGGTGTCGTGGATCCGGTAGCCACCCACCTGCCAGCCGACGTCCCTCAGGGTGGCGCACACCTCGCCGGCGATGAGACCTGCGCCGATGACACCGACCCGCTGCGCGCGACGCTCCCCGACGAGTGCCTCGGCGGCGATGCCGGCGGACGCGGCCGTCCTTGCGGACGAGATCGAGGACGCCTCCATGCAGACGTGCGCCCGCCCGGTCACAGGGTCATTCAAAAGAATAACAGCCGAGGCCCGCGCGATTCCACGATCCACATTACCCGGAAAGCTGGATATCCACTTCACACCCGCAACCGGCACATCGTCATCAATGTTCGCAGGTAGACCGATGATCCGATTCGCAGAATTCCTAGGAAATCTAAGAAACACGCTGTGCGGGTTGTTCGACCGCTTTTCGTCGTGCGTCAGATAGGCCTCGCGAACCACATTCACACAGTCGACCCTGTTGGATTTCAGATAGGGTGACACTTCCGAAGCCGACAGTACGACAAGCCTGGAGATGTCTTCATCGTTCACAGCTCCGCCTCCACTTCAAGGTCGTAGCGTCCCGCGCTGTCGACAGGAAATCCGAATGTTCACCACATCGAAGCGGCCACCATGCCGCCACCGCATCCTCGCCACCAGTTCTCACAGGTCGACGAGCACACAGTCAGCAACCACCCATCCCCGCAGGATCGGCGCACCAAAAACAGCCCGAAGACCGAGCCGTCGAGCCGCACGCTCAGCCGATATCGAGTCCGAGGCTCGAACAAAAAGGATCAGATCCACACCAACCGGGAGCACACGAACACCAATATGCTCCAATCCGATCCCACTGTCGGCCAACGCCCAGAAAGCGTCGACAACAACTGCGCCATCAAGCCCGCGCTGCGTCCCGTCTGCTGGCAGCAGCGAAACCGCGACAGCGAACACGACTAGTCACCCAACGAGACACTGAGATAATGTGAGACATTCGCACTAGTCCCACCCGAAACCGTTGTCACTACCGACAACGCCCCCCATCAAGGCCGCGATGAACATCGCGTCAGCCATCAAGTGAAAGTGGTTGATCATAATTCCCCCCTGAAGCTCAAGTTCCGACATCTACACTCTGCACGTCGAGCAGCCGATTGTCATCCATTTCAGCTGACACGTAGAGGCCTGACACTTTCGTGCCACACGAAAGCCCTCGAATCACCGGCACGACCTGCCAAGATCACCGACCAGCACCTTGATGCCGGGGCACAAGATGCCAACCGCCAAGAGCGTACTGTGACCTGCGTCACACTTTCTTGGGAGCGCGACCACGCGAGGGGATTTGTCGATAGAGTCGAACGGTCTGTTCCGTATACGGAATACAGACAAAGTTGGGTTGTGGTGCGCCCTACTTTTCTGGGGGGATGTACATTGCTGGAAGCATTGGGCCTCACTCAGTCCACAGAGACCCTCTATCGAACAGTTCTCGAACACCCCGACTGGGGTGTCACAGAATTAGTCGAACATCTCGGCTGGCCGGAGCTCGAGATTCGGTCATCACTGGACGAACTGGCCAATCTGTACCTCGTCCATCGCCGGACGGACAACCCGAACCTAGTGAGTCCGGTTGATCCTCATCTGGCCCTGCGATCTCTTCTCTCACGCACCGAGGCCGAGTTGAGCCGGCGGACCCGGGAGATCGAGGCCACCCGCGCGGCGGTCGCGGCGCTGGCCGCGCAGTACAGCACCGCCGAGGCGCCCTTCGCCGAAGTGATCGAACGCATCGAAGGCCTGGACAACGTCCGCCGCCGACTCGCGGACCTGGCCGAGCACGCCCAATACGAATGCTTGTCGTTCGCCCCCGGCGGGGCACAACAATCCGACACTCTGGACAAGAGCAAGCCTCTCAACGCTCGAGCGCTGGAACGGGGCGTTGCCATTCGTGCCGTCTATCAGAACAGCCTCCGCAACGACGCCAACACCGCTCGCTATGTGCGCTGGCTGACTTCCGTCGGCGGTCAGGCGCGTACGGTCGCATCGCTCCCGCTCCAGTTGGTCATCGTCGACCGGGAGACAGCCCTGCTGCCAATGGACCCCGACGACACCCGCAGGGGCGCGATCGAAGTTCACAGCGTCAGCGCCATCACCGCCCTGGTCGCGCTGTTCGAACACGTGTGGACTGTTGGCGCGGACTGGGGCGACCGACCGGCCAAGGACAGCCGCGGGCTGTCCACCCAGGAACAGGAGCTACTGCGTCTGCTCGCCAACGGAGACACCGACGAGGTGGCCAGCCGCAAGTTGGGGGTGTCCCTGCGAACCGTGCGTCGAATGGCCTCGGACTTGATGACCCAGCTGAAGGCCCATAGCAGGTTCGAAGCCGGTGTACGTGCCGCGGAGCGCGGCTGGGTCTGAAGATTCGGGTTTCAACGACGAGGTATCTGGCCGATCGACGGGTGTCCCATTCAATGGCGCCCGCGGATTCGCCGACGGCTTCCACACCTACGCGGTGGACTGGGCCAAGGACTCCATCAAGTTCTCGGTCGACGGCAAGGTCTACGCGACCCGCACGCCCCAGAGCGTGAGCGGCAAGCAGTGGGTGTTCAACCACCAGTTCTACCTGATCCTCAACCTGGCGGTCGGCGGCGACTGGCCGGGCGACCCCGACGGCAGCACCCCGTTCCCGGCCAAGCTGGTCGTGGACTACGTGCACGCCAGCTAACGGTTTCCCCGTCCCGCCCGGCGCGCACCCGCGCCGGGCAGCATGCCGTCTTTCCAGGGTTCGGGGTATAGCTCACGCCTTGGATCTAGCCGTGAAGTATGTCCGTTCGCTAGTGTGAGGACCCCTGCACGTCGCGTCCTGGGCGGTTCACCGAACGTGAGCCGCCGCCGCCTCCCATGACGCGTCGCTGGTTCGACCTGGAGGCGACAATGACGTCACTTGCCCGATCCCGCCGGATAACGGTGGCCGTCGTGGCTGCCGCTGCGGCGGTTCTGACCTGCGTTACCTCGGCCACGGTGGGCAGCGCGGCCACCGCCCAGCCGCAGCTGAACGCCACCTTCACCGACGACTTCAACGGCGCGGCCGGCAGCGCCGCCGACGGCAGCAAGTGGCAGTACGAGACCGGCGACAACGTCAACAACCACGAGCGCGAGTGGTACACGTCCGGCGCCGCCAACGGGGCCCTGGACGGCCAGGGCCACCTGGTGATCACCGCGAAGAAGGAGGGCGGCCACAACTGCTGGTACGGCCCGTGCCAGTACACCTCGGCCCGCCTGAACACCTCCGGCAAGTTCACCGCCCAGTACGGGCACGTCGAGGCCCGCATGCAGATCCCGCGCGGCCAGGGCATGTGGCCGGCGTTCTGGATGCTGGGCACCAACATCGGCAGCGTCGGCTGGCCCAACTGCGGCGAGGTCGACATCATGGAGAACGTCGGCTTCGAGCCGAACACCGTGCACGGCACCATCCACGGGCCCGGCTACTCGGGCTCCGCCGGCATCGGCGCCGGCTACAGCGGCCCCGTTTTCGCCGACGGCTTCCACACCTACGCCGTCGACTGGGCGCCGAACTCCATCAAGTGGTCGGTGGACGGCCACGTCTACGAGACCCGCACGCCGGCCGATCTGGGCGGCAAGAGCTGGGCGTTCAACCACGGCTTCTTCATCATCCTCAACCTGGCGGTCGGCGGCTACTGGCCCGGCGACCCCAACAGCAGCACGCCGTTCCCGGCCAAGCTGGTCGTGGACTATGTACATGTCACCACTGGTTGACATATAACGGTTTCCGCGAACCGTCCGGCGTGGACCCCACGCCGGACGGTTCGCCGCGCCCTAGTTGATCTTGACGTCACGGGACTTGTTCCTAGTCTTGGCCAAACTCGCCTCCGAGGCATTGCCAAATCTGGTCTATACCTCCGATACTCGGAGCCCTGACGGGTGTGTCCCCCTGCGCCCGTTGGATGTGCCCCTGCCCAGATTTCGCAGTCCTGCAAGGAAAACCGCCGCACACAGCCGGGTTCCGCCCTCGGCCGGTGCCTCCTGCGGTGCGAACTGACGTTCCCTGAGAGGCGAGATTTCCCCATGCGCAGAAGACCTCATCTCCTGCTCGCGGCCGTGCTCGCGGCCACCACGATCGTCCCCTTGGGACTGACGGCGTCGGCGGCCCCCGCCGCCCCCGCGGCCGCGACCTTCACCGACGACTTCGACGGCGCCGCCGGCAGCCCCGTCGACGGCAGCAAATGGCAGTACGAGACCGGCGACAACGTGAACAACCACGAGCTGGAGTGGTACACCGCCGGCGCCAACAACGGCGCGCTGGACGGCCAGGGCCATCTGGTGATCACGGCCAAGCAGGAGAACCCCGGCAACAACAACTGCTGGTACGGATACTGCCAGTACACCTCGGCCCGGATCAACACCTCGCAGCGCTTCACCCAGGCCTACGGCCACTTCGAGGCGCGCATGCAGGTCCCGCGCGGCCAGGGCATGTGGCCCGCGTTCTGGATGCTCGGCGACAACATCGGCAACGTCGGCTGGCCGCAGAGCGGCGAGCTCGACATCATGGAGAACGTCGGCTTCGAGCCGGGTTCGGTGCACGGCACCATCCACGGCCCGGGCTACTCCGGCTCGGCCGGCGTGGGCGCCGGCTACACGCTGCCCGGCGGGCAGTCCTTCGCCGACGGCTTCCACACCTTCGCGGTCGACTGGTCCCCCAACAGCATCACCTGGTCCGTGGACGGAAACGCCTACGAGACAAGGACTCCGGCCGACATCGGCGGCAACCAGTGGGTGTTCGACCACCCGTTCTTCATCATCCTCAACCTGGCGGTCGGCGGCTACTGGCCCGGCAACCCGGACGGCAGCACGCAGTTCCCGGCCAAGCTGGTCGTCGACTACGTGCACGTGACCACCAGCAGCACCACCCCGCCCGGCGGCGGTGGCGGCAGCATCACCGGCCTCGGCGGCAAGTGCGTCGACGTCGCCGGCGCGAACCCGGCCAACGGCACCGCCGTGCAGCTCTACGACTGCAACGGCAGCACCGCGCAGCAGTGGTCGCGCCCCGGTGACGGCACCATCCGCGCCCTGGGCAAGTGCCTGGACGTCTCCAACGGTGGCACCGCCAACGGCACCCTCGTCCAACTGTGGGACTGCAACGGGTCCGGCGCGCAGAACTGGGCGGTCAGCGGGGCCAACGACATCGTCAACGTCCAGGCCAACAAATGCCTGGACGCCTCGAACAACAGCTCCGCCAACGGAACCCGGCTGCAGATCTGGGACTGCGCTGGCACCGCCAACCAGAAGTGGTCGGTGAACGGCTGATGCGCCGGCGACTTCTCGCGGTTGTCGCCGGATTCCTGTTGGCCCTGCCCATGTTCGGCGCCCCCTCGGCGCTCGCCGCCGACCCCGGCGGCCCGTCGGCCAGCCAGCTGCTGGCCAAGGTGACCACCTGCCAGCAGATCTCCAACGGCAAGTACGCCACCGATGAGGGCCAGGCCGCCACCATTCCGGTCTGCCAGGCCAATGGCGCGGTGTTCTTCAAGGCGGACATGGACGTCGACTGCGACGGCGTGCGCACCACCCAGTGCAACGAGCAGACCGACTGCTGCTTCTACCCCGACACCGCCTTCCACACCTCGACCGACCAGCCTCTGGACGCGGCCAAGCTGCCGTACATCGTGCTGCCCAGCCCGTCGGGCACCTGGGACTACCGCACGGCCGGCATCGACGGCGGCGCGGTGGTCGCGGTGATCTACAACAACCAGGTGACCTACGCGGTCGTCGGCGACACCGGCCCGACCGGCATCATCGGCGAATCCTCTTACGCCACCGCGCAATCCCTGGGCATCAACCCCGATCCGCGCAACGGCGGCACCGACAGCGGCGTGACCTACATCGTGTTCCCGCACTCCAAGGTGAACCCGATCGAGAGCCACGGCAGCGCCGTCACCCTGGGCCAGCAGCTGGCCACCACGTTCGTCGGTGGCGGGGGCAACCCGCCGCCGCCCACCGGCGGCACGATCACCGGCCTCGGCGGCAAGTGCGTCGACGTGGCCGGCGCGAACTCGGCCAACGGCACCGCCGTGCAGCTGTACGACTGCAACGGCAGCACCGCCCAGCAGTGGACCGCCGGCTCCGACGGCACGATCCGCGCCCTGGGCAAGTGCCTCGACATCGCCAGCGCCAACTCGGCCAACGGCACGCCCGTCCAGTTGTACGACTGCAACGGCACCGCCGCGCAGACCTGGACCCGCCCCGGCGACGGCACGATCCGGGCGCTGGGCAAGTGCCTGGACGCCTCGAACAACAGCTCCGCCAACGGAACTCGGCTGCAGATCTGGGACTGCGCCGGTTCGGCCAACCAGAAGTGGACGGTGGCATGATCAGGAAATCCGTCACGCTGCTGGCCGGCATGGCCGCCATGGCGGCCGTGCTGCCCGGCATGGCCCACGCCGCGACCGGCGCGATCACCGGCTTCGGCGGCAAGTGCGTCGACGTCGCCAGCGCCAACAGCGCCAACGGCACCGCGATCCAGCTCTACGACTGCAACGGCACCACGGCCCAGCAGTGGACCACCGGGACCAACGGCAGCCTCCAGGCCCTGGGCAAGTGCATGGACGTGGCCGGCGCCAACTCGGCCAACGGCACCAAGGTCCAGCTCTACGACTGCAACGGCACCGCCGCGCAGCAGTGGACCATCGGCACCGACGGCACGATCCGCGCCCTGGGCAAGTGTCTCGACGCGACGAACAACAGCTCCGCCAACGGAACCCTGTTGCAGATCTGGGACTGCGCCGGCTCGGCCAACCAGAGTTGGACGGCCCCCAGCGGCGGCACCACTCCCCCGCCGCCGCCCCCGCCGCCCAACGGGGCGATGGCCGTCGCGCCGTACTACTACAACGGCTGGGGCAACCCGCCGGACCCGCGCACCATCATGAGCGCCACCGGGGTCAAGTGGTTCACGATGGCCTTCGTGCTCAACAACGGGTACTGCAACCCGATGTGGGACGGTGGCCGGCCGCTGACCGGCGGCGTGGACCAGAACACGATCAACACCATCCGGTCGGCCGGCGGCGACGTGGTGCCGTCCTTCGGCGGGGCCAACGGCAACAAGTTGGAGGCCTCCTGCAACAACGCCAACGACCTGGCCGGCGCGTACCAGAAGGTCATCAACACCTACGGCCTCAAGGGGATCGACCTCGACTTCGAGGGCGACGTCTACGGCAACGCGACGATCCAGCAGCGACTGGTCGACGCCCTGAAGATCATCCGGGCCAACAACGCCGGCCTGGCGATCTACGTGACCATCGGCAGCGGCCAGAACGGCCCGGGCAACGACCTGATCACCCGGGCGGCCAACTCCGGGCTGACCGTGGACGTGTGGACCATCATGCCGTTCGACTTCGGCGGCGCCGGCCAGGACATGGGCCGGCTCACCCAGCAGGCCACCGACGGCCTGGAGCGGGCGGTCCGCGACGCCTACCACTACACCGACGACGTGGCCTACCGGCACAGCGGCCTGTCCTCGATGAACGGCATCACCGACGTGCAGGAGGTGGTGACGGTGGCCAACGCCCAGACCATGCTGGCTTACGCCAACCAGCACCACCTGGGCCGGTTCACCTTCTGGTCGGCCAACCGGGACCGGCCGTGTCCCGGCGCCTACCCGAACGACGACACGTGCTCGGGTGTGTCGCAGAACGCCTGGGACTTCACCCGGACGTTCGCGCAGTATCAGGGATGAGGGTGACCTGACAGGACGGCGCGGGGCGACCCGCGCCGTCCGTATGCTCGCACCGGTGCAGCGGATGGAGCACTGGCAGAACAGGCTCGACGAACTGGCCCGGCGGCACGGTGTGCCGGGCGCCGTCCTGGGGATCTCCGGCCCCGAGTGGACGGGAGTGGCCGCCACCGGCGTGGTGAACGCCGGAACCG
>Ga0307511_10007273_pt1 | contig 11153 bp, 8 predicted proteins | sample 13_EM_MG_FD_200266 | JGI IMG/M metagenome (GOLD analysis project Ga0307511, IMG submission 200266) | Populus trichocarpa ectomycorrhiza microbial communities from riparian zone in the Pacific Northwest, United States - 13_EM | ecosystem: Host-associated > Plants > Roots > Unclassified | place...
AATTATATATATAAAAAAAAAAAAAAAACAGCAATCATTTTCAATTATTCCTGTAAATGGAGTTGAAAATGCATTGTCCGTACATGTACGTAAATAAAAAAAAAATCATTTTGTGTTGCTTTCTTCTTTTTGTTTGTTGAGCAAGAAGGGTAATATCTTGTTTTTCTTTTTTTGTAGAGTACAATATTTTTTTCACACCTACTCGAAACAGTAGGAAGCATAACATCAATTTAATGAACTTGGATAAATACTTCTCCAAAGGACAATTGTTTCCAGCTTCCAAACCGCTAAGGACGCCTGCAAGCAAACTGCGATCGATAGTATACAGTCTTGCTGCTATATGGTAAGTATGGCTTGACTACTTGATACTTGTGTACCCATGAGATAATCAAGAACTTGTAACAGTTCATGAGGTCTGTAATTACTTGGACTGCACCAGTGATTCTAGCTGATCTTGTTCTTCAATCGACGTATAACATATATTTTGAAGTGTAGTTACAGTTGATAGACCTTCACATAAAAATACACACGCTAGCATACAAACAATAAATTAAGCACCTTGAGGGATAACATGCTGAATGGCTTCATCTGCGAAGTTTGCAAAGAGAGAAGTAAAAAAGAAAATGACATCAACTTGAAAGAAAAAAACAGTGTGCTGTGTGCAGGTGTGTTTGTCTGTGCAGTTGAGCGGATGTGTGTGTGTTGGAAGAAAAAAATATTAGATAATAATAATATAAAATGATTTCTGGGACCTCAACTTGATAGATTAATTATTTTTTTAACATTCCTTGTCAGAGCCGAAAGCCAAAATCCATTCATTAAACAACCATGCATTCACCCCACCAGTATCCAGTATACGTAGTCTTGCGTTATCATCATAAAGATCTGGCACGAGAAAAGGAGGGAGTTGAGTAGCCAGAGATGACTTGCCGATTGACTACTGATCATAGGAGGTGGAACATCAACATTCAATGATGTGTGTGTCTGTGTGCAGACATATAAAACATAAATGTGCTGAGATTTATAGCAATTAACTGGCTATATATATATATATATATAGCCAAACCTAGGATGAAAAATACCATAGCTATAGCTATTGATCATAGCTTATTCCGGCAAGTCATCCTTGGCTGCACCACATAAACCCCATTCCCTCATGCAAGACCTAGGATGAAAAGTACCATAACAAATGACATAAAAAGGCCCTCCAAGAAATAATCATTTCCAAGAGTGAAGCGAAGGAGCACCAGACAAAAAGAAAGGGGAAAAGAAATCAGCCCCAACGATATGTAGCCTCACGATGCCCTAAACTAAACGACACAAGGATGTGTAGGAATTTTCCCGAAGAAGAAAGACAATAATTCCTTACAAGAAAATATGTAAGAGAACTATCTCTTTTAATTTCGACAAAAACAATGTGGAAACAGGTAGAGAGGAAGGGGTAGATTGGAGTAAGGCTCTCTTGGCAGAGCATGGACGAATAGGGTTTGAAGCAATAGACAGAAGCACCCATGAGGTCGTTTATAAAGACAAGTGTCCGTGATCTATAGTATTAATGATGTTATCTTTTGTACAGAGAGGACATCTCTAGAACTGCTCAAATATATGTCCTTTGTCTAGAAGAGTAACAGGAAAAGTTGAGTGACCGTCCATAAGGAGGGTTCATGAGGATTGATGTGACCGTCCATTGGCGCTAAAACCAAGAGAGATTAAGCCTATACGATCTATCCCCATCACGTGAACTCAGAGCAGCAGCAACCCTTTTAATTATTTGCACACCATTTTGACGGAGTAATGGAACCTGTCCACTGGATGCAGTACACTTGCCTGGAGTTAGGTGGGCAAATTTACTATTATGGGCCTACACAAGAACAACTGTGAGAATTTCAACAAGTTGGCCTGTTTGACGCAATTGTATAACAGAGCAATTTGTTATATTATTATTCTCTCCCGTCGTCTGGTTGGCTATAACCAGGAAACAAAGGTGATTGGAATCTTGAGTGGAAAATGAGAGACAAATGCCTCAGGAAAGTGTCTGCAAGTCATAGTCCAATCAAGACATTCGAGAGTTGAAATTCGCAGGAGGGATTTCCTTTGTTATACAATGTTTCTCTTTGGGGAAAAGGAGGTACGCAGCCTCCGGCCATTATCAGTTGGACTTGCCCAACGTAGATAAAACCAGACAAGAACTACGATGGCAACACTCCTTTCCACGATATTCGCTGATTCAATCGAGCATTTTGGTGATTCTCTCGGTGATTATCTTCATTTTCTCAAGATCATGGAAAGCTCTTCTCATCTCTCTAAAGTTCTAAACCTTGACCAGCGACCTCATTGAATAGAGCCTCTGGGTGGTCGGTATCACTTCTACCTCTCCATGACAAGAAAACCACACTGCTCATTTGTTGACCCAGAAAAACAAATTTCATCTAGCCAAGGGGTTTGATGCCCAACACGACAAGAAGATGTGATTGAAGCACTTTATTAGAGTTTATTGTTTTTAATTTCGTTGCAAATAAATTATCTAATTGTTGTTTCCATGTGCCTGAATACACAAACATACAAATACAAACATATAAAGCTCGCTGAAAAAATTAACTGGATACGCTTGATTTCCACAGTTAAAGTGTTGGCATCTGTGATTAGCCAGGTAAACTGATGAAATGTTAATGCCTGACAGAACCTGCCACAATTTTTTTGTAAAACAAAAACCAATCAGGGCCATTATCTCTGTGCAACAATCTATATAGCACACAGCATTTCATATGAAAATAACCTACCACTTGAAGCCCTGAGTTCAACCTTTTCCAACAATCCAGGAAAGCCTCCGATGGTGTCTGAGCTATAAAAATCCATCAAAAGTGATTCGTAACATACCTTTTGAGTTCTATTGCACAACAATTTCCTTCTGCCTTAATTCTCCGTGAGCATTTTTTTTACATTTATAATATCTTTTGTTATTTTTTTTTACATGCATGAGTTAAAGAGAGTGAAATATAGCAGTTGGGAACTCATCTTGAGAATACAAGCAACAGTGAATTACTGTTTATATTTCAAGCAAGACTACCTCCAAACTTACCCGGGCAGGACAAGACAGCACAGCAGAGTCCGTGATACGAGCCTTCAAGAAATTCTCATCTTTAGTTCTGCCTTCATTCACAAAACTCATCACTATAAACAAAATTAAGTTCTGAGCTACAAAATACAAATCAAACCAATAAAAACTGCCAGATACAGCAACTTGGCCAATTGTACAATCAAGGCAAGGGCACATTTGAACATCCAAGCACATAATAAGGGCACAGATTAGTTAAAAATTTACAAAGGACATACTAGAATGCAACTATATATGTTTCTTCAATGCATGGCTCATAACTCCAAGCTCCAATGCAATTTCAATAAATTTCTTGGTATATAATGCATGCTTTAAAGAAATGTTGCTTCTGGCTTCAATCAGGTCTATCACATTTTAAACAAATGTATTTTTGTAAAAGTTGTGTAGAAGTTCTTGAATATAGAATTCATCCATACAGAAAGACATCCCAGCTAAGAATTATAGCATGACACATCTTAATTGCCTATGAGGATTCAAGAGGCCAGGGTGAATCCAGCAATTCAGTTAACGTTAGAATACTCAAACACTGCAGAGCAACTAAACAATTTCCAATAATCAAACCCAGCATAAATTCAAAAATCAAACTCGATTGGTGTAGCAGAGAATTGCAGGAAATAAAACCCAAGTTACTCTTAATACAAGTGCTATAGGATGCAAGAAATACAGCCACCAAAGGATGGAAGAAACACGGTCTCCATAATTAAAAGACAAGTTCCACTAACAAGAAAAACAATAAAGGCGTGCCACTAAAGAGGTTCTTAGAGCTCGGTAATTTATTATCAGGGACATGACAAGTGTTTAGTCAATATCAAGATCTCCAAATGTATTTGGTTCTTCTAGGTGAGATCATCAAGGTGGGCCAAGTGTATGTCAAATCCCCGTACACCTGGTCTTCCAGTTTAGGCAGTAGGCTTCATCAAAAGAGGCAGTAGGCTGGCTTCAGGCTTCATAGATCTCAGCTGTTTTGATGGGAAAGGAGAGGAAGCAAAGGTAAATAAGTGCATCAGATTCCTATGCAGAGGGAGATTGGATAGGTTATGATATGAAACTGCTGCAAGCTACAATGTGATTGGCCTTATCTGTGGAAATTTCCACTCATCTGTATAGACAGAATATACAATGTAAAACCAGTCTACCTGCAGTAGCCATCATCAAATTCTAGTAATAGCTTTTGCGTCGAGAAACAGGGGCCTGGCCAGATAACCTGATAATTGATGATGTTGCTAGTTAGGATTTCTACAACACGATTACCCAAAGGATGTGTGAACATAACTTGCACAATAAAACTCCTAGAAAAAGCAGCATAAAAGCAAAACACAGATAAACTGAAGTGAAAATGACATTTCAACTGAACATGTTGCATCTAATTACAAGGAAGGTTACAGGTCCACACAGGTTAAGAATTTAATCTTTAAAACTCTAGCACTGAGTCCAGAACAGACCAATTACATGAATAAATATTTAAACAGGTTTCAAACAATGGCACATGACAAAATATTTCTTACCCGGAAGTACCAGTGCGTCCTGAAGAATAACTTCCATAGGCTCCATAAGGACCTCCACTAGCATTAATCTACAGAAGACATGGATAAACACTATTCAAGTCAAGCAATAACTTGCAAAATGAGCGGGTATGAACAAGTATTGGCAAATTTTACAGCTTACTCGTTTTCCATGTCAAATAGCATTATAGCACATGTTCAAAATATGGAAAAAGGCTAAGAGCAGGAAACAAAGGAAACCACTCCCTCAATATGCAGCAAGTCTAAAACAATATATATGTGTAATATTATCACATCTACAAATCAATACCTGTGAGCTACCATAGCTACCATAACCATCACCAGAAGCATAATCACTTGAGCTATAGCCACCAGCATAAGAGCTTCCACGTCCATGTCTTTTACCATCTCTACTGTCATAATTTAGACCCTCCGAACCTTCAGCTGAGACAGGAAGGTATGGTAAAACTGGTAGAATAGCAGACATTGCACCTTCCCTGTCAAAAACATTAGCTCTTAACCGTCGACTTATTTGTATGAGAGCATCCTTGGCAACATCCAGGTCTCCAGCAATCTTGTGGTCAAAAGTAAGAGGACCGGTCTCAATATTACATTAACTCGAGGAACATAAGCCACAGGCCCAGAAAGATGATACAAAAACAATTTCAATTCAATAACCATTAGAGATATTTCTTTACCTGCACCATCTCATCATCATCAGATGCAACTTTGGGAAGATTTTCCTTTCTAGGTATTCGAATAATAGCTTTGGTAAGTTTCCTCATCTCATCTATAATAGCTCCTCCTTTACCCAGAAGGCACCCAATTCGAGAGGAGGGCACAAGTAGACGGGTAGTAAAAGAGATAAGACCTGAATCTCTTTCCATTTTCTCACTACATCTAGGTTGCAAACGTACGGCTGCTTCTATTGTTGGAGAATAGTGATCATAGATCTGGTATAGAACAATTAGAAATCCATCATAAACAATGTCAAAGGAACTCAACAGAGACCCAAAAGAGGGATTTAAAAGAATATACAAGTATTATACCTCCTTCGCTGAAATAGTTATCAAGCAATCATCTCCTTCAGCAACTGAACTATCAACTTTGATTGTTGCTCCAGACTCCTGTCTGATCTGGTTGATGATGGTACCACCTTTCCCAATTACAGCACCAATGTTGGCAGTTGGACATACCACACGAAGTGAAAATTCTTTCGAAGCAAGTTCATCTCTTGGAGCTGAATATAATGATCGAGACCAGTCTCCAGTATCACCTTTGAAACCACCATAAGGACCCATGAGAGGAGCAATTCCAACAATTGGGGCAGCTGCAGATGGACCTACCAGGGAACCAACAGAAGAGTACACATTTGGAACAGCAGAAACAAGCAAGTGCTGAGACCGTGATGGATTATCGTGAAGGCGAGATGCTATTTGATATAAAGCCTTTTTGAGAACTGCAGCTTCACCAGAAATCTGGCCACCAATAACAACAATTATATGAGAAAAGGAAAGGAAAAATTACAGGCCTCATTCATTGTACAAAGCTTGAGTCTATACTCTCAAATCCAATGAATGCCTACTTGACGATGATGAAAGGGATCCAAACACATTGCTGAGCAAGTATCAAATCCCCAAACATCATTAACTAGTCCAAGGAAGAAGACCCTTCCCAAAAAGGAAGTTTAATTCACGGCATCCAAGAAAAGGAACCCAGATGACATACCAGATCAGAGCATGACTTGTCACAATCATAAAAGCAAGATTTATTTTGGTCCAATAACTGTAATTGTCTATAACCTGTTCCCTTAAACAAGTTCCAGAACTAAGAAAAAAATGAAGCGGAAATTTTTTTTGAAAAAGGAACAAAGACATTGTACCATGTGAAATTGCTAATGGAAACAAGGGCAGGCAAAAAAAAATAGGAATACCTGTACAAGCTCATCTGAGCTTAACGCACAAGGAGGTAAATGCTCATCCTTGAGAATGCGGATCACTGCACCAGTCTCACTGCGTATGTTCTGAACTATCTGCCCACCTTTCCCAATAATACATCCTATCTGATCAGATGGTACAAGAAGCTTTGCGGTGACTTGTGGACTTCCTTCAGAGTCATCTTCAACTTGCAAATCTTCTGCAATAACCTTATCATGCACCCTGAACAGAGCATCCTGTGCAGGAGAAATGTAATTACCACTGTCTTCATATTCATTAGTCTCATCACTCGGGCTATAGATGGTAACAACACGTTCTTCACAGCCCGGCACTGTTTCACCAACCCTAATCTTTGACTTAGTGTCAATCCTTAATTGCTTAATAATCTCCCCTCCCCTTCCTATTATGCTCCCAATCTTCCTAGCCGGACACAAATACCGATACACAGTATCTTGCGAATCAATAACAAAACGTTCTCTATCATCACCGGAATTTCTCCTCTTATTTCCACCAATATCATAATCTGACTGCGAATGAGCCCGCTTCCCGTAACTATTCCTCTGCCCCGCCATTACAATCAACAGAGACTACTTTCTACAACAACCCCATCAAAATTACACAATATAATCAAAATTCTAAAAACAAAAAACTTCGATCCATAATATTTTGAACTTCATAAATAACTAAGAAAACCAACATCCACTAAAAGAAATTATGAATTCTTTTCAAGAAAAAGATAACAACTTTTGATCAAATAAGCAATGGTTAGTCAAATAAGCCCTAGATCTGGCCAAATCAAAACAGTAAAAACCCTAATTAGCAAACAAAATTATGCAATCAGGGCAAGATCGTAAAGATTCCGATTGGATTATTACCTAGAAAGTGAATGATGTAGAGCGAGAAATGTTAAATCAGAGTGACTTTTTTAGCAGATTCCGTCCTCTCTGTCTCTGTATGTTGTATCTTTTTTTTATATTTATCTATATATTCCGATTTCTAGGGTTTTGACCGCGCCTTTGCCATTTTATTTATTTCGCGCTGAAAAAACAATTATTATTTGGACCGGATTTTAATGATTTTAAAATCATCCTAATTTTTGCACGTCTCCCCGAATCCACTTATCTGATTAAAATTTAATTTAATTTTTTTATAAAATAATTCAGAATATCATTTTATTTTTCTAAATTCTGAAATAATTTTATTTAAATTAACTTTATTAAAATATAAATAAATCTGTTTAATACCCAGTTATATTTAATAACTTTGCTAATTAGTTACAGGACATTTTTTTAGCCGCATGAATTACGCTTCCAATACCATCAATACAATTGTTGCTGAGTTAAATTTTAATTGGTTAACTACAAAAGCATCCTTCACTTAATTATTTTTATTAATTTCGTCCTTTACTTTGTTATCTGATTATTCCGATCTTACCCATCCGTTAAAAATGTGTTCAAAAAGAATAATGATAACAATTTTCGTTAAATGTCTCGGTGGCGCATACAAATATATTCAAACTAATTAAAATTGAAATAAAAATAATAATAAGATACAAAATATAAAGTTTATACGAAAGAAATAATAACTTGCAACGGGTAATTGCTTGTCCAACCACTAATTTTTATTATGATATTATATTACTCGAAAAAAAATAGCTTCCTTTTCCCCACTTCCTAGTAAACTTCAAAACAACAATCACATTTTTCAATCAAACATCTTCATCCATCCTGAAATGGAAAAAAAACAAAGAAAAAAAAACCAAAATAAACAACAAAGTTTTGGAAGATCAAATAATATACTGCAATATCAAATTTAAAAAAAAAAGATGATCATTTTTTTTTATATAAAATGAAGACTCAAATATAATTAGGAATAAGGTAGACCACATGGAAAATTTATACTAAAGATATTTAGGAAATCACCAATTACGGTCTAGAAAAAAAAAAGATCATCATGGTTAAGGATGGAAAATTTTATCTTTAAAACTCCTAAAATTTAAGATTTTCATTTAATAGGAAAAATAAAAAAAATTCTTCTAATTAATTAATGGGTTTTATTTTCTAGAGGGTTCAACACTTTAAGTAGGGGCTTGAGTTATAGATAAAAAAAAAATAGACAAAGAGAGAGAAACACTAGAAAAACACACAAAAAAAACAACAAATAAAAACACGAAAGAGGAATAAAGATCAAAACCCTAACAACCACATCTTTTACTCCTTCATACACTCACAGTTGTCAAATCAGAATCAGGTGAAATAGATAACAACTTATATGGCAGAAGCTTCTTCAACTCTCACTACCACATTAGCAATAACCCTCTCTTCCTCTCAATTAAAACCCGACAACCTCACCGCAACAGCCACCAAGCCAAATTGAGGGGCACAATAGCAACAAATCCTCTTCCTCACTAAATTAGTCTGATCACTGCCTTCTAACCTTTAAGAAAATTCAGCCAAAACTTAGTTGTTCCCTCATTAGAAAAGAATAGTTAGCCAAAACTTTATCCTTGTCGATCTCCTATATTAGGTGGTAATGGACTACATTGCTCGTGTATGAAGGAAAAAGAGAAGGAGGAGCAAGCTTTGATCTGCTAGCCCACATGCCTCCTATCCTTGTTGATATGTGCAATGATGCCTCGCAATCTAGTTTATCCCTTCACGCATACAACCTATATGCTGCCACTATTTAGGTCATTCTCAACGGGTTCCAGTTAACATTAGCAGCTCCTATAGTTGCTTTTTAACCCTAACACATTTATTTATTTATTTATTGAATAATTAGTAATATTATTGATATTTGTTTATTTTTTGAATGATTTGTAACATTATTGACTGTTGTGTATATGTTATAGGTTCAGGTCGTTGCATGACAACTCTAGAGGTATGAAACCGTTGGGGATATGATATTTGTATAAGGTGAAATAAGGATGGAAATCAATACCATGCAATAGGGTTGGAAGGAGTGGATTTGAAATTGGTTTATCCAATGCATAAGTGACTGGTCTTGTGTGGAAACTCGATGCATATATGATTATCAAATTTGTGTCTATGTATTTATCTTTTTTTAGTCGAAACTCAACCTAATATTAGAGAACTCGTTATTGGCTCCTATCATTGGATGTTAATCATTGGATAATAAAAAAATGGTCGTTACACGTTTGTGTCTTTTGTTATGTTTGTGATTTTTTTTTGTTTGTGTCCGTGTATTTATTGTCTTTTATATAAAGACTCAATCGAGGATCAAATGACTCATTAAATGGCTCATATCCTTGGATTTTGACTATAGGGTAATAGAATTAGTGAATACACATCCATAACTCTTATTATATTATTTCCATATTTTTGTTTTTCGTGTCGCGTATTTGCTGTCATTTATTTTAAGAACTCAACTTAGGATTAGACGACTCATCCTTGGCTTTTATCCTTGAATGTCGATTATCAAGTATTCGAATTGGCAATTACATGTTTATGTAAGGTCCAAAGCTTGTTTTTTGGTCAAAATTGGGATGATGTCATCATCGAACCTAAATCCAAAACCACTATTTAGTTTAATTAAAAAAAAACATGTAGGTTTAGGTAATCCTTAAGCATAATAAAAATATTTCATTTTAAAACAAAAAACAATGCAATTTACCTTATGTAGGATATATAGGGTGATCATTATCTTTCTTATTATATAATTAGCCTCTTATCTAGAACATTTGAAAGAATAATTAGGGTTTCTTAGTTACCATAAACTAGGTAATGACTCTTTTACTTAGAACAATTAGACTCTTACCTAGAACTTTTGAAATTTTTGGTAAGAACTTATTGCTTATCATAAGAAATAATGTTAACAAAATAAGGTCTCATGGTCAAGAATTTATAGATAACTCGCATCTTGTTTTATTGAAATAAATAAGCAAACATTTAATAGACATCACTTGTTAGACAATGATCTAACTCTAAGGAAACCTGATGCAAATCACAAGTAAACCTTATGCTTGGTTTTTAATTAATACAAAGAGATCAACTTAGTCCATATTAGAAATATTAGAAATGGAGCTTTTAGGTTTCCAACACAATGATGAACATAAGAACCATCATATTATTACTATAATTATAATATAATTATAGTTATAATAGAAAAACTAATTTGATCGCACTTTTATTGTATACACATACTCATTATTAATATAGATTTACATATTGCAATGGGATTTTTTTCTTATTCTATGCTCTAAAAGACTTGGAAGCATGCCTACCACTTTTTTCCTTCTTTTGTTTTCTCTATTACATCTTTCAATTCACCTTTTTTTACAAATGAAATAGAATTGACAGAAGGATTGGAGGAATGCACGTTGAAGAAGAAAAATATAAGATCCTACATCGGAAGCGAGCGTCCAGAGTTAGGGCCTTATAAGTGCATGCTCACCTTGACTAGTAAGACGCGTTTTGGGGTCATGCGTGGCTACCAAGAACAAAACCGTGAGGGGGACTTGGGTGGAAGCCATGGATTTGGATGGACTAGGAGGCCCAAAGCGGACAATATCTTGCTAGTGAGGTGGGGTGTTACATTTGGTATCAGAGCCAAGGACGGCTCGTCTTAAGGTGGGGAGAT
>Ga0307511_10007274_pt1 | contig 11152 bp, 5 predicted proteins | sample 13_EM_MG_FD_200266 | JGI IMG/M metagenome (GOLD analysis project Ga0307511, IMG submission 200266) | Populus trichocarpa ectomycorrhiza microbial communities from riparian zone in the Pacific Northwest, United States - 13_EM | ecosystem: Host-associated > Plants > Roots > Unclassified | place...
TCCTCACTGGCCTATCCCCATACCTGCTCATCGGCCTCGCCCCATCCCCCGCCGTACTCCCTGATCTCGTCCTCGTAGTCCTCCCTGCAGCCGGCTCCTCGTTTCTATCCGCCAACTTACTCGTCGGCCTAGGAAGGGTCCCCCCTCTAACAGCAGGCTTCTCCATCGCCGTCGTAATGGGTGGATGGCGAGCTGGCTGTTCATTAATCGTAGCTTTCCCCAATGGTTTCTTCGCTGCTGCAGCCCTAGCAGCAGTGGCACGAGTAGGGCGAGTAGGTAGTGGTGGCGGCCCTGATGCAGCAGCAGCAGCAGCAGGCCCAGAGTGAACCCTCTTCTCCGCAAGTCGGCTCGCCGTGTTACGAGAAGGTGGACGAACAGCCGCTGCACGGGACGCTGCACGGGACGCAGGCCTGACTGCCGCGGCCCTGGGTTCCGGCTGTGTGCTCGCCTCACGCTCATCCCTAGTTCGCTTCCTCCCCGCAGCAGGCGGAGGCATAGTTGAATTAGCCGCCGCAGCAGAGGCCTTCTTCTTCTTTTCCGCTGCCTGCGCCTCAACTGCTTTCCTTGCCACGTCACAGCACACGCCAAACTTCTTCTCGGTTTCCAAAAACTCTCTAACATCCTCCGCAGCCTTTCTAGCACGCATCTCGCCTACAAGCTGAGCTGTTGCCTTTTGTAAAGCCGTATTGGAGGTTTCAACCTCCCGCTCGAGGGCCAAGCATCTCTGTTGGAGGGCGGTGATCATCTCTTGCGCAAGGGGAGAAATTGAAATATCTGCATCATCTTCCTCTTCTTCAGCAGTGGTGGTGACATGAGGGACGGCAGGGGCGGAATTTGAGCGCTTGCGTGTCGAAAGAACTTGATCAGCTGGGAGGATCTTAAGCTGGCGCGTCGGGATTTGCGCTGGGGCGGAAATTGTGGTAGGAAGCAGCGCCGGCTCTTCAACGGCAAGAGCAGCGTCAGTCATGTCTTGGTCTTCGCCCTTTTCGGCAGCTAGCTCATCTTGACTCTCTTGCGGCTTCTCCTCTTCCGGCTCCTCTCCCTGTGGCTTACCTTCCACATCCTCTTCTTCCTCAACAACAGTAGTGATTGTCGAAGCGGGAACTGATTTAGGGCTAATAGGAAGACTTCCATCCTCTTCCGCATCCTCCGGGACAGCCCCATCAATAGGCAACCACCCCTTCAACATATCGATGTTGATTTCGCTAAACTCCCTCAACTGCGCAGTCATCCTCCTTCGCTTATCCTCCTTTCTTTGCCTCTTTGTCTTCATCTCAAACTGCGGCATTGGAATTCTGGTAGGCGTGCCAAACAAGTTATCCGCAGTCACAGAAAACCTAGAGGGCGTCATGGTCATATTTTCAAATAATGTCTTGACTGGTGTGCCCTTAAATGCCGTCTGTGGGGTTGTAATAGTGCTCATTTTACCCTTCCTTGATGATCCTGGTACAGGAGTAGCAGCTACACTCATGCTTCTGCTCTTTCCTCTCGTCTTTGGAACAGACAGCTCCCCAGCTTTTGGCGTCGCAAAGCCCCCAGTCGACAACCTAACCCTCTTTCCCCCCGGCGAGTCATTAAACGATACAAGCTCCTCCATCTCCGCATCAGTTAGGAGTGGTGGGTCTGCCGAAGGTGATGCCGAAGGTGAAGCCGCCGCCGACTCAACCAATCCCTGTAGGTACTTAATCTGTGCCTCTTTCTCCTTGATCTCATCGAATAGCAATTCATTCTGTACCGCAAGTTGATGGTGCTGGACTGCACCCGGGCGGGAAAGACTGATGGGAGTACCATGGTAAAGGAACGGCGTGCGTAAATTGTGACGGCCAACTGTGGCGGGGAAGGAAGTAGCAGCAATTCCGGGGGTGGTGAAGTCTAGCGACGGAAAGAGTCCTGCTGGTGTATTGGTTGTAGTGGCGGAGCGAGCGCGAGCAATCGGGGTGCGCCCAGGAGAGGTATTACCGAGCAGGCGCTTGGGTACAGCGGAGCGGCTGGGGGTATGCATTGGGATCTTGATGGTCCTGCCGAAGCCTTCTTGCTCGCTGCCACTCTCGTCTTCCTCTTCGTCATCTTCTTCCTCTTCATCCTCCTCCTTCTCTCCCCCTCCTCCTTGCTCTTCCTCCTCGTCCTCCTCAGAATCCTCCTCCTCCTCAGAATCATGATCTCCATCGCCTCGCTGGGCCACCCCAGCCTCCCTATGATCCCTAACCTTCCCTCCCACTCCACGCCTCGCTTTTCTCTTTTCTAAATGTGCATGCATTGTGTCGTTTTCATCGTCTTCCATCTCCTCATCCTCCTTCTCATGACTACCAGTACCAGGCCCCACCTCATCACTCATCTCGTGGTCACCTTGTTCGTCCACCATAGACCTTGTCTGTGACAGCTCACTAGATGGTTCAAATCTTTTGCTGCGAGTACTTCGATTAAACGAAGGGGTAAGGGTTACCATTTTTCCCCAGGGCGTGGGGAGGTCGGTCACCTCGTCAGCTTCATCTCCTTCCTCATCCTCTTCCTCGATGTCCGAGACGTTCTTGTTCACGTTGGTGTTGTTCGTTACCTCATCAATCACATCATCATCATCATCATCATCATCATCGTCATCCTCACCTTCACTGCCATGAGCATTGCTGTACAAGTCTGACGACTGAATAGCCCCAGCATTATTGAAGTATACAGTGTCGTCCGTGGGAGGGAGTGGAACGCTGGTTGGGTCGAAGTCCTCTTCGGCCATTGTGAGCTGTGATGTGTAGCTCTGAGTATCAGGTGGGGGTCTTCACAAGCCCAAGTTGTTGTTGATGAGCTGCTTGTGGTTAACGTGGGTTGGAGCTTTGCTTGGTGTATCCTCACATACACGACTGAATCTCTGTTGAATCTCGGGGCCCTAGGTCTGAAGCGTAATAGGCGGAAACGTCACTAACAATGAAGTTGCTCTCTGGGTGTGGGGCGTTTGTTTCGTGTTTGGAAGGGCAGTAGTGTTGATAGAGCGAAGTGGGTAGCTGATTAATGTAAGTGCAGGCCCCCGTGCAGGTTCGTGTATTATTATTGGGGCCCTTAACAACACCACAACAAAGAACGAAAGAAAAGCGCAGGGTCTGGGTGCCAAGAACTGCAGGCGCGTTGATGTTGCCGTGCCAACGAGATCGGCGAATTTCCCACCAAGATGCAATGTAAATAAAGCTGTAAACATGGCAACTGCCTGTTGCTTGTCATGTGCACATACATATGTATGCGCCCAATTGATGATCATGATTTCAAGCAAAGGTCAAGGAATTGACGCAAATGAATGGCAGCTGGCAGTCGAATCATGTAGGGCTGAGCTGTCGACGCTACGTATACATGCATGGTACCGCCGGGGCCGGACACATCTGCTCGCATGAGCAGGAAAGGTACCGGTAATCATGATTCGCTCGGAGGGGCTGCTGGATGCCATTGCCAGCTGTTGGAACATTGGGCCCCCGTATAATAATTTCCTAGTTGCAATCTAAATCCATTTGAGGCAGCAACTGAGGCAGAATGGCCATCATGAGCATAGAGTTTCCAAAGGCCCGGATTCACCCAGAGAAGGCTAAAGGAATACCTACAGATATATGTATGCACTCGGTCCGAGTGTATGATTAGGGTTTAGAGTCTGGAGGGGGGGTCACCATGTGAGGCTTTGATGCCATATCCGAGACATTGCGACAGTATCCTTGACAGCCTGAGGATCCTTCAAATGAGATGGGGTGCTCAGGGACGACCGCGGAGTTGTCCGGCTGATCCGGGTGCTCAATCTATTCCAGTCGGCCCACTAGGTTTGAGGGGCCTCTGTGGCTCCTATTAAGCCCGAATTAAGAAGCAAGTAAAGATATTATAAGACGATATTATAAGACATACTTGGAACACCCCTGGGCTCTGCAAGCTTACACCGGTCACATTTGATACGATGCAACTTATCATGGTCAAAGATCGAGGCGTAGCCCAAGTAACCAGCCGCGGGCACCCTCGAGGTCAACGACCGAACGATGTACCAATTGCTGCGCCGGGATTGAATACCCCGTGTACATCTCTCAACATCAACATCTTGCTCCGGTTCGCAAGTAAACACTACCTACCCACACAGCATATCCCTCTTCTCCCTCCCCCAAGCGCCCCACCCTGGCTCACAGCACAGGGCCACACAGGTAATTATAATCCTAGAGACAACCGCTCCGCTTTCATTGCTCGGCTCCCTTGCCTCAAACTTCGATAGCACTGGGCCCAGCCGGACCCGACGCACTTGACGACTGAAGTAAGCACACACCTACTACATACATAGCAGCAAGCAAGCAGGCGGTTCCCGATCACTGCCCCGTACGGAGTGGAGTACTGCACCATCATAGGAAGCACTCGTACACAGAGCAATTACCCCGAGACGGCCGCCAGTACGGTAGGGCTTACACTTGTCCCTGTAGGAACGGCCACGCATACTTCAGTTACATAGCCCTCTCCAAATCGTTCCGGTACCTGTTACGTTACCTTGCAGCCCTTCCTTTCCCCGGTTCTACAAAAACCAATAATAGGAAAAGACAAACATAAAGTTAGTTGTTCTCACATTGCATATAGCCTTGTTTCCTGGGGTGACATCCCCCCCCCACTCCCAGCCTTTTGTTGGCTCTCCCCCCTGCCCTGCTATGGCCACACCCCGTTGCTCGATTTTACACTGTTCTTTCTTTTCTATGGTCCAACCTACTCAGACAAATTTCATCTTCATATTGTAAAGCTGTTGTTTATTGTCGTTTGCAGCCGCTGATTAGTGCCTGCGGCAGAGAAAAAAAAAAGGGCACAGGATACTGAATACTAACGACAGGTTTGGCAGGACTGGCAGTAGTGCTTCACCCGCTTCGGCAGAAGAAACACGCAGCGCTATCAACAGATTGAATAAACTCTCCCGCAACCACACAATCGGATCGGGCTGAATACATCTCGCCCACAGAATCCATCAAGGGGACCTGCTAGCCATACCAGCCACACCGGAAGCCGACATTGTATCTCCGTATCTCCCCCCTCCTCAAAAACGCGTAGAGAGTACATAGTTTATCCAACCCCTCAGCAGCAGACTGGAATCGTCAGGGAAAAAAAAAACTAGACTCCCCTTGCATTAAAGTAAGGCCATACAGAATCAGCCTTGTTCATCGTTCCGCGCGTTCGGTCAAAAAGCGAAGCTGGTGGGCCAGTGTCTTTCCAAAAAAAAAAAGCGTCCTGGTGTATCAATCACATCACTATCACCACACAACAGAATATCTAAACACGGCCCCGTGGGTCTCGGGATATCTATATCTAAATATCAGTGGAAAACCTACTACTATTGAGGCCCACACTACTAACAAAGGTATGCGGAGAAACATTCTCATTGAAATGTTCCATAGCCTCCATTCTTGGCTTTGATATATTGAATGAAGGATTTTCTAATTCATTCCATTCCACAATGCAGGCAGCAGGCACAACTTCCTTATTCTTGTCCACCAGTTCTCGGGAGTTAATAAGCACTCTACGCGGCAGGCGTACCACCATACCCGTATCACACCAGCCCTTTCCCCTTCTGATGCTGTGGTAGGGGATTGTAGAGGCACCTTCTCCCCCTTCAAGTTTCCACTCTTCCTTCCTCTGTTTCATCCGGGACAACACCGAAACAGAGTTAACAAGTCTGATTACTTTTGGCCTTTGCTCGTCACTTCTCCATCCATTCCTTGGGAACTTTCCTTCTCGGACCTCGTCGACACCTTCTGTCATCATGCCATCAACACGAAATGCCGTTCGTAATGCGTCTCCTGGGGCTCCCAGCTCCCGAATCCCGGTGCCAAAAGCATCGAGGACCACAGCAAACATTTCAACCACCCGACGTGCCAGCCCTCGCCGTAAGATGGCGGCGGTTTCGAGTAGCACTCGAGTATTGAGATCCTCCCTCAGCCGCACTCCCACTGGTGCCAACAAAGAGAACTACCCTATCCTTCCTCGCCCTGGCTTTCTTTCCCGAGCAAACCCCATCTCCCCGTCTCGTATGAAAAAGGGTAAGTGAATTTGATCATGCTTTCGTTATCCTTCCGACGCTTACCTAACATGAAAAGCAGACGGTGTGGGAAAGAAACCTTTTGGTAAATCAAGGGTGCAGCGGGCTAAGCGCCAGCCACTTCGAGAGTTGACCGAGGCAGAAGTGTTTGAGCGGGATGAAGCTGTGATGGGTGACCTGAGGAGAAGGAGAGTTAGTGGAGAGAACTACTTGGTTGACAACTTGGGGGACTCAGTCATCTTTGATGTATGCCCTTTGTCGTCTTTTGGAAACGTCTGTGTGCTAAAGTCGTGGTTTTAGTCCATCCTCGCACATGAAACTGCCCGCTCAGAAGTCGCTGAGCCTTCCTCTTCCGATGCTCCCGAAGAGACCCAAGTTGACGAGCCAGCCGAGCCAGTGTCACCGCTTGTTGTGTACAAACCCAAGATTGAGAAATTCAAAGTCCTTCGACGCAGTGACTCGGAAGAGAGGTTGACTGCCAGCATGGAGTCCATCATTGCTGCAGCTCAAAGGGCGGTTGTTGACTCTGCCAAACGCCCACGCACAAGAGCAGCGCTTGCGAAAAAGCAACATCCTGCTGTCAGAACTTCTTTGGATTCAATCGAGAATCATTCTCCGGATGTCATGTTGCGAAGTGCGGAAAACTCGGCAATCAAACCAGCTCGCACAAGGGCCACCCGTCACTCTTCGCCTTTCTCCGGAACAAAACATTTTGCAGGTGTCAGCAAAGTCCAGCCATCTCCATCACCATTAAAGGTCAGCCGAGTTGGATTGGGTGCAAAGAGTGCGAACACTGCATATGTGATGAAGAAGGTGTTGGAAGAGGGAGGAAAGCTCTCGGAGAAGGGAAAGATGGTTTTGAAGGATACCGCCGCTGCTGCCCCCACAAAGGTTGTAACAAAAAAGAAGCCCGTGGCAACTGCCACCACCACTACCAAGGAGACGAAGGTTACCGCGCGCAGGGCTAATAGTAGCTTGAAGAGGGCAGCGGGAGTCACTGCTGGAGTGAGCAGTGCGAGAGTGGGGTTAGCTGGCATCGGAAGGATGCGATAATGTACTCGGATGGAATCGCGGAAGCGTATTAAGGAGGATCAATGACTAATGACAAGTTTTCCCATGTTCACGGATTGGATTGGATTCTCATTGCTCCAGTTGAAATTGTAGCCAGCGATGTTTGTGTCGTCGGTTTGAGGGGGGGTTTGGCTTCCTTGGGGGGGAGGGGGTTCGAAAGGGTGAGTTGGTCTCTTTAAAATTTTTCGGAAGCACTCTCATGTTTGGTGTTTGCTGAAGTGTTCTCTTCTTCTCTTGGCCCTTTTGGCCGACTAACCTCCCCTTGCCGCATTTCCTACTTTCCCCACATGGTGGTGTATGTCGTTGATGGTGTTTGGTTAGCTACTATATATACTGGCTTGATCATTTTGATATTCTGTTTTCTTTTCTGTTGAGTGTTTTGTCAGTTTAGCTTCGCCGTTCATTCTGTTGGCTGTATATAAGCATATTCTGTGCGTGTATCATTGCAATTGCTCCCTTGATGGTTTGGCTTGGACGGGGGTTCATCCCGTAATGTGAGAGTGGGAGAATTGAAAAGAGTATAGTTTCTCAATCTGTGGGGTTACGTTGCAAAATATTAGTGGGGTCAATGTCGATTCTAGGTGTTTTTCGATTAAATAAAATAGCTGGCTTCCTGACTGATTACTTTATTCCTACTTCATATGGTGGCGAAAGACTTGACCCCGCTTTAATTCACTCATTGTGATGTCGATATCGCCAAACTCAAATATGTAAGCGATGCGGTTGCGATGAGGTTACACATGCACGATGACGTAATTAGCCGTTGCTCATGTGGTACCCCTGCAGGATCAGATGCATGGATGTACTGTTAAGTATAGAGTAGGTAGTACTGATGCTAGGGGGCCGGTGCAGATCCTTGTTCAGGGTAAGTCAATGACCCGCCGTAGATCAGTGAATTAACCCGCCTTTACGACTAGTTAAGCAAAATTCTACAGATTGTTTAAATTTAAATTTATTTGATGATTTAAAAATAAAAAAAAATAAAAAAAAATTTCTTTTACTCGCTGGATTTGGTTAATTAGTAATAGAAAACAAGTCTTCTCTGTTTTTCACTCACTTTATGTATGTACATACTACCCCCCCCCCAAAAAAAAAAGGGTTAAAAGAATATTAATGGAAAGGATTGGTGGTGGGCACTTGTTAAGTTTTTTCTCCAAGTGGCATTAGACTACTTGTGAATTGTTTGATTTACTGTATAGGATATTCCCCCGTCTCTCGAGGCTCTCTGTACATTAATGTACAGTAATTCTGCCGCCTGTGTTCGGCTACAAGTACTATTGGGTTATATCCACACTGACGTTTCAGCGGCACACTAGCCCAAGCTTCTACACTTGAGCTTATTCTATTCTTAACCGCACTAGAGTTTATTTAGACTCGATACTGTAGTGCAGTGTTGCATAAAGGTCCGCATATTGAACTATTTCGACGTTACCATTCCCATTTTCAAAAACTAGAAGGTAGTCTGGTGAGGGGTGATACTAGTAGTGCAACCGAACCTGTCTTAATTCAGAGCCTCAGGACACAGGGGGGCAGTTGATGTTTTATGAGAGCTTATACAGACAGTTATGGGGAGGGCAGAGGCTGCTGAAGGTGGACAATAAGACTGGGAACTCTGAAGAGACCCAATAAACCAGACTCACATAAAAGGGGAGAGCTTTGGCATCGTTTTAGTCTGGTTATGGTATCGTCAACTTTAGATTCCCGAGGTATGGGTTATAATCAATCACGCTGAAGGCGGAGTAAGCTACTGCTCAAGTTGAAGGTAGCAATCACACTCCCCAGACGAGATGAAGGGTAGAAAAACGACAAAAGTGCGCAAAGAAAAAGAAAATTATGAATCCCTCCTCTTTAATGATGTCGGTCCGTAATTATCAAAAGCAGCCCGACCTGGGCTCAAAGAATCCCTCCTCTTACGCCGGTTCATATACAAGTTGACACCAGTCTTCACCCGCACCCAGCCCTACATCTCTCCTTACTCTAATTGCAAGGACCCCGGCTATCAAAACTCAAATACTCAGTATTCGCCAAACACAAATGCCACTTTTTTGTCAATAGAAGGAAGCAAAAGAAGAACCCAGACAGACATCATGTTTCATCTCATGTTCATCGTTACATAGAAAAAGAAATAGTAAAAGGGGAGAGCAAAAAAAAGCCCTTTTACAGTTCACAATATAGCACCCAATCTCGCACAGCACATAAATCTTCAGCAGTTAAAACAGATCGAGAAATAAAATCTTTCCACATCTCGGACCAAACTATTATAGCCTATATCTCTCCTGGAGATCAGTCTGAACGTCGGGCGGGAATTGGCGTATAAAGGCACCAAAATCTTGGATGAACCCCTGGTATCCGGTGACAGTCTGTAGGATCGACAAGTTTAGTCCCTCAAATTCCCATTTTTTAGTAACCAGTGATAAATGATAGCCTTACCTGCTGGAAGAGGCTGTGTAGCTCTGGGCTCGGCTCTCTGTACTTGGCTATGCACTTGAAGAGCGGGACCAAACAATCTTCCATTGCCTCTGGGTTCCTACCAACGATCATTGCAAAGCCCCTAAGCGCGGTGTCTTTTTCATCTGTCTCTGCAACATTCTTAATGGAGTCTAAGAAAGGCCTTGCGAAGTCTTTTAGATGAGGTGCAAGATCGTCACAAGATCCAAGCCCAAGTCGTCCAATAGCTATCGCAGCATTCTCAGTGACAGAGCTGGGGATATCTGGGGTTTGGACAATGGCCAAAAGGCGAGTGTAGAGGCTCTCAACATACGGAGCCATGCCGGAGCCTAGATGAGTTGGTCAGTATATATGCGTTTTTCGTAGGTAAGAGAACAAAACGAACCTTGCTTCAAAGCTATCTCGCCACAGCTCCAGCAAGCATTGTTTACCACACTATAGCCTGCGTCCATTGCTCCAAGTTCATCAAACTCGGGCTCATTATTAGACATGTCGAGTTGAACGATTAATAGAGGCATAATCCGAGGCAGGTACCGCTGCAACTGAGGGAATACGTAGATTGCGCAGTCCCCCAGTAATGCATAGCTGCTTTGTCGAACATCGTTATTGGGGTCCTGATGCAGAACATTAGTAACAATCCTTCACGCTTTGATAATGGCCTACTTACACCCATACACACTACCAACAAGTCAAAGAAACCGGGCTGTGCGCTTGCAACAAGCTGACCGCTGGTGCTGTCCAGTGCTTGTATGATTGCACTCAACAGGTCCAAGCTGCATACCAAGAAGTCCTTATCGGGCCATTCCGCTCCTTCCGTGCCGTTTGCATCCACTTTTGCTGCTTGAATGTACAGCTCCAAGTTCTGGTGAATGATACGGACACATCTGTAGAATATAGGTTGCGCAAAAGGCGCAAAAACCGTACCCAGGGCGGTTGCGACGTAGGAGAGAGCCTCTAGCAAGGGAAACAATTCGCGAGAGTTGTCTTTCACCTTTTCCCATCGCTTAATTAGAGCCGGCATAAGGATATCGACATGGGGATTCTCCGCTAAGGCCTGTCCGACGTGCTCCGCTAGTGTCTGAATACAATCGTAGAGGATGAACATATTTCTGTCTTTGTACCTATCCATTGCGACAACGAATTGCCGCAGTATAGGCTCAATGAATGGTTTGAGTTCCTGTTGTGACTGCTCCTCCAAACTTGCAAATGCAGATGCACCAGCCTCTTGGACACGCTTATTACCATCCAGCATTTTTGTCAGTAAGCCCTCCATCATAGGAACATAATATCTTTGTTTGAGTGACTCGTCTGGGAGCGAAGCGGCCCATCTCGAATATCGCCCCAATGTCCAACAAGTGATCTGTCGCACCAAAGGTTCCCCATCATTGAGGAGAGTCAAAAGGTAAGGGATCAGTTCTGGTAAGTGGGGCACCACTGCGTCTAAACATCCTTCGGCAACTGCCCCAAGGGCGAGAACGGCTGCCTCACGGTAAGGCCACTGGTCAGATCGCAAATTGTCTTTCAGGTAGGGCAGGATAATGTCAAAGATCGGCTGGTGGTACACGCTGGCCAAGACATCCAATGCTGCCGCTGAGCATTTTCGAAGGTTCA
>Ga0307511_10007275_pt1 | contig 11152 bp, 14 predicted proteins | sample 13_EM_MG_FD_200266 | JGI IMG/M metagenome (GOLD analysis project Ga0307511, IMG submission 200266) | Populus trichocarpa ectomycorrhiza microbial communities from riparian zone in the Pacific Northwest, United States - 13_EM | ecosystem: Host-associated > Plants > Roots > Unclassified | place...
TTCCGATCTTACCACAAATAACTCTTCACATAATCCAATCCTACCTAAACCAAAAAAATGTTTATCATCAAATCCCTCGCCGCCATCCTTCTCCTCGCCCACCTCACCCTCGTCACCGCCGTCCCCAAACCTTACCCTGTGCCCAATGCAATTCCAGATAAGACGCACCCCGAGCTTGCAGCTCGGACCATGCCTCTTACCCCGCCGAACTGGACGCCCGTGATTAACGCTGCATTGAGTGACGGGCAGGCATTCGGTGCGGCTGGGCAAAATAATTGGGTTGTGAGGTATCCACCGGTGAGTAAAAAAAAAAACAGGCCCCAAATACCAAATATAGTCATTATTCCCCTCCCAAAATCCTTGCTGATTGTGTGGTCAGGCGAACGCTCTCTGTCCAATCGAAATTAGTGCGTTGCAAACGTGCAATACGGGGGGATTCGAGCTGTGTGAAACTGAGCGGGTGAATTTGGAGTGGTGCTTGGATCAAATGTAAACCCATTACTCCTTTCCCCAACCTTTTTTCAATTTCCCAAGTTTTTTTGGCCTCCCACTCCCTCACTTCCTTCCTGGTAGTTACTGACTTGGTAAAAAAAAAGGTTGGGCTACTGTGTGGGTGAATACGTCGACGCAGTCAGAGCGTGTCTCTTCGAAGACTTTGTCGGGTGCGAGGGCACGTTGGATACACTCTATCAGTGCCAGGCACATTATACTGTCGGCCCAGTCCCGACGAATTGGTAAGGCTACTATTGGTTTTAACCAAGGGAAGGGGGCCGGAGTGGTGGTGGTGACGAGCGGGAAAAAAAAAGAGATGGGGAGATGGGGAGATGAGTATTTTTTCTGCTGCACGGGGAATATACTCATTTAACTGCCTTCATGAGGGGTGCTAAGTAGGGGGTGAGATGAGATGGGGTAGAGAGGCATTCTTATGCCTATCGATACGACCTTCTTTTTCTTGGGGTATATATGTATTAGGGCTCCGGAAGCTCTGGTATGTAGAGTATGTATGTCTCGTGTATGTGTATGTATGTATGAATAATAATGGTAGATCTGTAGCACCTACTACTAGTTATAACTTTCACGGGAATCTTTTGTGTCTGGTCGTGATGCTGAATCTGTAGTAGAAGTAGACGTAGTGAGCTTGATCTGCTGCTGTTTTGAGGGAATGGGTGGGGATGTAGGGAGTAGCTAAAGATAGTATGGACGCTGGGGTGGCTGTGAGGGGCGGATGAAGTTGCGTATGAGAGATTCCAATTTGAGGCGGGTCCAGGTGTCGTATAATTTCAGGGTAAATGGCTGAGTAAGTCATACTGTAGCACTGCTTGGCACAAGGTGCGAACATTAGATCTTCTTGTGCCACTTCAATTAGATACACGAAATACTATTAAAAGTCATACTTGCTTATATACCAATTGCAGATCAACGAATCCAGTCATCAAGCAACCTTCACATCATCAGCCTCCTCCCATTCATTGGTTTACTCCACAGTGCCTACACCATAACTCTGCTCACTGCAAGCAAAAAAAGGGGGTATTCTAGGCACTCCCAGAGCTAAACCAACCCCTAAATTTTTTTTTTTCTCCATAAAACTTTCAAAATAGCCCGTACCGTATGATTAGCGGAGGGTCAATCAGAAACTCGCCGAAAGCCTGTTGTTACTTAAATACCGAAGAAAAGACCCAATTCCCAATTCCCCTAAAAACACCGTTTATTTACCAAAAAACCCTATATCGAATGAAAGAAAATTTCGAGAAACCACAAATAACCCGCCTACTGCTCTTTCTTGGAGTCTGAGTTTGGGTCTGCTGCGTATTCCCTGAACTGGTCATCACCCTCGACTTCCTTGACGACTTTCTCCATCTCGCCGACTTGCTTCTTCCAGACTTTTTGGTCCATCTTTTTGTCCTTGTCAAAGAGCTCGATGCTGGGGGTGCGGTAGCTGCCGCCGAGGCGGTCCCAGATGGTGGTAAATTGGCCGTAGTTGTAGTTGAAGTAGAGGTGCTGGGTGAGTTTCAGTCTTGAGTTTTTCATATATCATAATGAGATTAAACTTACATGCATAGTGTGGCATGCTGCTCCGTTGATGATGGGGGAGTTGGCGAGGTACTCTCCATCGTCTTAAAAGCATCAATTAGTAGCTGTCAAGGGGCCACAGAATCATGAAATGGATTACTCACGAATGAAAATAGTCCAGATATTGATAAAGCTGAACAAGGCAAGATAAGCCAGCTTGTGAAGAGGAAAGATAAAGGGAAAGACGTGGTATGGAATGCTCTGCGCATAACCATCAAGAGGATGGAATGCATGGCTCGCATAGGGAGTTGGCATAATCCACTTGTGATGTGGCTTGTGGAGGTGCTTGTAGATGAGTGGGTGATGAAGGCCCCGGTGGATCAGGTAGATGAAGCAATCTGTGAATGCAATAAAGAGCGGGAATTGGAAGAAGTTGTACCACATTGGAACATCTGCTGTGCTGACATACAGCAAAGAGTAACCCCTGACTTCAGTAAGGAAGAACGGGACGGTGCAGATGGCCATGACAGGGAGAGCGGCATTTGTTTGGGCGATTTCCTGTCGGATTTGGTTCTTGAGGAACTTGGGGTGATTGAACGTTCGCTTGTCGAAGATGAAGACGTAGGAAAGTGTTGCACCAATGTAATATAGCACCAGACCAAAGATCCTGCAATTAATATTAGCGATTGAGTTCCTTGCCATGTGCACATAAGAAGCAAGGAGTCACAAGCTCACCAAGTAATTAGAAAGAGGGACAAGGCCTGTCTCCTCCAATCGTCCCTTTCCAACAGCGATAGCACCGCATATTGTGTTGGCTCAACGCCAAAGTACTGGCTCAATGGGTCGTTTTCCCCTATGGTCCTCCCCACTGCCTCCGCTGTCGCATTCGCCGCCCCCACAAGCACATCACTCTGTAGAGGGAGTGCCTTTGCGTAAAGATAGTCAAAGAACAAATTATCCGAGATTGATAGAATGTAATCCATCTTGTATGCTGTTGTTGCGCTCTTTGCGCTTTCCTGGGTGCGGGGGGTATATTGAAGCCGAAGCCAATTCAAGCAAACTACTCGGAAGCTTTTCTAGAAGACTTGAAGGAAGGGGAGAGAACTCGAAACTAAGTTGTTGCGAGGCAAATTATATCCCGCGTGAGGGAGATTCCGAGAGATATATCGGGGGCTCACAAGCAGCACAGCGATTGCGGATATACAAATATACAGCTGCAGTCTTTCAGCAGAGGGAAACGAGTGTGTTAAGTACTAAAGCACTCAGCGCGTGGGCTGGTTTAGGGAGAGACGTTGCCCCAACAAGTATGATCCTGGTACCGTACTGGACCCTGGCATTTCAGGGCGCAAAGGGAAAAAGGGTCAAGGGTTTCAGTTGTAAGGAACCACACAATATGGGCCCGGGACGCGGGGTGAGTGGGGGGTAGGAGTTACGGTACTTAAGTCATTGGTAAGTAATGGCTGTAGCCTATGTAGCCAGTATGTAACGCCAAGGGAGGCATCCAAGATGTTGTCGTCAAACGGATATGTTGAGATTAGAACAGATAGAAAATGCATTTTGTATACAGTAGTCTGCGTACAGCTTGGCCATCTGCTTTCATGGTCATGGTCACAAAAAGTACCTACCCTTACGACGCATTTAAGAAGATGGCATGCTGAACGTCCATGGAGCTCGTTTGCACGCATCAGGCAGGCGCCATACGGAAAATGCCTGCTCCGAAGCTCTTGCCTTATGTACAAGGAAAACTAATCACACGGGTCACGTTATGTGGAAATGCACTTGCCTCTGATACCGGCATGCAAACTCTTATGACGGTCGGCAACTTCCGATCAGCAGAAACCTCCCTATACAGAACATCTGAATTGGTTTCACCACATCGTTCCAACCCAGTAATAATAACCAGAATACCTAGTATAATAGTCACAAATTCACTCTCGCTCAACACTCACAGCGGAATCCGCAATTTTCCAAGGATCCCAGGATGGGACTTCTCGTGTCCATGATTATTTTATGCTGCAAATCTCCGCCTGCCCCGAGCCTTAAATTCGTACATTTCATGTCGGTACAGCTGCATCCGGAGCTCAGTAAGCTTTGAGGCATGCCGTACTTTAAGCAGCTCCCCAGTTCGGGCCACCATGCAACTGCAAACAAACGGTTTGCGGAGAGCACTCTCGGGGAAACACCCATGGCCAGGCCATCGATCATGACCATGGGCTGATCTAGCCGCTAGAATCACATGATATTAAAAGCATCTTCTCTAATTACAGTGTTTTTACAGTCTATAAATGCTCTAGGATACAATAATTCGTAGATGTTCAAAAGCCCCTGACCAGAAAAAAACTCCATACGAATACCAAAAACGACTGTCTCTTGCTACCGCCTCCCCCTCAATCCAAACTCCTCATCCAGGCCTCCCCCCAGTGCAACAAAGTCTTCAAAATTATCCTCCTCCTCCTCTTCTTCGGGGTGATCAGGGTCCGGTGGTCTAACGCCTCTTCCTGCCATACCGTCCCCGTCCTCTCCTTCCCACAGCTTCATGTAGCATCTTTCGTTCTCCTTGCTGTTGAAATGTTTGTACGGATCACTAGCCATTAAATATGCCCCACAAAGAAAACAGAAATGTGTTTTGCACCGACACAGCATGTGGTTACATCCGTAGGCTTTGATAACATGAGCTCCGCATGTGGGGCATTGGGCAGCGGCAGAGTGAAGGTACTCCTCTGTGGCTAGTTCTTCTTTCGTTTTCGGAGGATTCTTGGGGCGGCAAATCACATAGTCGCCATGCCATCCCTTGAAACATACCTTGCAGAAGGAATACGCACAAGAGGAACAGACATCTAAACGTTCCGTATGGTGCATAGGTTGTGGATCTGCAAGCGCCTCTTCTTCGTTATCTACGTTTTGTCCATTCAATTCGGCCTTTTTGACCTCAAGGTGTCGTTCCGTCAGATAGAGATCCCTTGTGCCAATATTTTTGTCCATTTCCTCGAGTGACCAACGGGATGGGGCCTGACACCAAGACCGTGGGCAGTATATCGTTGCTGGGTCTGCATCCAAGGCAGCCTTCCGCTTAAGCACCTTGTATCGAGCGACCAATTCTGAAGATAGCCCAAGGTCTTCTAGTTCTTCTGGAGGCAGTGTTGGAGGAAGTATTGCCTTTGGGGGTGGGGGCGGGGCCTCAGCCTCTGCAGCTTCCGGTGGTGGCGTAGGTTCGGGCTCAGGTGCATGCCTTGGCTTCCTGTTCAAGATACAAGATGGCTCCATGCACTTCACGTTAGGCACATCACCCTCGGTGATGCTTGTCGTGTAATAGTCTGTCAGACAACTGATGCAAAATACGTGATTACAGGGAAAGAGCCTGTGACAAGCCTTTCCTTTTTTTGGCTCTGCGGAAGAAAGTCAGTAATTGGGTCACATGAGTATGTCACATGGAGGCAATATAGGCATACCCAGACACACTCCACATTCGTAGGTACCCTTGTTGAATTCGTCCTTCAATGACTTCTTGTTGAACGCAATTAGCTCTTCCTCAAGGTTCTTGGACACCACCAGACTCTCCGTTCCACGGCCATGGATGAACGCCTCTTCCGCCTTCTGAACAAGGTGGTCGATCACTGCATAGAGCATCTGATCCCTAACCTCCTCCCATAGACCAACCAGCTCCTTATGCAGTCTCGTTAGGATCTCCTTGGTGACCCAGGTTGATTCTAGCCTGATATTTGGCGGGGCTTCGAGAGGGTAGCTCTCGGGTAGTGTCACAGTCAGCTGAAGAGGCGGAAAGTGACAGATGGTTCGAGCGGCCACCGATTCGTCTGAAAATACAACCGGAATTGGGGATACCGGGGAAACAGCTATCGATAAGGTAAAGGAGTGAGGGCCCAGGAGCGTGAGCTCGGGAAAGATGTATGAGACCGTGGTAATCTCCGAGGAACGCTCATCGTCCTGGCCCAAATCGTCTACTGATAGTGAGGAGATATGCAACGACGGTGATTCCATGAACTGTGAATTACCGTTGGAAAGATGTGCCGTCTCTTTCCGTTTGCTCCAGCAAGGCGGGATTTGTAGCGAAGATGTCTGGGGGAGCTCAGCTCGGCAATGACCTTATAAGTTGGAGAAGGCGCGGGTGGTTTGGCGGGGCATGTAGGAGGGGGGAGGTCCTGGGCTGCAGTCTTCGAGTTCTAAGTGCTCCGGGAGAGTGAGTCAGTCAGATGGGTAATATATGCTAGCCACATATATGAAACCACAGAATTATGATGTGAGATATATCGTTGAAACAGTTGGCCTGGTGTTGTTTTTCGGCGCGGTGTACAGAGCGACGGTGTGCGGAGTAAAGCGGAGTACCAGTAAAGCATAGTCTCATCTGTAAAGCGCTTTGAAATTTGCTGTATCCCAGCTTTGCTAAACTCAATTTAGACGGGTCCCCAGCCATGACACATTATGAGTTACAGTATAGTTAGGTACATGGAATCGTGGAATCGTGGAATCGGACCTGCTGCAAAAGCCATCGAGCATGTCTTCCATCTGCGCACTCATACATACATACAGAACGCACCCAAGGTATCATGTGGAATATCGACATCAGAGCCCGCAGGGGTTGACCACCCCATCAACTCATTGGAGTCGTTTCATAGGCCCGTCAATTATACCCATGTCTCCCATGTCTCCCACCCTGCAAGCCTTATCCCATGATCGTGCATTTGACATTTCGATGTCTAACAGACGCTGGGCATATCCAAACCTGCGGAAGAGAAAGAATGTGCAGGGAGACCCGAGATTTGAAAGGCCGAGAGCTCTTGCAATTGACCATGGCACAGCACACACACACCTGCAACGACAGCCAAATGCAGCTGCCGCAACGGCTGTCGGCCTAGGCTGCGTGCAGTCTCGCGGGCAATCCGCCTAGACTTTTAGCACGCAATGGGTGCCGGGCACTGGGAGGGAGGGAGGGAGGGATGGAGGGATGGAGGCATCATGCTCCGTAGGAATATCAGGGAAAAGGGTGGTGGGGAAACCCTGTCTGAGAAGCTGGGTCTTATGATTTATCAGACTTTTCTCCTTAACGCCAAAAAAAAAAAGGTAGATAATCTGGGGCAGGCCTCTTCGGATTTGCCCAAAGTGCAACAAACCCGCCAGTACCACCAGCTATCGAGAGCACCGATAGCACCGGCAAATACGCCTAGAAGGAATTGAGAATTGACATTAACTCCCTGCGGCCAAGGTTGTTGGCTCCATGCAGTCCGTTGAACCGCCCCGGATTCTTTTGCTCGACTTTTACGACTCGTTCACTCACAACCTCGCAGCTCTCCTCCGGCACTCGACCGGTGCTCTTGTCGACGTCATTTCCCACGACCACTATTCAACGGTACCCGAGCTCGAAGGAGATCTCGCATTCTACCATGCACTAGTCATAGGCCCAGGCCCTGGGTCACCGGAGGATGTTCGCGACATTGGGGTTGCAAAGGGGCTTTGGACGTCCCTATCCGCGTCCAGCCAATTGCCCATACTCGGGGTGTGTCTCGGCTTGCAAAGCTTATGCACCGCTTTCGGGGGTCAACTCAAGCGACTAGCGGTGGTGAAACACGGGATTATTAGTCAAGTTACTCATGTGGGCAGAGACATGTTTGCAGGCGTGGGGAAGGTGGCAGCTGTTCGGTATCACTCGCTGCACGTTGATATGCGTGGGAATAATGACGAGATTAAAGAGCTAGCATGGACTGTGGATGAGGGTGAGAATGGTCGGGTGCTGATGGCTGCGAGGCACAGAAGGAAACCGTATTGGGCGGTGCAATACCACCCAGAGTCCATCTGCACAGAGGGGGGTGGACAAAATGTTATTCAAAATTGGTGGCAGCTGGCACAGCAATGGAATAAGGCCAAGGGCAGAAGAATCCGGAATTCAACATCTGGGCTTCGAAAGTTCTGGAATAGGCCTAGAAGCCTACTGGAGCAGGCTGTACAGAAGGAGAACAACAGTGATGCCATCAAAGATATTCTCGCTTCAGATAATACCAGGGTGCACTATGCCACAATCATTGCACCCCAATTGGCGCCTACGCAAATATGCGAGCTTCTCGGATCAGCAGACCAAAATAACGACTTTGCCTTTTTGGACTCTGCAGCATCCCCAGGACGATATAGCATCATTGGGGTCTTGTCAGAAGAGTCAACACAACTTCTCCGCTTTCACGCATTGGATGGATATGTGGAAGAATCCACGCTGGGGAAAAATCCCAGAGAGTTTCATCGGATAGCTTTTGGGGGAGAGGGGCACTCAAACGGTGACATATGGGAATACCTCGCGAGATTTATGGCAAAACGCCAAGTAGCAAAAGACTGTGGACCGACGGAATCCCCATTCTGGGGGGGGGTCATTGGTTACATCAATTATGAGACAGGTGTTCAATCCTTGGATATTCCATTGAACCCCGGACATGCAAGGAGAGCAGACATCCAGTTGGTATATGTGCAACGGAGTATAGTTGCCGACACCTGGTCTGGGGCAATATACATACAGACACTCCGGGAGCAGGATGATGAATGGCTTGATGCGACGAAAAACAAGTTGCAACTCGCTGCAGATATGGCCATGACTCCATCACCTACACCTCCGCTCAACGCCTCTGCATGGTGGGGGCCAATGCCCTCTTCTCCTTCCGATTTGGCGGAGGCACTGTCAAAGGCATCAAAGCCGCCAGGTACCGTCAATGTCATTCGACCACAGAAGGAGAGGTATATCAACAATATCCGGAAATGCCAGCAGTATCTTGCGGAGGGTCACTCTTATGAACTTTGCCTCACGGCGCTCACCCAAATCCACCTTCCGCTCCCGTCACCTACACCCTGGACCTTGTTTACGAATCTGCGCTCCCGTAATCCGGCACCGTACTCTGCCTATCTGCGATTTCCCGACGTCACCATTGTCTCCTCATCTCCAGAGCGGTTTTTGTCCTGGAGCCGAGAGGGGGTTTGCCAATTGCGGCCCATCAAGGGCACGGTGAAGAGGACGACTACAACCACGCTGGAATATGCAAAGAGTATATTACATACGCAAAAAGAGATGGCAGAGAATCTGATGATTGTGGATTTGATTCGGCATGATCTGAACCAGGTTGCTCACGAGGGGAGCGTGAAAGTGAGAAAGCTCATGCAAGTCGAGGAATACAAAAGCGTATATCAGCTTGTGAGCGTTATCGAGGGCATGGTCGGGGGAGTAGCAGATGAGGGCAGCCCGTCTTCCGCCATTCCACCGTCTGGATTTGATGTCCTCGCGCGAAGTCTCCCCCCCGGATCAATGACTGGAGCGCCAAAGAAGCGCTCGGTGGAGCTACTACAGAGCATGGAAGGGGAGGATCGAGGCATATACAGTGGAGTGATGGGGTATTGGAGCGTGTGCGGAGCAGGAGATTGGAATGTGATTATCCGGACAGCCTTTAGATATGATGACGAAAACGGCATTACGCGGCTGGGCGTTGGTAACGCTACGGCAGCGAAGGAGTCTGAAGTATGGCGTATCGGCGCGGGGGGGGCAATCACGGCATTGAGTGATCCCGAGGGGGAATGGGACGAGATGGAGGTTAAATTAGGTTTGTTATCTCACCTCCGGATGGGCCTATTCGCTAACGTTTGTCAATGGGCAGAGAGCACGTTGCGAGCCTTTATCGGGTAAACATGGCTACGGTTTTTTTTTTTGGTTTTGTGCTATTCAACATTTTTGATCACGGGCTTTGGAAGTGGGGTGGTGTTTTTGCGTTTTTGCGTTTTCGCTATTTTTTGTTTGGTTTTCTGGAATGGGGCACACCCCCACTATGAATTTTGGCACTTGGCGAATTTGGGCGGCGGAGTCTTTCAACAGGCATTTTTTTGTGGGATAACAAGTCTGCACTGTATTTTTGCTATTACATATCAATATTGGAGGGCTTTATATGAATTATGTAGGTACCTCCTTAATTTAGAGTACATTGTGTGGTATGTATCACCGGCCCTGCAACTGCTGCCCCGGGTTCCCTTTCAGTATCAAACTCTCGAATGGTGACCTTGTTCTCTCTTCTACTATCTCCACCACCCCACAATGTTTACTCCACTATAAATACCCATCATTCACAATTAACCCCCCTCAACACCTGATCCTACACTCATCACCGGATACAAATACCAGCTATGGGGTCCGTACACAGCCTTGCTTGATGCACAAAACCCTTCTAATGGGGGATGGCATATGAAGTTCGGAAAATAGCCAAACTGAAAGAGCCTCGAAAACTACGAGGGGGAGCTGTATACCAGGGTAGAGCGTGTGGTGATTAAGTTTCAAGATGATATATGGGGGGAGTCTGCGAGAAGTCTGTGGGCGCTGTAGGGGAAACGGAGTTGGGCTGTGGTAAATGAGGTTGTAAATACCAGTACCAGTAGCTATAGCGCTGCAGATCGATGCTTGGATATGTCGCCTTGTCAGGATGTACGATGATAGTGATGCACGCGGGAGAGCGAAAGGCTACGTAGCTTGACTGGTTGTGCGGCAGCAGTGTGGCCAATGGGTGTACGATATCCAGTCCGACTTGCAAAGCAATAAAGCAATTGACCCTCCTTTAACTCTGAACATTTCCTAGGGAAACGCACGTGTGTGCGTGCGTCGACATAACACAACAAACCCGCCAGCCATGGGTCTCCGGCTTCGCTCGCTGATTATCGGGTTCCTGCTTGCGACTGCTTCACCGAGGGGGGGGGTATATGCACAGGAAGAGCCATCACCAGAGTCATCATCAGAATCATCATCAGAATCAATTGCCACCCCCTCCCACGAACCAATCGCCTCCCAATACACCGACCCCTCCTCCACCGGCGACCCCTCCATCCTCATTGCCCAAACCCAGCGTCTCAACAACCAAACCCTCCTATGGGGCCCCTACCGCCCGCAGGTCTACTTTGGGATCAAGCCACGCCTGCCAGACAGCTTCATTGGTGGGTTAATGTGGGCCGGCGTCAACGACTACCAAGGGCTACAACAGAACTTTCGGCACACGTGTGAGCAAGGAGATGAGGTGGATGGGTATGGCTGGGTGCAGTACGATGTGCGGAGTGGGGGGACGCAGAAGGTGGCGGATAGGGGGAATGGGGTGGATTTGGTGCTGGAGTGGAGGAAGGTGGA
>Ga0307511_10007276_pt1 | contig 11151 bp, 5 predicted proteins | sample 13_EM_MG_FD_200266 | JGI IMG/M metagenome (GOLD analysis project Ga0307511, IMG submission 200266) | Populus trichocarpa ectomycorrhiza microbial communities from riparian zone in the Pacific Northwest, United States - 13_EM | ecosystem: Host-associated > Plants > Roots > Unclassified | place...
AGGCGGATTGAAAATGAATTCCTGCGAGCCTGTGCCGATGCCCGCCTGGGTGGCGTGGGCTTCGTCGGTCACGTTGTTGACGTAGAGCTCCACACGGGCGTTGCTGGCTTCGTGAGTGTATCCCAGGCCGAGGTCCATGTGGAAGTAGCCGTTCACCCGGTCATACAGTCTGAGCTCTTCAGCACCGTAGGCCGTCGCGACCCCGTTGGTGTTTTCAGCAGTCACATCTCGGGAGCCGTTCTGGCCCGGGCCACCGTTGAAGGCGGTCAGGAATTGGCGGGTCTTGTAAGTGCCCGAGATAACCCAGTCAGCCATACCGCTCGGAACCGCGAAAGCCTGATTGAGCCGCATGTTTAGAGTCAACGGCGGTGATCGTGGCAGCTCATTACCACTGAGCTCAACCGAAGGAGAGCCACTGCTGCCGGTCGGTCCGCCCCGACGACCGTCAACCACGATGGACCCATCCAGATATCGAGTGTGCTGATAGAGAATCGTTCCGGCGAGTGCGAAGCCGTGTCCCAAGCTGTACGCGCTGTCCAACTGGAAGCCTTCGCTCCTCGACTTGCCGACGTTCTGGTTCACAGTCACGGTGTTGCAAGTGGTGTTGGGGTTGTTATCCAAACACGCGGCCTGGCCGGCAACGTCGTTCGCGAGGAAGGCGATACCGATCTGGGAGCTGAACACCTGGTCTGTGTACTTGACGTAGTAGACCGAGCCGTTCAACACCAAGGGATGATCGAGCACCGTCAACACGTTCTTGCTGCCGACCTCCACCATCATGCTCTTCTCGGGCCCGACCGGCGGTGTGATCAGCTTGGTGCCGGGGTGCGCGAGATCGGCATCGACGGTGTCGTTGAAGCTGGGTGCCTTGTGACCTAGCGCAACCAGGCCGTACGCCATGTTCTGGTCGGTGAATTCATATTGCGTACGTGCCCGCCAGTCTACGAACTTGTCGGAGTTCGAGCCGTGCTGCACAACCGCTCCGCTGCCTGAGCCTTGCAGCCCCGGGTAGTTCGCGCAAGTCCCGCCGAACGCGCTGGCCTGCACGCAACCACCGTTCAGGAAGGTCAGCAACGTGTCATTGACGCCGTAGGAGGCAATGCCGGCACGGTAAAGCGCGACCACGTCCGCCAGCGTGTTTGGAATTCCATCGCCGTTGGCATCGACACTGCGCAGCGCACGTGACAATCCTGTAAAGCTGAACCCAGGCGTGCCGGTGCGAACTGCAACCCCATTGGTATTCAGGGCGGCGATGAAGTTGAAGCCCTCGCGGTCCTTACTTTCATTCGAGTAGCGGGCACCGCCGGTGATCTTCCATTTGTCGGTCAGGGCAAAGGTCATATCGGCGTAACCCGACTTCGACTCACCATTCGTGGCTCCCTGGTTGAATTCCAGGTACGGGACGCTCGTATCGTAGTCCTGCGGAATGCCCAGGAATACGTCCTGGTGTTCCCTGAAGTAGTACAAGCCCGCCGCCCAGGTGATTCGCGCGGCGCTATCAGGCGACGTGAACCGCAATTCGTGCGTGTGTTCCTTCGATGTCGTATCCCAGACCAAGGCGCTGTAGTTGCCGTAGACCCGCTCCGCCAGATATTGCTGGCCCTCCGGTGTGCCAGGTTGAGCAAGACCGCCGCGCTCGATGGAGATGGCGTCGTCGCCCGGAAAGGCGTAATCACGGCCACCCGTCGGATGATCCGAAATGTAGTGCAGGCTGCGGTACGCACCGATGTACTGCACATTCAGATAGTCGGTTTTGTACGTGGTGTTCAGCGACATGCCCCAATGACGGGTGTCCTGAGTCGGACTGAAGCCGACCATGTTGACCTTGCGAGGATCACTGACGTCGGCGAAGTTGATGCCGGCCATGGCGGCCTGGAAGAACTCAACGCCGCGGGAGCCCGTGCCCTGCGAGCGCAGATAGTCACCCGTGAACAATATGGACCATTGCTCGAGTGGCTTCACGAGCAAGTGCGCGCGACCGCCGACATCATCCTGGGATTCCCAGCCGGTCAGGCTGCGCAAGGGACCTTCGTTTTTCACAAACGGGTCGTGGTTCGACGAATACACCGAGAAACGCGCCGCGGCGACGTCATCCACCAGCGGCAGATTCAGTGCGCCGCGGTATTCCTTCTCGTTGTAGTTACCGTATCCGACCTGCGCGTAGCCGTCGAACTTGTTGAACTCCGGCTTCTTGGAAACGATATTGATGGTACCGCCGAGGGCGTTGCGGCCCCGGACGGTGCCCTGCGGTCCCACGTTGACCTCGACGCGATCGATGTCGAAAAAGGCCACCTGCAGGCCGCGCGGACGAGGCACGTAGACATCGTCGAGATGCGGCGCAACAGCCGGATCTCCGAGCTCAGTATTGGCATCGCTGCCGATGCCGCGCACGTAGATGTTCGTATTGTCTTCGTAATTCGATATTTCCACGCCGGGCAGAACCGACGGGAGGTCGACCAGATTGGTCGCGCCCAGTGAGTCGAGCTCCGCCTGGGTGGCCGTGACGGCCGTTCCCGCGTAGCTCTGTAACGTTTGCGTTACACGCTCAACTGAAACAACCACTTCCGCCAGCTCGGCCGGCCCCTGGGGCTTTGCAGCCTCTTCCGCCGCGTGCGCGCCCGACATGGCAAGCAGGCTCGCGCCCACGATCAATGCAACAGACCTGTATACAGTCGCCATCTCCCCCTCCCGAAACAGTTGGTTTGACTGTGGCGCGCAGAATTACACCCACGATGACAACGTTGTCAAACCGTCTCGTGCCTTTTTTGTCTCGGTCGATTGTAACTAATTGATTACTTTAATAATTTTAATGTGTACCAAAAAGACAACGTTGGTACTTTTCTTGGACTAGCGGACGTTTTTGAGGGGCAGGAGGAACAGCGAGCCCAGCACGGCGACGGCCCCTGCAACAGCAAACAGCAAAGTGTAGTCACCGCGGCTGATTTGGAGTATGGCCGGTGCGGCGAGCGGGGCGATCACCTGCGGAAGTGTGTTGGCTATGTTGAGAAGACCTAAGTCCTTGGCCGCATGTCGAGCCCGGTCGGGCAAAACGTCAGTCACGAGTGCGAGGTCCACACCCTCGTAGACGCCGTGCCCCATGCCCACCAATCCAACACCGAGCAACAACATGGTGTAGGTATGCGAAAAGGCGATGAGCCACAGCCCTATCCCTTGGATGGTCGAGCCCGCCATGACAAACGGTTTGCGCCGTCCGGTGCGATCTGACAGCCGGCCCGAGATCAGACTCCAGACGACCACCATGGCAGCCTGCACGAGCGTGGAGCGGAAGATGAGACGCGGCACATCAGCTGCGGCGAGATGCAGCGCATCCAGCAGGAAAAACGGCTGATAGGCCTGCAGAAAGCACGAGCCGGTGGTGAAGAACACGCGGCTCAGCCACGTCCAGGAGAAGTCGCGGTGATCACGTGGCTCAGCGAGCGCTGTTGGCTCAGCCTGCGCCGCACTGGTCGCAGCTGGCGCTGATGCATGTTGTGCCGGCACCGAGCTGCCAGGGTGCGCCCGTGTCGAGCCGGCAGGGTGTGCCTGCGGCGGGTTGCCAGGGTCCGGCTTTGTCAGGATCGCCTGCGCCCCGGGCTCGTGCCGCAGCACGAATGCAAGCGCCAACACTCCCGCAACACCGATCACTCCCGGAACCACCAACGCCAGAGTCATGTTGATGGACAACTGCTGGACCAGGAAAGTCCCGGTAATTTGTCCGACCGGCATGCACACACCGAGTATTCCGACGACCGTCCCGCGCTGCACCGGTGGAATCCGGTCCGGAACAATCGCCACCATCGCAGCCAGCGCTGCGTTGAAGGCAAGTTGGGCTGCGCACCAGCCGAGCAGGACAATGTTGATTGTGGGCGCGAGCCCGATCACCGCCAGCGATGCACAGCCGCACAGCACGCCGCCCACGAGCCAGGGCCGCCGCCTCCCGAATCGCGACCGGGTACTGTCGCTCAACGCGCCAAAGATTGGGTTGCTGACCAGCGCCACGATCGCGCCCGCCATCAGAACCCGCGAGATGGGTTCGGCAGCATTGCCGGGAGCGAGCTGGCGGACACGCAGGGCCAGCGTGATGATGGCGGGGGTCAGGAGAGCCAGCCAGAGGGCGGCGTAGGCCAACGCGTAGACCGCGACGAACCGCGCAGAGGTTTTTTCTCGCGCGGCGGCTGGAATGACCTTCATGTCATCCAGTATACGGCCCCCGCCTCGGACTAGGCGATTCCGGGGCAGACCTCCGTCCTACTCTCCGGACAGCCTCGGCCAGGATAGCGCGGACGAGTTGACATTGACGCTGCGACTCACGGTCACTCGCCCGGACTCGAAGCGGCAGTCAACCGTATCGCGGAACGCGGTATCGGCAAAAATCCAAGTCATCTGCAAGGTGCTCTCATCGAGCCAGCGGGCGCTGGCGACGACCACCGCCGAGTCGAGAGCGTAACCGTGATGGAGGTCCGCACCGGGAATGTCGGTGTGGCTTTCGATCCAGCCTGCGAGACCGCATGCGACAGTGTGGTCCCCGGCCGCATCCGCCAGATGAAATACGCAGCGATCGCTTTCAAACACGAACCGGACCGCGGTCACACCGAGCGCATTCGGCTCGATTCGGAAGGTTCGGCCGCTGATTTGCGCAGCAGTCCGGGAGGGATGGGACACGATCTGCGGCGCCTTGCCGACAGCAGTGAGCCGATCTCGTAAATGCACATCCGCCTGCGCCGCTTCGGCTGCGGGGAGCTGTTCCTCGAAAGCGCGCGGGAAGTGGCGATTCACCACCGGCAGGAAAACCTTGCTGCCCTCCCGCAGAGCTCCAACGACAGCGAGCGTTGCCTGTTGCCTCGGGAAGACCATGACAAACTGCATGAAGATCCCTATTGCCAGATACGTATCGTCTGTCGCTGTGGCCCATTGATAGCCGTAATTATCCGGGCCATGAGAGCGCGTCGCCGCGGCGATCCACTTCTGCGGAAGAACACGACGGCCTTCCCATATACCGCCCTGTGCATGCAGCACGCCTAACTTGAGAAGGTCCGCGGTCCTCATGGTCAGACCATTGCCGCCTGGGTTGATGTTGTCGGGTCCGACGTCCCAATGCTCGTCCACGATGCCGAGGGGCTCGAAGAAACGCGGCTTCAGATAGTTGTGAAGGGTCTCGCCCGTAACCTTCGTGAGAATGGCCGACAGCATGTAACTGGCGGCGCTCGTGTACATGAAGGTCGTGCCCGGCTGATGCACCACGGGGATCTTGAAGAACTCGGCGGTCCAACTGGTCTGAATTCCTCGCCAGATAGATCCCGACGTCTCGGCTGCATGACCCGCGCGCATGGTCAGCAGGTTCTCCACGGTCATTGCGGCAAGCTTGTCGTCGACGACGGCCGGCAGGACTTGCGGGAAAAAGGAAATGACCTTGTCCTCGAGCTTGAAACGCCCCTCTTCCAGCGCCAGGCCGATGGCACTCGCCATGACGCTCTTGGTGACGGAATGCATGATGCGCGGACGATCCGCCCGGTAGGGCCACCACCACCCTTCAACGGCCACCCGCCCGGCACGGTGGAGCATCAGTCCATGAATCTCGAGTCCGGAAGTCCCGGCGTCATCCAGAAACGCCTCTACTACGGCCGAATTCACGCCCACATCACGAGGCTCAGCGCGGTTCAATCCATCCGACCACGGGCGGCTTGCTTGTCTGTCTGTCATAAACTCCCCTGGGCAGCCATTTTGTATTTTTATCGGATATAATGCAAACCCATGGCAACGCACCTGTGTCCGGCCGTGACGGCCCTGGTAGGTCTATTCGCTGTCAGCGCCGCGAATGGCGCGCAGTGCGACGGCCTCGCAGCTTTCGAGCTGAGCGATGCGAAGATCTCAATAGCCCAACCGATCAACGAGGGTGTGTTCACTGAAGACACCGCGGTCGGGCGACCCGGCCGCAGTTATAAAGACCTCCCTCCCTTCTGTCGCGTGCACGGCGTTGCAACACCAACCCCGGGCTCTGAAATCGAATTCGAACTATGGCTGCCGCAGAAAGCCTGGACTCACCGCCTGCACATGGTGGGCAACGGGGCTTACTCTTCTAACATCTACTACGCACAGATGGTGTCCAGGCTGCGCGCAGGCGATGCGGCAGTGGCCACAAACACGGGCCACCAGGGAAGCGATCTGTCCTTTGCCACGGGTCATCCGCAGCGCATAGTGGATTTTGCGTATCGGGCGGTCCACGAGTCCGTTGTGGCGGCCAAAGCGATCACGCAGGAGTATTACGGCGCGGCGCCGAGTCACTCCTATTTCAGCGGCTGCTCGACCGGGGGCTACCAGGCGCTGTCCGAAGTGCAGCGCTACCCGGAGGATTTCAACGGTGTGATCGCGGGCGCGCCTGGAAACAATCGCACGCATCTGAACATGGCGTTCCTGTGGAACTTTCTGGCCAACCACGCCCCGGGTGACAACAACACGCCGCTGTTGAGCGTCAACAACCTGTTGCTGATCAACCAGGCGGTGATCAAAAGCTGTGATAGCGCCGACGGCGTCACTGATGGCGTCATCAATGATCCGCGTCGGTGTCGTTTCAAGCTGCAGACTTTGCAGTGTAAGCAGGGCGCGGCACCGGATTGCCTGACGGCGGCGCAGATTGCGGCGGCGGAAAAGATATATCAGGGACCTAGGGATGCACGCAGTGGCGCGCAGATTTATCCCGGTTATCCTTTTGGCGCGGAAGGCGTTGTGTCCGGGCCGAGCGATCGGCATCCGGGTTGGAGCGCCTATTGGTCATCAGAAGATGGAACGGAGCCGGACCGCGCGGATTTCTTTCGCTACTGGGTGTTCAGCCAAGCGGACTGGAACTGGTGGAAGTTCGATTGGGGCGCCGCTGTCGACGCCGTCGACAGCCGGATCGGTGTCGTGTTCAACGCAACCTCGACGGATCTGACCCGGTTCCAGGCTGCGGGAGGCAAGTTGCTCATGTTCATGGGCTGGCAGGATCCTGTAGGAGCGCCCGCGGAGGCCATCAACTATTACCAGGCCGTCGAGGCACGCTCGGGCGCGAAGTCGGCTGCCGAGCGCCGCGCCGACACTCAGTCTTTCATGCGCCTTTACATGGTTCCCGGCATGGGGCACTGCGCAGGGGGCCCGGGAGCCACTAACTTCTCAACAGCCACTCGCGATTCGCAGCCACCGGTGAGCGATGCCAAGCACGACATGGCGCGGGCCTTGGAAGCTTGGGTTGAGGGTGGGACGGCCCCGGATGAGTTGATAGCGACGCACTACCAAACTGGCGCCCGCACAATCGCGTTTCAACGGCCCTTGTGCGTCTACCCCAAAGTCGCCCGCTACAACGGCGGGCCGGCCTCATCGGCTGACAGTTTCTCCTGCGCAAAACCCAAGCCGTAATGAAGTGGGCGATCTACCAGGCTCACTGGCTGCTCGGTATCAGCGCCGGTGTCGTACTGAGCGTGATGGGTATTACGGGCGCCATCATGGGCTTCGAGGACGAGATCATGACTGCTCTGAGTCATGGCATTGTCGATGTACCGGTGAAGGTGGATCCGGTTCTGACTCCGGACACGCTGATTGCGCACTTTATGGCGCAGCGGCCGGACGCCACCCCGATCAAGATCACTTTGTTTCCGAAGCCCGGCACGTCCGCCCGCCTCGTCTACCGCCCGCGGTCAGAAGATGGAACCGCGACTGAGGAGGACAATACCGATGGCACCTATCTGAATCCGTACACCGGCCAGGTGTTGGGCAAAGCCGTGGGAGAATCATTCTTCGACGACGTGCGATCGCTGCATCGCTATCTGCTGCTGCCCCACAACCGTGGCGGTGTCGGCCGGCCGATCACAACCTGCGCCGCATTCTGCCTGCTGTTTTTTGCGCTGTCAGGTCTGTACCTTCGCTGGCCGCGGCGCGTACTCGACTGGCGGGCATGGCTGAAACCCGATCTCGGCCGGCGGGGCCGCAATCTCTACTGGTCGCTGCACTCGGTTGCGGGAACCTGGCTGTTCCTGATTTTCATGGTGTTTGCCATCAGCGGGCCGACTTTCGCTTATGACTGGTACCGGGATGACCTGACTGCCCTGCTCACCTTGACGGCGGTGCCACCCGCAAAGGCGCCAGCGCCCGCGCACAAACCAACATCGCCCGCACCACTGGACCAGCTGTGGGCGGGATTCCAGGCGGTGGTCCATACGGATGTGACCACCGTGCTCTTCCCAGTCTCGGATGAGCCATCCCGAACGGTCACGGTCCGCTATCTCACCAGCGATTCACCTCACTATCGCGCGTACAACGAGATCACCATTGATCGCTATACCGGCGGGGTGACAAAGCACAACCTTTACGCTCGGCAGACGCTCGGCAAGCGAATTTCGATCGGCATGCTGGCAGTACATCGCGGCAAAGTGTTGGGTGTCGCGGGTACCGTCGTCTTCATGCTCGCAGCTTGCATGCTGCCGTTGTTTTGCATCACAGGCTATCTGCTTTACCTCGATCGGCGTCGCAAGAAGTCGGCCACGCGACAGCTGCAGGAAACCCTGCCCTCCCGGGGCAACCCTGCCGGGGATCCGCCAGGCGGCAAGGCCGGGGAGGTGCTCATCGCCTTCGCCAGCCAATCCGGCACGGCCGAACAGATCGCTTGGGCGTCGGCGAATGAGTTGATTCGCGGCGGGCGCGCGGCTCGGGTCGCACCGTTGAGCGCACTGGATGTGCCACAGATCAAGCAGGCCAAGACGCTGTTGGTGGTCGCGAGTACTTTCGGGGCCGGCGAGCCGCCTGATGCAGCACGGCTGTTTGCCCGGAAAGTACTGTCGGCCCCGGCTAATCTGTCCGGTCTGCGCGGTGGGGTGCTGGCATTGGGTCACCGGGACTACCCGGACTTCTGTGGCTTCGGCCGGTCGTTGGACAGCTGGTTACGCACGAGCGGTGTTGAGTTCCTGTTTCCGCTCATCGAGGTGGACGCGGACGATTCCAGCGCGCTGGAGAGTTGGCGCCAGGAACTGCGTGCACTCGGCGCGACTGCCGAGGCCGGCAGTTGGCAAACCGAGCCGACGCGGCCCTGGCGTCTGAGGCAACGTACCTGGGTCAATCCGGGAAGCGATGGTGCCGGAGCCTACCATCTCGTGCTCGAGGCGCCCGATTCGAGCGATCTGAATTGGACGCCCGGCGACATCGCTGTCATCACTCCACGCCGCAGCCGTCCCGAGCCGGGCGCGATCAATCCTGAGGCGGGAGTTCCAACCCGCGAGTACTCGATTTCTTCAATATCGGCGCACGGCCGGCTCGAATTGCTGGTCCGTAAGACCCTGCTTGCAGATGGACAACTCGGCCTGGGCTCCGGCTGGCTGACTGAGTACGCGGCGCCGGGCGATGCAATTCATCTGCGCATCCGCTCCAATCCGAATTTTCATCCCCCCGCCGCAAGCGGACCCATGATTCTGATCGGCGCGGGTACTGGTCTTGCGGGTCTGCGCGCGCATCTGCTGCACAGGCAACATAACGGGGTGCCAGGCGCCTGGTTGTTGTTTGGCGAGCGATCACCCCGTGCTGACCGGTTTCACGGTGGTGAGATCGAAGCCTGGATGCGCGACAGCACGCTCACACGCTGCGACCTCGTGTTCTCCCGGGACCCGGTCCGCCGTCAGTACGTACAGCATCGGATCGAAGAAGCCGCCAGCCAGATCCTCAAATGGGTCGCGGAGGATGGCGCCACAATCTACGTTTGTGGCGGTTTTAAAATGGGAGCGGACGTCCACGCCGCCCTGCAGAAAATCCTCGGCGAGCCGCGCCTGGACGAGATGGCGGCCGCGGGCCATTACCGGCGGGATGTGTATTGAGGGCCGGCGACTGGCAGAAAGCGTCGCCAGACTGTACATTTCGACGCCAAGAGAATGCGCAACATGAACATGGCAAAGACCCAGCGCGCGGCCGGCAGAGCGCGAAAATCCTCGGATCCCAGCCCCCTGCAGGCTGAGCTGGCCAGCAGGATCCTGCGCTCGTTGAATGAGCAAGGCGTCGGCACCGGACACCATCTGGTGGAGCAGGATCTGTGTCGCCAGTTTGGTGTGTCACGGACACCTATCCGCGGAGCCCTCAAGCTGTTGGCGGACCAAGGTTGTGTCGAAGCACGTGCCAATCGTGGATTTGTACTGCTCAAGCCGGTCACTCATGTGCCGGATATCGACCCGATCGATCCGCAGGACGAGGAAGACAAGCAATTGTTCGTGGCGATTGCGCGGGCGCGCAACACAGGCAAGCTGCCGGTGGAGGTCGCACAACAGGAGGTTGTAAGGATATTTGATGTCAAGTTGCCGACGGTGCTGCGAGTCCTGCGCCAGATGTCGGACCTGGGGCTGGTCGAGCGCAAACCCGGCAACGGGTGGTCGTTCGTAGCCTCCATTGATTCGAGTCGCACACGCTCGGAGAGTTACGCGTTTCGCCGTGCTATTGAGCCTGCGATGCTCCTACAGCCGACTTTTCAGCTCGACCGGGAGTGGGCCAGGCAGAGCCGCGAGCGGCACCTGGCGTTTCGTCACAAGCCGTGGCGGGACGTGCTGGCGGTGAAGTTCTACGAGATGAACTCGGATTTCCACGAGCAACTGGCGCGCTGCTCCGGCAACCGTTACATGCTGAACGCGGTACAACGGCAGATCCAACTGCGTAGCTTCATGAACTATCAGTGGGTATACGGCGTGGAGCGTGTGCAGGCCTCCATCGACGAGCACCTCGCCATCCTTTCGGCGTTGGAAGCGGGCCGACATCACGACGCCTCGGTGTTGATGGAGGGTCACCTCCTCGCCAGCCGCAGAACCAACGAGCTGATGGCACAGGTGCCGGAGTAACAGGCCCGGCGCGGGCCCTAGCGGCGGCCGAACGCTAACCCACCGAGCGAGCGAGCGCGGCCACCCGGCGGCACCGGCGCTGTTAGCCGGCCTTACTGGCCTGAGGCACGGCAGACGAGCTGACCCGCAGCAGCCCGAACAAGTCCTTGGGGTCCTCCAGCGTCGGCACCAGATCGATCTCCTGGTGCAGCTCCAGTGTGCTCGACAGGTCGTACAAATACCGCAGCAACGAGAAGTCCTCAATCGCAAAGCCCACCGAGTCGAAAATCGTCACATCGGCGGGGGACACCCGGCCCGGGCGTTTGCCGGCCAATAC
>Ga0307511_10007277_pt1 | contig 11151 bp, 11 predicted proteins | sample 13_EM_MG_FD_200266 | JGI IMG/M metagenome (GOLD analysis project Ga0307511, IMG submission 200266) | Populus trichocarpa ectomycorrhiza microbial communities from riparian zone in the Pacific Northwest, United States - 13_EM | ecosystem: Host-associated > Plants > Roots > Unclassified | place...
ATGTGTGCATGGTCGAGATCGGCGGCACGGTGGGTGACATCGAGTCATTGCCGTTTCTGGAAGCCATCCGGCAGCTCGGTGTGGAGCTCGGCCGACACAACTGCCTCTACATGCACCTGACCTTGGTGCCTATAGTCGGCGGCTCCGGTGAGATCAAGACCAAGCCGACGCAGCACTCGGTAAAAGAGTTGCGCGGCATCGGCATTCAGCCGGATATCCTGCTTTGTCGCAGCAAACATCCGCTTCCCGAAGAGCAGCGGCGCAAGATCGCGCTGTTCACGAACGTCGAAGAGCGTGCGGTTATCTCCGCGATCGACGCCGATGACATCTACAAGATCCCACTGTTGTATCGTGAGCAGCAGTTGGATGACATCGTTGTTGACAAGCTGCGCCTGGAGGTGCCGCCCACGGATCTCGCCGAGTGGCGCCAGGTCGTGAGTGCCAAGGCGAATCCGGATGGACAGGTCGACATCGCGATGGTCGGCAAGTATGTGCAGATCCGCGACTCGTATCTGTCGCTGCATGAAGCTCTGATGCACGGTGGTTTGAAGAGCCGTACGCGCGTGAACATTCATTACATCGAGTCCACGGACATCGAGCAGCATGGAACGCATGCTCTGGAGGGAATGGACGCGATCCTGGTGCCCGGCGGCTTCGGTGAGCGCGGCATCGAAGGTAAGATCCAGGCTGTGCGTTACGCCCGTGAACAGGGCGTGCCATACCTCGGCATCTGTCTCGGGATGCAGGTCGCGATCGTCGAGTACGGGCGCCATGTACTGGGACTCTCGGACGCGAACAGCACGGAGTTCAACCGTGCGACTCCGCATCCGGTCATTGCGATGATTTCGGAATGGCAGGATCAGGCGCGCGGTGTGCAATCGCGCAGTGAGGATTCTGCAAAGGGCGCGACCATGCGCCTCGGCGCTCAGGAGGTTGTTCTCGGCGCGGGTACGCGTGCACGCGATATTTTCGCGAAGGACATCATCATGGAGCGCCATCGGCATCGCTACGAGTTCAACAACAACTACCTGGACCGGTTTCGCCAGTCGGGGCTGCGATTCTCCGGCTTCTCGCGTGACAACCTCGTGGAAGTGATTGAGCTGACGAACCACCCGTGGTTTGTGGCGACCCAGTTCCACCCGGAGTTCACCTCGACGCCGCGGGACGGCCATCCGCTGTTCACGGGATTCATCCGCGCTGCGCGCTCGCATAGGGCAGCCCAGCTTCCACAAGCGGCCGGTGCATGAAACTCGCCGGAACCGAAGTCGGACTGCAGCAACCGTTCTTTCTGATTGCCGGGCCCTGCGTGATCGAGGGCCCCACGCTCACGCAGGAAATCGCCGGTCGGTTGAAGGAAATCACCACGCGGCTGGCGATCCCGTTCGTGTTCAAGGCTTCCTACGACAAGGCAAACCGCTCGTCGAGCAAGAGCTTTCGGGGGCCGGGTATCGATGAGGGACTGAAGATTCTTTCGGACGTGCGACGCGCCGTGGGCGTTCCTGTATTGACCGATGTGCACGAGGACACGCCGATGGCAGAGGTCGCGGCCGTGGTCGACGTGCTGCAGACGCCGGCGTTTCTGTGCCGGCAAACCAACTTCATACTGAGCGTGGCGAGCCAGGGGAAACCCGTCAACATCAAGAAGGGCCAGTTCCTGTCGCCCTGGGAAATGAAGAACGTGGTGGAGAAGGCCCGCTCCACCGGCAACCAGACCATCATGGTGTGCGAGCGTGGCTTCTCATTCGGATACAACAATCTCGTTTCGGACATGCGCTCGCTGGCGATCATGCGCGACACGAATTGCCCCGTCGTATTCGACGCCACGCACTCGGTGCAATTGCCAGGTGGGCAGGGCACCGCGTCCGGCGGCCAACGTGAATTCATTCCGGTCCTGGCGCGGGCGGCGGTTGCCTCCGGAGTCGCCGGCCTGTTCATGGAAACTCATCCCGACCCATCCAAAGCGTTGTCCGATGGCCCGAATGCCTGGCCGCTCGGACGGATGGAACCTCTTCTGACGACGCTCAAAGAGCTCGACAGTGCAGTCAAAGTAACACCCTTCGAGGAAAGTTTGTTATGAGTCGAATTAAGGACATTCGCGGTCGCGAGATTATTGATTCGCGCGGCAACCCTACGGTTGAGGCGGATGTTGTGCTCGAGTCCGGCGTGATGGGGCGTGCGGCTGTCCCTTCGGGAGCATCCACCGGCACGCGCGAAGCTGTGGAGCTGCGTGACGGGGACAAGAAGCGCTACGGTGGCAAGGGCGTCCTGAAGGCCGTCGAGAACGTGAACACAGTGCTGAAGAAAGCGCTGCTGGGACACGACGCGCGCGATCAGGCGGGCATTGACGCCAAGATGATTGAGGTCGACGGCACGGACACCAAGAGCCGTCTAGGCGCGAACGCGCTGCTCGCGATCTCCCTCGCAAATGCGCACGCGGCTGCCACCGATGCTCGCGAGCCTCTCTACAAGTACCTGGGCAAGGGCCGTGAGCCGGTCATGCCAGTGCCGATGATGAACATCATCAACGGCGGTGCGCACGCCGACAACAGCCTGGACATCCAGGAGTTCATGATTCTGCCGGTAGGCGCTCCGAGCTTTCGCGAAGCTCTGCGCTACGGCGCCGAAGTCTTCCACACGCTGAAGAAAGTGTTGCACGACCGTGGCCTGGCCACGGCGGTGGGCGACGAGGGCGGTTTCGCGCCCAATCTCGACTCCAACGAGGAAGCGTTGGAAGTCATCATCAGCGCGATCGAAAAGGCCGGCTACAAGGTGGGCAAAGACATCTACCTGGGCCTCGATGTGGCCAGCTCGGAGTTCTACAAGGACGGCCACTACGAGCTCGAGTCCGAGAAGCGCACCTTCACCTCCACCCAGTTCTCGAAATACCTGGCCGACCTGGCCGGGAAGTATCCCATCGTCACCATTGAGGACGGGATGAGCGAGGGCGATTGGGAGGGGTGGGGCATCCTCACCAAGGCCCTCGGCGAGAAAATCCAGCTCGTCGGCGACGACCTGTTCGTCACCAACACCCGGATCCTGCAGGAAGGCATCGACAAGCGCATCGCCAACGCCATCCTCATCAAGCCGAACCAGATCGGCACCCTGACGGAGACGCTTGCCGCCATCGACATGGCTGATGAGGCGCACTACGCCTCGGTTGTGTCCCATCGCTCCGGCGAGACCGAGGACTACACGATCGCCGACATCGCCGTGGCCACCGCGGCGACGCAGATCAAGACGGGCTCCCTGTCCCGGTCGGACCGCATCGCCAAGTACAACCAGCTGCTGCGGATTGAAGCTGAGTTGGGGAAGGTGCGGTATGCGGGAGCTGATGCGTTTCCGGTGAAGATTTAGGGGGGCGCCCAGCCCGGCCCGCGCAGGGGGCCCGCCTAGCCCGGGCCCGCGCAGGGGCACCCGGCGAGGGCGGGGCACGTGCCCGGGGCGGCAGCGGGTCGTTCGGGGTTACGGCCCCTCGACCGTGTACCCCTTCTTGCGCAGCGTCGCGAGGATTCCGTCATCGCCGAGCAGCCGGTCCATGGACTGCACCGCCAGCGTCGATTTATTTCTGGCAATGGCGTCCTCCGCCTCAATCAACCAATCATCCTGAGCACGGATCACGAGGTTGCGGATCCGCTCGGAGCTAGACACCGCGGCCAGGCACGCGATCCTGTCATCTACCGAGTGCGGCAGTGAACGGAGCGAATCAACATCACCCAACGCCCACGCTCGTGCGCGCGCCTGCATAGGGCCTAGATCGGTCTCGAGACGACTGACAATGGCGGCGAGACACGCAATCTCGCTGTCCTTCGGGGTCTCACCCAGGTCCTTGAGCACGTCCACAGGATCGTCGACCTTCATTTTGGTCTGATGGACTTTAACGTTCTGTTTGTTAGCCAGTTTCAGGACAGTCTGTTGAACCTCGTTTCGCATCGTCAGGCCGGATACGTCCAGGACGTCGTCAAGAAGCCTCCCGCCAGCCAGCATCGGACGGAGCTCTTCCAGCTTGCTATCCCGTGGGGCGTATCGCGCCTTCAGCGCTGAGAATCTCGCGTACAACTGCGGAGGCAACTGCTCCTGCAATTTCGTGTGGTCCGGGCTTTTCTGGATCTTCCGCCAGGTGAAATACAGGCGCAGGGCCGTAAAAGGATTGGCGCCGACACCAATTGACGGCCACGCGGGAAGCACCTCTTGCGTCTCCTGCAGCACCGTCTGAACCGCATCTGACTGCCAGGTCATCTTCCTCGGCAGCGGCGAGATGGTTCCGAGAATCCAGAGGGTGTGGTCACCCTTGGTGACGCGCCACATGCGGGGACCTTCGTGATTCCCCTCGACTACCACCTCCTCGGTGGGCGCTTGGTCGGCAGCGGATGTCTCTGTGGTCGGGGTACTCGGGGTAGTCGCGGTAGTCGGTCCCGCCAGCGCAACGCCGATTGTTGCAACGATTGCACACGCCACGGTCGCGCCGTTTGCAATAACCTGAGCAGCGGCGCGCGCCGAATGCTTCCGTGAAGCTGAGTCAGTTCCTATCATCTATCCACCCTTCGAGGCCGCAATCACTCAAATAATTCCCATTTTGCCCCAGTCGCAGTAATTGCTCCCGCTTCGCGGCTGGCACTGGGTCTGATAGGCTACCCTGCTAATGAAATGGCTTGCCTCAGCCTTGCTCGTTGTTGTCGTGCTCCTGCAGTACCGTATATGGCTGTCTGAGGACGGTGTCCGTGAGCTACGTCGTCTCGAGACGGCGGTCGCGACGCAACGAACTGAAAACGACCAGCTGGGTGAGCGCAATCGACAGCTTGCGGCCGAAGTCCGCGATCTGAAATCCGGCATGGGGGCACTCGAGGAGCGGGCTCGGAGCGATCTCGGCATGATCGCGGACGACGAGACGTTTTATCAGGTCGTTCCGCCTCACCCCGTTGCTCAGGGTACTGAACACCACACGCGGACCGCTGCGCGGTAGCGGACCATACGTCGAGACTTTCCATGCGTTACTGGCTAGTCATGCCGGCTGCAGGCGTGGGTCGCCGCTTCGGCGAAAACATACCCAAACAATACGCTGACCTTCGCGGTCGAACCGTCATGGAGTGGTCGCTGGCGCCGTTCCTTTACGACTCGCGCTGCCTGGGAGTCGTGGTCGTCCTCGGACACAATGACGCGCATTGGCCCACTGTTGCGTCACGGTTACCTGATGTGACAGGTGCAATAAGGGCTAGTGGAGCGGGAATCTTTGCAGCGTTGGTCGATGCCACTCGTGTTGCGGAGCGGGCTGCCGAGAGAAGCGGTAGCGCCGACACAGAAGGATTTACCGATCCGGGACTGTCACTGCCGACAGTACCCGCCGTGACGCTGCCAAAGGTGATTTCCACGACGGGCGGCGCCGACCGGAGTCATTCCGTGCGCAACGGACTCGCCGCCTTATCAGGCCATGCTTCGGCTAATGATTGGGTGCTGGTGCATGATGCAGCCCGCCCGTGTGTTTCACGTCAGGATGTCGACAGGCTGTTGGATCGCGTTCAATCGCACGCGGTTGGCGGTCTTCTCGCTGCGCCGGCTGCAGACACGCTGAAGCGCGCGGGCGAAAGCAAAGAAATCATTCAAACAATCGACCGCACGAGCCTGTGGCGCGCACTCACTCCGCAGATGTTTCGCTATGGGCGTCTGTGTGAGGCGCTCGATCGCGTGCATGGAGACGGGCGGTCGCCGACCGATGAAGCGCAGGCGCTCGAATGGATCGGAGAGCGGCCCATCGTCGTCGAGGGATCGACTACGAATCTGAAGATCACAACTGCAGACGATCTCGTTATTGCAGTGGCGCTGATGGCCGCGCACGCGGGCGTCGCCGCCGAAGAAACAGAGGAAGAATGGACGTGAGAATAGGTTCGGGAATCGATGTTCATGCCTTCGGACCCGGCGATTTCGTCATGCTCGGCGGGATTCGGGTCCCGCATACCCAGGGCGTCCTGGCCCACTCTGACGGCGACGTTGTATTGCATGCCCTGTGCGACGCGCTTCTGGGTGCGGCTGGACTCGGTGACATCGGTCAGCATTTTCGGGACACCGACCCCCAGTGGAAGGGCGCAGACAGCAAGAGCTTTGTACGATCGGTCATGAACATGTTGCTGATCCGCAGGCTGCGAGTCGGTAACGCCGATATCACCGTGCTTGCGGAAGCGCCGAAAGTGGGTCCGGTGCGTGATGAGATTCGCCGCCAGGTCGCGCAACTCCTCGAGGTTTCGGAGGAGCTCGTCAACGTGAAGGCGACCACGACCGAGAAACTCGGATTCCTCGGACGCAAAGAGGGTATCGCGGCTCAGGCTGTTGTTCTGTTGATTGACGCGTGACGGCTGTCGATGAGCCCGGGCAGCAAGACGTGCCGGCCGTCGCGGCCGTTAACTCGGCCTGGGTGACTGTGGCCTTTGAGCCGCCGCGGGCGCTTGGACCTGCTCTCAGTTCGGGACGTCTGCGAGCCCAGCCTGACGACTTCATTGTAGAGGAAGACCTCGGTTTCGCCCCCGCAGGGACCGGGCAACACGTCCTGTTGAAGGTCAGCAAGCGGGACGCCAACACGCAATGGGTGGCCCGGGAGCTCGCGAAGGCTTGTCGATGTCGTCCAATGGATGTCGGCTTTGCAGGTCTGAAGGATCGACGCGCAGTCGCTGTCCAGTGGTTCACGGTCCCAAGGTCCTCGCAGCCATTGGAGTCCTGGACGACAGTCCGGACGCCCGAATACGAGGTCCTCGAAGCTCACGCGCACACGCGTAAACTTCCCCGCGGTGCCCTCGCGGGAAATGGCTTCGTCATACGAGTTCGAGATGTCACGGTTACCGATGAGCAACTGGCAGACCGCGTCGAGCTGATTGCTCGCCGAGGTGTGCCGAATTATTTCGGGCCGCAACGCTTCGGGCGCCAGGGCTCAAACCTCTCGCGGATAACCGCAGGTTTGAGGGCGCTTCGTATGCCGGAGCGCGGGTTCGTGCTTTCAGCAGCCCGCAGTCTGATCTTCAATGCGGTCCTCTCCGAGAGAGTCAGTGATGGCAGTTGGGAACGGCTGGAGCCGGGCGACATGGCCAACCTCGACGCGCGCGGAAGTATTTTCGCAGTAGACCAGGTCGACGAGACGCTCCTGGAGCGCTGTCAGCGGCTCGATATCCATCCCACCGGCCCGATGTGGGGGCGCGGACTTCCTGCGTCGCAGGGGCGCGTACTGGAGCTGGAGAGTCAGGTGGGGGCGAAGCTGTCGGGCCCCTCTGGTTTGGTGGAAGAAGCCGGGATGGAACAGGAGCGACGCAGCCTAAGGTTGGCCGTCCGAAGCCTGGAGTGGAGTCGGGAGCCCGATGCCGTGGTGCTTCGCTTTCGCCTGACCCGGGGGAGTTTCGCGACGACCGTGCTGCGGGAGATTTTCGACGCGACCAGTGCGGATGGTGAGCCAGACGGCGACACGTGACGGTGGCGTTGGCCTCGCGAGGTGCGCGGCGGCGCCACCGGCGCGGGTTGGGCGCGCGCGGTATGCGGCGGGTCACCAGGTGCGTTGGCCGTCGCGGCACACGCTACGGCCGCGTTGGATTCACCGGCCACGTCGCCAGCAACACGTAAAGCGCACCGGTGCCACCGTCAACCTGACGGGCGGATACGTATGCGAGTACGGGTCCCACCCGTCTCAGCACGCTGCTTACTGCGCCCTTCAAAACCGGACCCCGGTGGCCAGACCGCAAGCCCTTCCCGTGAACGATCCTGACGCATCGAATGTGCTGATGGAGCGCGTGCGCAAGGAATGTTCGGAGCGCCTCCTTAGCCTCTGGCACCGTGAGGCCGTGCAAGTCGATTTCCGCCTGGACCCGGTACTGACCACGGCGGAGCTTGCGCAAGACGACCTTCTGGACTCCCTCGCGGGCGAAGACCAGTTCTTCCCCGCTCGCGAGTTCGGGATCACCCACGTCGGTGTACAAGCTTTCCTGCAGCACCGCATGTCGATCCGCGCGGGTAAAGTGTGCGCGCGGGGGCGGTCGGCGAGGGGGTTCCACCACCGGAGCGTCGTAGGCTAGCGGTTTGACGTCCCGCACTGCCTCGCGGAAGAGGTGGGCATCGTTTTCATCGAGCTTCGGGTTCACGCTACCTCCGCGAAATGGAGACAAAAACATTATAGTGACGCGCCTTTTATTGGCTCCAGCCTCCGGGCACTGTTCGGCACTATGCATTTGAAGACCCCGACTGCTTGAAAATCCTGGTCAGCAACGATGACGGCTTCCGTTCGGAGGGCATCCGCCGGCTCCGTGAGGCCTTGTCCACCCTCGCCGAGGTTACGGTGGTGGCTCCGGACCGCAATCGCAGCGGGGCGAGCAATTCGTTGACCCTGGACGTACCTCTGCGGGTGTTCGAGGCCGAGCCGGGCATCTACTACGTCCCGGGTACGCCTACCGATTGCGTGCACTTGGCCATCTCGGGTCTGTTTGACTACCCGCACGACATGGTGGTTTCCGGGGTGAACGATGGACCCAATCTAGGCGACGACGTCCTGTATTCCGGGACAGTGGCTGCGGCGATTGAAGGTCGCTTCCTAGGCCTTTCCACTATTGCGGTCTCGCTAAATACGACGCCCGGCAGTGGACGACATTTCGATGCCGGGGCAGAGGTCGCGCGACTATTGGTTGCGCAGGTACTGCGTAAACCCCTCGAACGCGCTTTAATCCTGAACATCAACGTACCAGACCTGCCGTTCGGCGAGATCCGTGGGTTTCGCACCACGCGACTGGGGTTTCGACATCCGTCTGAACCGGTCGTGCCGGCGAAGGACCCGCATGGACGTCCCGTTTATTGGGTGGGCCCCGCGGGTCCGCAACACGAGGCAGGGCCAGGTACCGATTTTCACGCCGTCTCCGAGGGATATGTCTCGGTGACGCCATTACAGATAGATCTAACCCGGCATTCCGCTCTGCCGGTGGTGCAGAGTTGGCTGGAAGGTATTGATGGTTGACGTTCGACTCGCTGGGATAGGCATGACGTCCGCTCGCACGCGGGATCGTCTCGTGCAACGGCTCCGTGATCAGGGCATCACGAACCTGGCGGTGCTGGATCGTGTGCGAAATGTGCCACGCCACATCTTCGTGGACGAGGCATTGGGCAGCCGCGCGTATGAAGACACGGCGCTGCCTATTGGGTTTGGTCAGACCATTTCGCAGCCCTACATTGTCGCGCGCATGACTGAGGCTTTACTTGAGGGCGGTCCGCTGCACAGCGTATTGGAGGTCGGAACTGGTTGCGGTTATCAGACTACCGTTCTCGCGCCTCTCGTCGATCGCTTGTACACAATCGAGCGCATTGAGCCTCTAATGATTCGCGCCAAGGAGCGCATCAAGGAACTTGGGATACGAAATGTCCGATTCCGCTATGGTGATGGCATAGCGGGTTGGAAGGCGCATTCGCCTTTTGACGGCATACTCGTTGCGGCCGCTCCGCTCACTGTGCCCGAGGCACTCATCCAGCAGTTGAAAGTCGGTGGCCGTCTGCTCGTTCCAGTAGGCCCGGAAGGCGAGCAGCAGTTGATCCGCTTCACGCGCAAAGAACAGCGCGTCGACAAGGAATCGCTGGGTCCCGTTGCCTTCGTACCACTGCTGGGCGGAATGGCCTGACCCGTTGCGCGGCGGTGCCCACCCGGGGCGCCGAGCGGGGGCGCCGAGCCCGGGCGCGTATTCAACATGAAGTGGCGCGCTTAACTTACTGAAGCAAAACGGTATTCGCTGTTGCCACGATTCGTATGGGCGGGCGGTGGAAAAACCACGAGATAACGGACGATCGAGACCCGTTCCAAGTGCTGTTGGGTGAAGTTGGAGGGGCAAAAACTCGTGGTTGTGCAAAGGACTTGCGCAACTATCTCGCACGCAGTTAACATCCGCCCTGTCGCCTAACAACGACATTCCGCACGCAGGCGGACTGAAGAAGACACAGGGAGGAGGGGAGTCGAGATAAAAGCAATAAGGCGGCAAGAAAAAGAAAATAATAGACAGTTGTTCGAGTCTGTCAGCTTCGAATGATTGTTGATTGGTTGAACTTCTCCCCCTGTGTCTTCTTTAGCCGCCTGTGGCGGCAACTTTCCTGTGGGGCTAGGCGCCCCCGTCGAAGCGACCCACACCGTGTATATATAAGAAAGCGCCCTGACAGCGCACTCCAACTACTTTAGAAATAACGCGGCTGCCACGCGGCGTTCTTCCTGCACCAGGATGTTGAAAGTGCGGCAGGCGGCGCCGAGATCCATGGACTCGATTCCAATGCCGCGCGCGGCAAATGCAGTGCGGATCTCGGCAGGTGCGAAGCGTTGTCTGGCACCGGTGCCGAGCAGAACCAACTCGGGGCGCAACTCGAAGATGGGCTCCAGGTGGCCGATCTGCAACTCGTCCAAGGTGGCTGGCGGCCAATTGGCGAGCAGTGCGTCGGGCATGACGATGCAGCTCGAGCGGATGCTGTGCTCGCCGATGCGCAGCTCTTCGGGCGAGTACGAGCGGATGACATTGACGTTCGAGCTGCTTTCCAGGGTGAATTTCATGGTGATGGGTCGGGACTTCGCGCGGTTTCTGGTGCAACGGTCCACGCCATTATAGTTTCCTTCCGGATGCGCGCCTCCCGGCGAATATAATGGTCCGTGCACGAACTGGTTATCGTCCTATCTGATCTGTACCTGTCACAGGAAACCCCCGAGCGAGAATTGCCGGCTGGGGTTGCCCTGCCTGGCCTGCAGCACGTAGCTCGTTTTGGGGCGCACGTTAAAATCGCGGGTGGGTGGCGCTCGTGGCTGGGGCGCTGGCTCACTGGAAAGGATACGGGAGCGCCGGCCGCTGTGGCGGCGGTGGGGTTGCACGCGTCGCGCGGGAGTCCGCCTGCGGCCTCATCTCAAGTGCTGACTTCGTCGCCGACGCTTGCTTTACCGCAAGTGTCGCAGACGCCGTCGGTGCCACGCTCGTTGGCGCCGGCGATAGCGACGACGGTGGCCGTGCCATTGGCGATAAATTCCTCTCAGTCGCCAAGCGGCGCGCACACCAAGATTGCTTGGATGGCCACGCCAGTGCACCTGGTAGCAGGCCTCACCAGTGTGCACGTGGACCGCCGCAGCATCCTCCGACTCGATGCCAATGATCAGTCCGCGCTTGCCGCCGATTTTCA
>Ga0307511_10007278_pt1 | contig 11150 bp, 12 predicted proteins | sample 13_EM_MG_FD_200266 | JGI IMG/M metagenome (GOLD analysis project Ga0307511, IMG submission 200266) | Populus trichocarpa ectomycorrhiza microbial communities from riparian zone in the Pacific Northwest, United States - 13_EM | ecosystem: Host-associated > Plants > Roots > Unclassified | place...
TAGAACAAAAACCGGTTTGGCTTGGTTTTTTTCCGGTTTCGGTTCAGTTTTTTTGGTTTCAGGTTAATAAAATCTTAACCGAACTGATCGGTTTTTTTAAAATTCTATTTTGTTTTTTTTTCACGGTTTGGTTTTTTCAGTTATTTTTTTCAGTTTTCTCGATTTTTCGGTTTTTTCGTTCACCCCTCTTTATGATCATTACATTGGTCTTTACTTTTGTCTAGTTTACACACTCTGTTGCCTTCATAGTTTTTCATGGCAAGCTTTTTTTTTATTATTATTTATATGCCCTAGTTTTTCTTGTTTTTGTTGATAAAGAACACATTTGAAAATGCGGTCCAACTAGTATTTTTAACAATTTTGAATTTTTTTATTTAAAATTAATATTTTTTAGTGTTTTGAGATCGTTTTGATACACGGATATGAAAAATAATTTTTTAAAAATAAAAAGATATTATCTTGATGCATTTCTAAGCGAAAAACACTTTAAACCGCAACCACTGCTATAATCCCAAACAGCCCAACCAATTATTCATTTCTATTTTTTTTTTATGGCTAACAACTGATAAAGGCCATGATGGTCATTTTAGTATCATTAACTCTTTTTTATTTTTATTTTTGGTTTAGTTGTTTAGCCACCAATTACTTGCTTGGATATTGTTTTGGAAAGCAATTTATTGCTATAATTCTTCTTAATTGTCAATCATATCATTCTCTGTTTCAATTTTAGGTTGCCATGAACGAAGATTGAAAGTGGTATAGTTATCTTGGATTTTCATTTTCTTGAAATAAAAAAAATTTACTTGGTTTTTATTTTTATTTTTATTTTCTTGGAATTTAATTAAGCGGTTTAATATTTTATCTTAAATATAAAAATTATAATAATTTATTTATTGAATTTAAATTATATTTTAAATTATGATTTGGTTTTAAATATACTGTGAGAAAAAAAAATAAGAATATAGGAATATAAGAGCACAAATGAATTTAATACAAGTGGTTAAATTTTGATTATTTTTGTGTTCTTGGAGAAGAAATTAATTAGATTTTAAAATTAATTTAGAGTTGTTTTTGTGAAGAATAAATCTTGACTGTTTGTAATTTTCCAATAATAACAACTCCTGAAATTCACAAGCAATCCACGTGTCGATTGTCCATAACGAAATCCACATCATGCACATTTTCCCTCCCACTGGGTTTATCATTCTCCACGTGCATTTCAACTCATATCACGTGACCAAAACCTAACAACCTCCCTCTCCTTCTTTCCCACTTAACTATAACACTGAAACAGACCTCTCATTCTCTTCAAGAATGTCACGTGTTTAAAACCCAAACCCTAACAAAACCCTCCTCCCGCCTTCTCTCTCAACACAAAAACGATGACCCAAAACGACGCGGATATGGACGAAACGGAAGAAGAAGAATCCCCCAAAGAATCTCAAACTTTACAAACCCTAACAGCTACCCAATTATCTAGCTCAGTTTCAAACCTCTCCGCCTCCTCTCGCGCGATTCCATCGAACAAAGACTTCCATTTCTACTACAATTTCGACGAATTCAAGGTCCCGATTCAAGAAATCGCAGAGAAGTCGCAATCGCTACTCGAATCAATCGGGTCTTCCTCTTCAAATCATATTTTCAAAGACAAGTTACAGTTCCCTACTGATGTCGACATCGACGAGGCGTATGATTGGCTGGTGAATGTAAACGACGAGATCTTTGAGCGTTTCGATGCTTCAATTGATGAATTTAGGAGAGTCCGAGAGGAAACGGGTCGGGTCGTGGGTGTAGATAGTGAGGATGGTTTTCAATTGGTGCTACGGAAGAAGAATAAGAAGTCAATGAAGAACACGGTGAGTGATGACTCAGTGAGTCGTGCTGGTGGTGACTCAGGAGTGAAAGTGGCGGATAACAAGAAGTGGATTTTGGGAAATAAGGCCAAGGTTCCGTTTCATATACCGACGATAAGGAGGCCGCAAGAGGAACATAATATATTGGTTAATAATTCGAATAGGGCTTTTGATCATGTTTGGTTGGAGAGAAGCGAAGATGGGCTGAGGGTTATTCATCCACTGGTTAGTGATTTACACATTTGAGGATTCTAAATTGTGTTATTCGGTTTGATTCACATATGGTTAATATGTTTGTTTGTGGTTATTGTTATATTTGTAATCTTAGATTTTTGGAAAGCATGCGTGCAGAGTTGTGTTTTTTAGGTTTTTCTCAAGTATTATTGACTAACATGTTATCAATTGCAATATAAGTACCACAGGTTTACTCTGTCGGTGAGTAGTCAATTGGATACTAGTTATAAGAAAAAGATGAAGGGATAAAGTCTTAAAAAGAAAGAATACCATGCAGGAGCTGTTTCGGAAAAATGAATATTTTCCTTATTAATTTTATTTTTTTTCTAATTTTGTTTTTCTATTCAGTATTATTAGGCTTTTCTAGTTTTCTTTTTGTTTTTCAATTCAATACTAATAGGGTTTTCTAGTTTTTTTTTTTCTTGTAATTGCCTTTTGGCAAATGAGACTTGGATGGATGAAAAATGAGTATTATGGTGTTCTTAGCCTATGATGGCTTTGACTTGTAAGAAACCCAGTTATTCTTTGCCTCATTAGTTTTGGGACGTGAATCATAGATGGATGATTTGAATAATCATAGTTAAAAGAGGCTGCAAAACAAGAAGTGCTTGTGTAGGAGGACTCGATGATGTTGTTTTGCCCTTGGGAAAGAGACGTCCAAAAACTAGTGTGTTGTTTCTGTTTGTGTCAGTTTGCTGTTTTTGGAAATCTTGGTGGTGGGATTCATGATGGGGCGGCTCACACAAAGTTATTGTGTTAGAGACCCACAATAACGTGCCCCACACAGTTAGAACTACGATGGGGCGGCCCACACAAAAGTGTTCAATGGGTGGTTCACATTGACCCACGAGGAGCTTTTTTGGAAAAATAAATATTTTTTTAGTTAATTTTTATTTTATTTTTTATTTTCCTATTAAGTATTATTAGGCTTTTCTGGTTTTTCTATTTGAAGTGAGTAATTCTATTTTTTATTTTTCTATTCAGTATCAATAGTGTTTTCTAGTTTTTTCTATATAAAGGGTCGTGATAGCTTTTTGACAAGTGAAACTTGGATGAATAAAAATTGAATATTTTGGATGTCTCTTCTTGTTCTTTGAGAATTTTGACTTGTAACAAATTTCGTTATCTTTCAAGTGATCTAATGATAATAATTTTGTAAAAATGGTGCAATGTGGTTTGCATCTATATACATGGTTGAAGAAGTGATGAATGCACACCCTCATTTAGAATTTTCGGTTCATGATTTCTTCTTTTACAGATATTTTGGGATGTTAATTTCATTTCCCAAGCACCTGGAATGACCTCTGATTAGTTAGTATCTGTAAATATTTTGATTGCTCTATAAAAATATAGCTAGTCTTGGTATCTGGCCTGTATTAAAAGAAGTTCAATTAATCTTTACTGTTATAAGCATCTCTTGTTGTAATTTTTATCTTACATGGATCTGAATACCTAAAATATTAAGTTTTTTTTTTTTTAATTTTTATAACAATTGGTTGATGTTAGTATTACTGCCAAAATGATTCCTAAGCTGGAGACATAGCCAATGAAGTTAATTTAGTTATTTCCACAGGATTCATTTGTTACTTTCGTTTATAGGTGTCCAACTGCCCTCCATGAGATCTGCTGGGTGCATTGTTTACAGTTTTCCCTGGCTTGGAAATATCCTTATTTTCGAAATATTCCGTGCCACAAAGTTTTAATCCTTGAAAGGTGATTTCCATGATCGGGAAACCTTTCTTTTGACAATAGCAGGGTTCTTCTATTATCTTCCCAGCCTAAACAACCTTGATTGAGGGATTTGTGAAGGAGTACTGAATATCACCCATAGGTTTTCATTGCAACTAGAATTCATAGCTAAGAGGCAGATGCTGACAGCTCTATCCATGAATGAAGTATTTGTTTTCCCAATCCATTTACATGATCACGCGACCTTCCGATTATGTTAGTTCTATGCATGATTATGTTTCAATTGGTGATGGGTTCTATATAATCTGACAGAATATGTGTTCCTGTTACATCATTAACTATCTTTTGGTGTACCACTATGTGTTTGAAAGGCTGTTGGTTTTTCCTGTTTATACATGCTTGCTGTCTAGAATTTCTTTACCAACGCAATAAGATTTGGATGTAGCTATTGATTTATTGTTCTCATTCAACTTTAGCAGCCTTTTGCTTTCTGGAAGAGAGAAGACTCTAGTTAGCTTCAAATTATTGCTCTTTCATGTGTACAGGAAAGGCTATCTGTTCTTGATTTCATGGATAAAAGTACTGGAGATGTTGAGCCTGCACCACCTCTTCCAATAGAGAGTACTTCATTTAAGCTTGTGGAAGAAGTCAAGGATTTGAAGGAATTGGCAGCTAAATTGCGTGGTGTAAATGAATTTGCGGTAAAATCTATTTCAATTTTTGTTACAAGATATAACCATTGAATAACCAAACATAGATGTCTTATGAATGCCATTTGGTTTCTTTCTAGAGTTTTCAAATGCACAAACTTTTTATATTGTATTGCAGCTTTCATCATGTGATTATTTTTTTCTTATCATAAATCATTCTCAACATGCTTGATGGAATGTTCAGGTTGATTTGGAGCACAATCAATATCGATCTTTTCAAGGATTGACATGCTTAATGCAAATTTCTACCAGAACCGAGGATTTTATTGTAGATACTTTAAAACTTCGAATACATGTTGGCCCATATCTTAGGGAAGTTTTCAAGGATCCTGCCAAGAGAAAGGTCTGGTATTGAAGTTCTTTTTTCTTGCTTCATTGTGTCAGGTTTCTTCATATTTGTGATAGCATTTAATTTAATTAGGTCATGCATGGAGCAGATCGAGATGTTGTGTGGCTTCAACGGGACTTTGGCATATATATCTGCAATCTTTTTGATACCGGACAGGTCTTGTACTTTGACTTTATCGCTTCTCCTAATCACTTGATTTTATTTTTCTTGTTACTCAATGGTTCTTTATGTCAACATTGTATACCATGACTCTGCAAACTCATTTTTGCAATGTTTTATTCAGAAAATCTGGCATCATAGTTAGTTGATGGTTTGCTTGTGCCAATTTGGCAGTATGCCATGTGATCTTGTGCAATTTGATTTTTCTCATGTACAACCTCTTCTGTCATTAAATAAATTAGGTTGGTCATTTTCTTTGTTATCTATCAAGTAGTTTCTTAATGTCGATTTTTGTGTCTTTGATTCAAGCAAGGTAGGAGGGTCTGGCTATGGAAATCAATTGTTAAGTTCCTGTGCCTTTTTTAAACAAATGTGTTAAGACCCCTTTTCTTGCACATATCAGTGGATAAAATAACCAATTTTGTGTTATTTTTTGTCCGAAAAAATTTCTTTCTTTTTTTCCTTCTTCTATAGCATCCATTAGCATTTGGTGCTTCTTATGATTAACATTTGTTTCAATCCTCAGGCCTCAAGAGTGCTGAAGTTGGAAAGAAATAGTTTGGAGCACCTCTTACATCACTTTTGTGGGGTTACTGCCAATAAAGAGTAGGTCCTCTCATGTAATCACTTGATCTGCCACTGCTTATGGCTTGATTCATATAACTTCGCACATTTGTGTTTTACCAGAGTGCAACATGTGCTTGTTTTCTTGTGCGTGTTTTTTAATACAAAATTTTAAGTAAAGATGACCTGTTTGTTCATTGCAGATACCAGAATGCAGATTGGAGACTACGCCCTCTTCCTGATGAGATGATAAGGTGAATACATAATTTTGAAATTGTCTTTTGTTTTCCAAACTTGTCCCTTGCACATTTTATGTTGAATTTGCCTGAATGTAAGCCATTTGATATAAGGAATAGTTGTTGTCAGTAATTTACAAAGAAGTTTCAGAAATTCTTTGGATGACAAAAAAATAAAAAAAATCAAAGAAAGAAAGAAAGAAATATTACTGTGATGAACTTCATTTTAGACTACACTGACTATATATTGTCAGATATCGTGGACATCTTATGGTATCATTTTTCCCCAGAGATTGGAAACCATCTGATATTACACATTCTTGTAGTAATGTCGCATGGCAAATATCTTCGACTGCATAGCTGGAAAAATTATCCTTGCCAACTTTTTGAACCTAGTTGACTCTTGTAAACACCAAAAATATCCTTGACTGTCCATCTAAATAAATCTGAGTTTACCTGTGCATTTGTAAAACTGATTATGAAATATTTGCTCAAGACTCCAGCTTATGCTCTGATCTCTAATGTGGGGTAGTAGGTTGCAGAAGCATGAAAAAAAATGGCTGTTGAGTAGTAGTTTGTTTCATGCAACAACTCCTCATAGTGCTCTTTTAGTGGAGTGTGACAGCTTCTCACGTACAAAGATTTTCTTGCTCATGCTATTTTATTCACTATGTCAAGTGTATATTTCAATCAAAATTGATCAATTTCTGTCTAATTTTCTGTTATACCTGCCAAAAATTTCATCTTCTGAGCATGAGGCTGTTCTTCTGATACACGGATATCTGGTTTCTGGAAGAATGATGTTTCTATATTTGATTTCTTTTATAAATATCATTTAAGAACTTCAATTTAGATAATTGTAAATGTTAATATGTCAATAAGAGAATAAAAAAATTGAATGGGGAAATCGTGGAGGAAATAAAAACAAGAAATCTATAAAAAAGAAATAGAGGCACAGAAAAACATATCTGTTAAATTCTGTTCATTAGTGAAAAATGGAAGAAAAAGGCCAGTGTTAGTTGCATGGTCCACAAGTGAGATGGGCATGGAAGGAAATTTCACTTTACAAAGCGAGATGTTTCAGGTGTTTATTAACACATTGTTGGTATTTTGTGCAAAAAGTTCCATCTAGTAGTAAAGTTTCTTTCTAAATAATTTTCCAATTGTGCAAGTTTGTAATTCATCATATACAATTTGTTGTTTAGAAACAAGATGGGTTAGGACTTGCATGATACTCTGTGAAGTCTTTCTAGCTCGCTCATATCGCTCTGTTGTTTTTCCTTCATTGTCATTTGCATTATTAATTTTGGTTTCGGTGAAAGCTGATGATGCTAACTTTCTTCAATTATCTAATTGGCAACTCTTTTTTGGTGACAGATATGCCAGAGAAGATACCCACTATCTGCTGCATATATATGATTTGATGAGAGCTCTGTTACTCTCAAAGCCTATTGACAATGAAAATGCTGATCCTCCTTTGTTAGAGGTATGGTTTTGATAAACAATAGGCATTTTCTAGATTGTTCAACTATATGAGAGAATGAGACGGCGGAGAACAGGGGATGAAATGTGACTTGTCATCTGTCCTTTCCTCTGTTTTATATGGGGGATGAGTCGTTTATTTTGGCTGGCATTATTCTTGCTTGGCAATATTTCTCATATTTTCTTTGATTTGCATGTCTCTGGGTAAGTGAAGACACATGAAAAATACCAGATTTCTTGAATGTCTGTAAAATTGAACATTGTATTTAACATCTCTGTTTTATGTTGTTATGAGTCTTTTAGTGCTACAGTTTTGATTTCTTCCATGTAATCTTTTGTGGGAACTGGGAATGCTTTCCTTCATCTGATTACTGCAGTCGATTATGATCTTAAAAATAGGATATGGTAATTCTTTAACTACAACATTACAATATTGAGTGAGTTGTAGTTGATAACAGGTCTACAAACGCAGTTATGATGTATGCATGCAGCTGTATGAGAAGGAGCTTTTCACTGAAAACTCGTATCTCAACATGTATGGGTATGTTACTGACGATTTAGTTATGATTCTATGTACCATAACATGAGCTGTGTGATATTTCACACAGCAATGCTGTTTTTTTTTTGGAATGTCTTTCTTTCTGAAAATTTGGGCTGTTTCTGTGCCTTTCTTTTTCTCAGTAATTACTGTATCTTGGAACAAAATCAACCAGCACTAATTTCTATGCTTTTTTCTGGGTGTAATTATGTCTTGATTTAGGTTGCCTAGTGCTGGTTTCAATGCTCAGCAGCTTGCCATTGTTGCAGTAAGTAGTTGCTTATTGTCATTTACTTCTTTAATTTGTCAAACTGAGTGGACTATACTGCATAGATATAACTTTGTTGCCGAGTTATTATAGTCTCCTGTTTTAACCCAGGGTATTTTGTGTACTCCATTTCTTTGTATGAATTCCAGGGGCTTTATGAGTGGAGAGATGCCATTGCCCGTGCAGAAGATGAGAGCACAGGTTATATATTGCCTAACAAAACTCTTCTTGAAATTGGTAAGAATCTTCTCAAATTTGTCATAACTTCAACTTAGTTTGTTTGTGAATATCTTATGGTAAAGGCTGACTCTTAAATCCTCTTTTGTTTGGAAATGGTGAAAGCCAAAGAGATGCCTGTTACAATTAGCAAATTACGTCAACTGCTGAAATCAAAGCACTCATATATTGAACGGCACCTTAGTTCTGTTGTTAGCATCATTAGGCACTCCATGCAAACCTCTGCTGCATTTGAAGCTGCTGTTCAACATTTAAAGGAGAGACACATGGAAATAGTAAGACTTTGCTTGCACAAATTTGATGATCTCCTCATATATTATAGAGGTGTCTCAGTCCTGTATGGGGACTATTATGAATCTTAACTTACAAGGATGCCTAGATTACAAATTCATGTGTTACTCGTAGATCAACTAACTATTTAATTGAGGGCCAGCCCCCCTACCTGGCATGATAAAAGGCTGAGAATTCAACCTATTTTGTGTCATGTTATCCTGACTTCAGTTCTGAAATAAAAACTATTGATATTCTTGATTCTCAAAAAAAAAAAAAAAAAAAAGGAAAGAAAGAAAAATGAAAGACTTGATATTCTAGGCTAAGCAGTGGTTTTATTTGCTTAAAGTGAAGCAACCTGTTCACTCAAGGTTAATGAGCCTTGGCAACCACAAAGTTGCACTCTAATTTGGAAATCTGGGCAAGTAGAATGAGTTCAGGGCAAGCTGAATTGTCTTCCTGCATGGCTAGGTTTGTTTAGTAACTGCTCAAAATTCAGAAGGTCTTTCGAAATAAATGTGTAATCATGTTACCTGCAGGGCTGGAGACTTAATGAGGATAAACTTTGGATTCTTACTTTGCTGTGCATGCTGCTGCTGCTTTTTTTCTTCTTTTTTTTCTCTTCCTTTTGTGCTTCTTATAACTGAAAGATATATTTTATTAAGGCCTCACAAGAAGAGACAGAAGCTAATGATGGATCTGAAGCGCGAAGCATTCCTGGTGGCAAGGGAATGAACAGTGGTGTGGCTGCCTGCCATGAAACTTCTGCGCAGCTGGAAAAGGGGCTTCTGAAGCAGGGAAGCAGTATTGTTGAACTTGGCAGAGGTGGACAAGGAAGCTCTGCCAAGCATCATGGTGCAAATGGTGAAGTGAATACTGGATCCAGTAGTTATATTTCAGATACATCTCCAACAGCTAAGGTTGTAAATATTTGATAAGTTGATCGAAACTCATCCTTGTTAGATATCCTTAGACTAACATGTTCACTTGTTTCTGTACAGGTTGCTGGAGCAACTGTTCAGGTTCTCAAGAAGCCAACTGGTGCTTTTGGAGCACTTCTTGGGGGTGCAGTTGCAAAGAGGAAACTTGATACTGATAAAAAGGTGAACGTTCTACCTTGACTTTGCTTCCTTTTCAACAATGTAGACAGCAGATAATCTAGAAAATAGTAATGGATCTTTCACTTGGGTGGTCTGCTTTGTGCTTGAATTTCCGAGCATATTAATTTTGGAAGGTATTAAAATCAGTCTCTCTCACACACACTAAACTGAGAGTGAAGGAATGGCAATGTTTTTGCCCTTTTTGTTTTTTTTTTTGCCAGTTGACTGTCATTATTTGGAATGGGAACTTTCATCCTTATTGGCAGTTCCACTGTGCAACTTATTCATACCATGGAACAAAACTTGGATGTCAACATGCTCAACTGAGGAAGTTGTCTTGATGCATCTTTACTGCCTTTTTATGCTTGGTTAAAAATCCTTGTATCTATTTTGACTTCTGGTTGACTTTTTTGTTTTTCAAATATTTAGGTCAAGGAAAAGATCAAGTTAGAAAAGATAAGATCCTCAGTAAACCTTCCATTCCATTCATTTATGGGCATCAATGAACCTCCAAAAGTAGTAGTAGAAGAGCCCATTGGAGTTTCTGAAATTTCACATCCTGAAGAATCTTTGGATGTCCCAGCTACTGGTTCTAGTTTGCAAGATATAATACTGTTGGACAATGATTCAGACATGGAACAAAACACTCATATTGCAGAACCAGATAGAGACGATTCCAAAACTACAAATGCCAATGGGGATGACAAATCTTCAGGATCTGCTTTGGAAACAGATGGAGAGGAACCTGTTTCTCTAGCTGATTTGTCTATGAGTTTCCAAAAGTGCTTCCCATCCGGTAATCAAAATAAAAAAACTGCAGAAGTTATGAAATCTGGAGAACCAAGTGGCGGTTTGAAGCTGAAGCCATTTGATTATACTACTGCACTAAGATCTGGTGAAGATCCGGCAGGTAGGTTGAAAGTAGGGAGTGCCAAAAATCAGAGGGGCGTGCTTGACTCTGTGGGTACGATAAAAAGTTCACCGGGAGCTAAAATGCAAAAGGATGACGAGACAGGAGAATATCGCCAAGGCAGAAGACGTCAGGCCTTTCCAGCAACTGGGAATCGGAGTGCAACCTTCCGATGAGGGAATTTTGAGTCTTAGTTGTAAAAAAAGAAAACAACGCTTCAACTCTTGGAAATCTAATGCAATCTCACAATTTACTATAGATCCCGGATTGCAGCATTTTAGTCTACGGTTTCTGTCCTCCTATCATAAGCAACCTCTACATTGGCGTCGAAAACTTGATGCTTTCACGGAATTCATGCAACATGGAATTCATGCAACGTGGATGGGATCACCACATGTGAAATGCCTCGCAGCCACCCCTACGAGTGAAAAATCTATTTAAACCAACTAAGTGGTGGCCTAGTGGTAAGAACTTGAGACCAAGAGATTTGCTCTCTTTATGGTATCAGGTTTGAGCCCTGTGGTTGCTCATATGATAGCCATTGGAGGCTT
>Ga0307511_10007280_pt1 | contig 11148 bp, 8 predicted proteins | sample 13_EM_MG_FD_200266 | JGI IMG/M metagenome (GOLD analysis project Ga0307511, IMG submission 200266) | Populus trichocarpa ectomycorrhiza microbial communities from riparian zone in the Pacific Northwest, United States - 13_EM | ecosystem: Host-associated > Plants > Roots > Unclassified | place...
CGAGAGAAACTTACTCATATCTTTGATGTTGGTCAAGGTTCAAAATCACTTCAAAAACAGTATCAGCACTGGCCTCAATCACACTAACAGCTTTCACAAGAACACCTTTACCATTCTACAAACACTACCAATGCATCAGAGCAGATTAAGACTAGAGGCTTTTTATTCGGTTCATTGATAACATGAAGAGCAACAAAGATAAATTACAGACATAGACACCTAAGTCAGATACATACAAATTCAATCACCCACAACAGCAAACTTCACATCTTCCATCTTAATTTTCACAACTAACCATGAAAGTCAATTTTTCATTTTATTACAGAAGAGAGAGAGAGAGAGAGAGAGAGAGAGAGAGAGAGAGAGAGAGAGAGGGATCACAATGAAGATTGTTTTCCAGGATAATTCTCCATAAGAATTCAAGAAAACATTTTCCGATCAAGGCTAACAGATACAGTAAGAAACAAAAACCTTGGAATTGGACACATCCTCAAAGATTCGAACACCTGAAACCACAGCAATAGGAAGTATTTAGAAATGAAAATCAACGTATAGTTAACAAATTTCATGTCAAACCCGTAAAACCTATCCTATCATGCTCTGCTCAATATTTGAAATATACTCAAGTATCTATTTGTGTACTATATGCCAATACAATGATTCTGTTGCATGTTTTAGCAGGCCCAGTAACCATCAACTGTTGAGAGATTGCAGTCACAAGCTACATGTTTATAAGTTGTGAGAATGCCCAAAACATAAATAATTTACATTTTCTTTCCCTTGCTCATTTAGTCTATCAGTACTAGTAGCATTCTATTCTTATCAATAGTATGGATCATCCACATTGAAAATATACCTATGAGGGCAATAGTAAATTGAACACAGATCTGATCCCTGCCTTATCTTTTGTGATTCTTCTGTAGAAGCTCAGAGGTTTCAATAGAGTTATATTAGCCATTCCCAAGAGAGCAACCCATTGATATTTTTCTCCTAAGGCCAGCAAAAATGCCATGATAATTTTAAACAAACTATACAGTAAGTTGTCCATTTTTCTCCAGAATTAATCCAAAAAAGTTAAAGACAAATAAAGAATCCTAACCACATATAAAAACTGTAACATCTCATCAATGGCATATAAGAAATATGAATCTGGGATACAAAATGAAGGATTTAGGACATCCATACACTAATAGAGATATTTATGAGTAGTAAGTTCATGAAGAATATGAAATGATATATTTAGAACAAAAAACAAGTGAATGGTCAAAGTCTCTAGAGAAAATGAGAAAGAAAGAGCTTTAGGGAGGACCATCTACAAAGCAATGACCATCACCTGGAAACAAGAATATAAAAATTGCATAATAGAAAGGTACCATTAGCTGTACGAACACATTTCCATTGATGAAAGTCGATTGCATCTCCAACCTCACCCTCAAAGTACCTATCAGGCCTAACCTTAGCAGCCACGCTTGAGGATTGCCGAAGAAGTGTTTCTGGACCTGTCAATAACAAAAGACAGACAGAACTAGCAAATTAAATTTTAAAAAAAAAAAACTAAAAAAACTAAAGATTATTCCATACCAGTAAGTATTTCTATAGCACACATATTGATAGGTTACTTAGTATAAAATATAAAATTGGCATCAAGAGTTGAAGCAATTTGACAAAAAATCATCAATATTTTATTTTGTAAAAATTACTCTTACAGTCAAATTTATTCAATATTTGTAAACACCAAATAGAAGGATATAAAACATTCACTTAGCATGTTTAAGGGGTATACATTTCATCCAATATTAAACTTTCCCAATTTCGTATAACGAAGATAAATATTTAAATTAAGTTGTTATAGGATTTTACCAAGAAAGGATTATAACAAAAGGAACACACACAACATGGCAACGGCACAGACAAATCATATAATGATCGATGCAACATATGTTATAATCTTCCTGCATGTTAAGAAATGCAAGCAGACACCATCACATCCAAGAAATTGTTTTCCTGGTTTATTTTACTAACTTTTTTTTTAATTTTCCGTTGCTAGGATAAATGGGTCTTCACCAAAAAATAAATCCTCTAATTTTAATTTTTATAGTGGACATGGGTAGCAATGGCTGGTTTGAGCTCATTAAGCTCACTGCAATTTTGCTCATTTCTTGCTGAACATCATGATAAATTTATGTAAGAGTTGAAATTTCTATGATGGAACATATCTATCATGCACATGAGCACCAAAAATCCCACCATAACCTTTGAACTATAGACAGTTCTATGTCAGATCCATACCATCACAAACACATAACATCCCAGAAGTCGCCACACTCTTGTATACAAGTCAACTCCAGATGTGGCCAAAAAAACATTACTTTGAAAATTGAAATACATTAACACTTGGAAGTCCTGCAAAGCCTATGTCATGCAGTAATCCATGACAAGATATGCACACTTTACTAAGATATGCACTCTTAACTTTGATTATTCATGTCCAGGACAAGAAAACTGTATAGCACAATTGGAAAAATCTCCAATGCCTAATGAGGTGCAACAGTTTTGCTAATGAGTAGTGAGAGTAACACCTTACCTTGCCCTATTCTTATTAACTTTTTCAATCCGTAAGCATATCTCCTCACTCTAGGTCGATGTCCTTCAAGATTGATAATCCTTGCAAAACAAAAGAGAAGAGATTTCAAACAATAATAATTCATCCAGAATACCAGACAATAAAATCCCGCAGTGAACCAAGCAAAAAATACGAATAGAAATTAACAATAAAAAACAAAAGCATTGCCAATATGATTCCACAGATTTAGAGTGACACCCAAGAAAACCTATGCCTCTTTTGACTACCTGCATTAATTATAAGCTATCCTAGAGTTGTGTTATAGACCTGGCTACAAGTGATTAGTTCCCCTAGTTTTCATATAAAATCAAGCACAAAAGTTGACTGGCAAGGATTTAAACACCTGTCTTCTTTAGAAGTGAATAGACCATCAACCAGTAAAACCAACTGTTCCCATTGTTTGTACTTTATCTTCATTATATGTTTGTTGCAAAAATACAGGACACGATAACATCACACATCTACAACCAAAATAATGAAATAGGAAATAATAACTTTTTTTAGGAATAAACATAACATTAAACTAAAGGAGAATCCAGCAGTACAAGAGATGAAGCAGAATAGGGGACATCTTCCACCCAAATTCTCTGAGGAATACTAGCATTGGCCCACTGTCCTGGGAAATGATAACTTTACCTGGTTATATGTTTGTTGCTCTGATGATTCATGATTTCATGTGGAAATGATAACTTTACATATAAATACTAGCTAATAATAATACGTGCTTGAGCCTCTCTAAACGCTTATTTTAAGGAATAATAACTTGTCAATCTCGCATCTACAACCATTTGGGGGATTTTTGAATTGGTCACCTAGACCCAAATATCAACATACAGCAAGAGTAACTGAGACCAGAAACCATTGTTGATCAAACTATGGGTATCACATTTACATTTCTTGAGAAATCAGCAAATTAGGATTATCTGGCTGCAAAAAGAATGTCTTTTTAATTCATTATTGTGAAAAATTACTAGCTATAAGTAGAGCCAGGACTCAACTAGCTGTAAATGTGGGGAGATTACAGATGCCAATGAATGTATATATTAGCTTTTTTCCCATCAAGAAATCAGATTCCTCCATTTCTCGCTTAATTTGGTTGTTAAATCCTCTATGATTATCCAAGCAAAACCAATTGGTGAAGAGACTCGTCCAAAGATAATTATTTAAACAAGATGATCCACAAGTAGGAAGCATACTCTGTCTCCATGTTCAGCTTGTTTCTGGCACTAAGTCCTCTTGCAAGTTCAAATTCAGCCTGCCAAAAGAATATTATGATGGTCCAAACAAGAGAAGAATTTGATGAATCTAACATTACTTACACAAGGTACCAATTTTTTCAAAACAAAAACAATAAGTTCCACTTTCAAGACAAGGACCGAGTATTTCTTTTGAGTTGTCAGAAAGGAAACCAAACATAACAAATTGAATAAAATACCACAACACAATATAATAAATAATGCAGTTATAATTGGTTCTGCCATGATGATTTTATATGTGAAACTACCTCTGATATTCTATATAAAATTAACACAGGACCAATTATTCACCACGTTCAAGTCTAATTCCCTGTACCTGTTGCTTCCCCTGATCAAATGCTTCCATCCATTGTTTAACCTCTCCAGCTGTAGCACAAGCAATCTTGAAGCACAAACAAGCAATTAGTTGTAAGTCTTTCTGGCATATAAAGGAAAGCGTAACTAAGAATTATTTGAAAATAAAACTAATTTACTTTATTAAAAAAACCTGCAAATGAAAGGGCCCACCAGGTTTAGCACAAGCCAAATGCAGATTCCAAATAACATCTCAAGAGCACATGATTTTAAAGATTACACCCTGGGACGTAACAGTAGCATTGCGTGTGACAATGAGTGCATCCCACATGCAGGCATGCATCAGGTAACATACTCGGGACAGGCATTTGTGCATATAATTATGAAAGACATTTTCAGCTTATAAAGCTATCTTTCTGGAACTTAATAATCCATTTTTCCTTCCAAACTCACTCAATATTTATTGCATAAAGAAGAATGTTTTGCATGTAAGTAAAAGATGAGAACTAATAAATACATGTCAGTGAACCCCTGGAATGTGTTGCCTTTCTGGAAAATTCCACATAATGCTCTTGTATGAATGCCAATTAGATAAAGGCTCAAGAAGGAATATTCTTCATAATAAATTTCCAATTCTAGTTATTTTTCAGAATTTTGCAATGATGGTTTCTTAGAGTGTGCAATCACAGGTTCTACTAATGGAAGCTATTAGAGTATACTCTATTCTTTAAGACAAATAAAATTTGAATTGGGTTTAATAATTATTGATGATCTCAGCTTCTAAGGAATTTCTAAGAGCAAGTTTTAGGTTATTGTCAGAACTTAAAAACTTTGAGGCTGCTTTTCTTCACAACCAGGTTGGGTAAGATGGCTTAATAGAACATAAGAGGTCTGAAGTTGAATAAAGACAAATGTCTGCTAAATAGCAATTGACAACACAGTGGATGTAGCGTTGGTGAATTGAGGTTTGATTAGTTTGCATCACTGACAGCTTTAGAAAGTCTTAACAGCCAGAAACCTGCCTTTAATGTGAAATAGGGAACACAAAGCAGTGGAGTCTACTGGGTTGTAAAACAGATGGAAGTGTTGGCTTGGAATCATTACTTAAATTGTACAATATAATCATTATTTTAGGATCCATTTTTTAAGATCCAGACAATTAAAAAAGATACAGGTAGAAGATGGCATGCCTAAAGAGAGGCCATCCATTGTTTATTTGCTTGGCATTGAGAAAATGGAGAAAGAAACTAACATGTGAACTGGCACAAATGCCACTTTATTTGATATTTCTTTCATGCAGGCCAACTATAAATTCTGTATGGTAAATTATCACAACGAGCAGACACAAGACAATCAATCATCACAAAAAATAAAATAAAGCACATAATCGACAGATAAATGAATATGTTCAGTGCATAGTATGGATTCTAAAACGCCAACAATCTTTACCACTTCACATTGAAATATCTAATCCATCTTGAAATTGCACCAATAATTTGCAAACTATAGATGAAAACTGTAACTTACTTCTCCTTTTTTTGTCTCATCCAATCGATTGTAAAACCGTAAAACATAAATATCCTACATTCAAGGAAAAAAAAAGTTAGCCTAGATTATTTTCTCATGCTTATGACTGGACATGATTCAAAGGCTATTCAAGAAAGAGGAGAATGGCTAAACCAACAGAGGAAGCGTAAAAAAAATGATGTCTTAAAGTATGAGGAAGCAAAAAGACATTTAATACTGTCTAAGTACTCATGACATATAGATTGACAAGGTTCTTACCCCATGATTGACTTTTCGACGCCCTAGCTCCTCCACCTTAAGTGTAGGCCCTATTACACCCTTCCTGATATGTTTCTGGACCAAAGAAAAGGTTGAGTCAGAATTAAGTACGAATCAAATTGAACACTTGAAATCACATATTTAAATTGATCGTGCACTTTAAAAACTTGTTGATACACAAATCTGTTGTGTATAAAATGTGCTTGTTGTGCGCCATAATAAACCAAGATGGGAAGCTTAAAATTACATGATCTCAGTTTTCTCTTTTTCTCCTCTTCGATGGAAGAAGAAGGGTCATTTACAAAAACAAGGAACAAAATAAAAACGGGAAATATAACCATAGATTAGCAGGTGAATTTTATAATTATTTTTCAGTAAGAGGCTGTTACTGCAAGAAATAATACACAATGGGAAACAAATTCTCCTCCTAAAGAATCCCAGAAAAAGAAGGAAACGGTATAAAGAAAATGGAAAAAGATTACAAAGGCCAAAAGATAACAATAACCAAAGGGCTAAGCGGCTGAAGAGGCAGAACCCCACATCATTGCCTAAACTAGGTGCTGTGCAAACCGCAAGAAAGAAATTTTCAAACAAGACAACAAATTCAGACCAAATAAATCAGCTTCATTAACTACATTTCTAATGCACTTGGAAAAAGCATTTTGATTTCCTACTTCGTTCTCAATTTTTTGAGTTTCTTATCAGAAGACATAGGTAGACAGGATCAAAATCTGCATCCAGCCAAGGGTATTAGTCACCGGGTTAAACCATTTTACCCCACACTGCCAATCTAATACAGGAAAAAAAAAACAACAAAGAGAAAAATTCCCACTTCAGAACACATTTTGAGAATTTTTCAAGACAAAGAAATGTGCGTTAGCACCCTAATATCACATTTTTATCAGGTTTTGCCGGTTCGGTGGGAAATTTAGACACGCTACATGAAACCTCAGTGAAAGTTCTTAAAATTCCACTACCCTTCCCATTTTTCAATGCAAAACCACATCTACAACAGCAAATCTCATCGCAGGTGCAATTCCAGCATCTATAAACCTCAAAAAGCCTCCAACAACCCCACGGCAGCACTCAGATCAACCTAGCAAAATTATCAAAACCTATATTCAACTCTCCACCCAGTAGCCACAACACTTCCCACCCTCTCTCAGTCCAATGTTCCATCAACCCATTTCAACCCTTAGTTTACCCACAAAATCCTACAACTTGTGTTTTAACTTCATTCAAATCAACACCTGCAGATATTATCATATAACTCTTTTCTCGCCACCATAACTGCTCAAAATAACAAACCTTCTCCAATACAAATCAGTTCCATTTTTTTTTTACTTAAATCCATCAAAAAAATATAACATAAAAAAAGAATCAAATTAAAATCACACAAAAAAAAAGCAGCGTTTACTTTCTTGATCCTTGAGCCAAAACAAAAGGCAGCAAAAAACAATAAAGAAAAAAGGCAAGCAAAGAAGAAAGCATACGATGCCAGGATGATCCTGAGGATCACGCTTGTACATCTGAACATATTTTCCTTTAATAAACAAGAATCTCAAATGACAATACTGACGCCCTATCGAGTTCGTCCCCAAATGATAAACCCAGCCAGAATACACATAAATCCCCCTCTCTTCTCCTCCGCCACCACCACCACTGCCGCCACCGCCACTGCCACCACCACCACTGCCGCCGCCGCCACCACCACTGCCGCCGCCGCCACCACCACTGCTCTCCCAGCTTCCACTACTTCCATCTGAACCACCTTCTCTCTCCACTATCCTCACCTTCACCTTCGTCGTTTTCGTCGTCGTTGTTTCCATCGCTTTTCACTGTCTTCTTTGATCAATCAGGTTTTAATTTGAATGTAGCAGAAATCCGTTCTGTGTGTGATTAGCGTATTTATTTATGAGGAGGTTAAAGGCGTTAGGATTTTCCTTCCTCGTCTCCACCTCCTTCCCCACAGCTTTCTGAAATATGACGTCGTAATTAGTTCATTTTTCCAAGTCATTGATATTTGGTTTGGGAAAACTACCAAATCAATCCTCAAATTATATAGATGTTTTCAAATTGATGATCTAAAAATTACCCATATTTTTCCAAAAATAATGTGCAATCCTATAGTTTTTTTTTTTTAATAATTGAGTTGAATAAGTTTTTAATTTTGTTTTGTAAATCACTTTCCGGTCCAAATAAAATGATTCAATCATTTCAATTTCATATGAGATTGAGATAATAATATAGATATATAGATTAAAAAAAAAACAGAATAAAACTATGAATTGGATATTTATATTAAGATATTCAAAATCAATATAAAATAAAGGATAAGTGTGGCAATTCATTATAATTTTAAATTTTTTTCTGTCTCAAAATTTTAAACGAGAGATGTTAATTCTCTAGTTTGAATCTTGATGATGAGAAATACTTATCATTTTAAATTTTTGAAGATTCAATTGAGATTGTACATGTAATTGGGGGACTGATTTGTAGTTTCCCAGCTAGAGGCCCTGGTGGGGCACAATATCTAGGCATACGTACGGCTTAGACGTTGCCAAGTGGATGTTTGGTGGGATAAGAAAGGCGAGGGTTGGCTGATTGGTGACACGGAACATTTTGATTGACTTGGATGCATGTGCTGCTCCGTGTGCATCGTTGCCACCTGTATTGTATTTCATGTGCACTAAAAAAAGGGGCGGGGGGAGGAAGATTTTTTGGTGACTAGTTGTCTCCCCTAAAAAAGAAGGGTCAATGACAGAGCTGCCCGACTTAAATGACGGAGTTGCTAAATCATGTGATCATGCAAGGATATTGATTCAGCCAGCAGTTGTAGCTCTGGCATCCATTATGACACGGTCGCCGTTTGCCCACAATTGGAAATTGACAGGCAACAATTGGGTAGGGACCAGATGTGAAATGAGACCACATTTTGAATGATTTCTTAGAGATTAAGCATGAGACGACACATGACGACCATTCAAGAAGAAAGATCCCTCAAGGAATTAATTAGCTCTTATTTCCTCGTTAAGATAAACAGCATGGTATTTTGTTCACTGGATTCATTCAAGGGCAGTGTAGAAAGCTGAGAAAGACTAGAGATTTCAAACCATTCATAAATATTAACGCCCATGATTTATTCGTGCCCACAACCCAGTGTTACCAGACACGGCATAAAGGGACTCCGTCAGATTCTCACTGGTTTCTTTGACTTTCGTCTGCCGGCACAAACAATGAGAAATATCAAGATTTGATGTTTAAAGACATTGGAAAACTTTGAGCTGGGAACATTAGAAAATTTATTATTCAATGGACAAATGCACGATGCAGATGAAATTAAACCAAACTGGTGACGTCTTCATCTTCAATGACATTAATCTATTAGCAACCTAAATGTTGAGGTAGGCCCATCACCCGCGCTCAAGCTCACACAAGCAGCACAATGATAACTTTATCAATATATATTTTCACTCCCAACAACGCATACATTTGCAGAGGTAATGCCAATAAAATCCTAATCTTAGAACGACTCCAGTTATGAAATCCATTACTTGTGATTATTGGTCGCCGTCATTGTCCTCATCATGGCTGCTGTCTTCATAATCATCACTGTTGTCGTTGTCAAAAATGCTGTCCCGAGGGAATTCACTGAAATCAAACTCGCCATCTTCATCATCTTCATCCATGAATTCTAGCCCAAATTTTATGTCCCGGTGTTTAACAAGAAGCCAACGAAGCAGGCGATCCTCCTTGTTCAGGTAATGCAGCTCCTTGTTGATGTTAGGTGTGGCCATCATTGTTATTTGCATCAGTTGGCCCTAACCAAATATAATAGTCAAATCAACTCATAAAAATGTCCAGTGAAAGTGAAATCAGAATGATGCTCTTGGGAGTCAGGAATGATGAAGGAGCAATTATTATATTTCTGCTAGGGCAAGAATGTTCCATGGAGTTCATCTAACCTGAACCATCCCACTATTAATAATCCCAATAGAGCATCAAATTCTGATTCAGGGCAAGAATTTATTAAAATCACTATCATTAATAATCCCAATAGAGCATCAAATTCCAAAAAAGTTTCTTATCACTATCATTGAATAATCTTTCATCATCTCAAAGTATATTTTTTGGCTGGTAACAGCAAGACTTGGGATAAAATCTGCATGTGTACCTGCTCTAATCCCATAGTCACCGTAACTATAAAGACCTAAGACCACAGTCAAAAACCACCCACTCCTCCAGCATATCTTCCTCCAGTAAAATTTGCATGTTATAGTTGGTCATCCTTGATGTGAAATTTCCATGGAAATGATTTAATAAATGAGGCAGTGAGGAACTCTAAACAAAGTAGTAAACATCCATCCATCACCACTAAACAAAAGGTTTTAAAAATGTATTAAACCACCCTGCAGCCATTTCAAGATTTTAGTTTACTCTGATATTGTATGACACTAAATCAAAACCCCTAAACTGGAAGAATCCCCAGATAAAAAGTTTATAATAGAGAACTTGCAATCAACATAATGAATCAAAAGACTTGCCATTTTTTTTTATAAAAAAAACACAGATTCTTGATATGGACAGAAGAAACCAAAAGGATTCAGATTTCAGAGGATGGTGAGCTCATCTTACAACATAATAAGAAGCATTGCTGAGTTATACCAAATTCCACAGCAGCAGCATATTCACCTGATAATGTCTACCATCGAGCTTCTTAATACCATACCCCAGTTGAACAGTGCCAAATGATTTTATATCAGTGACAACACCATTTCTACTATAAACATGCTTGCCTACTCGAGCAACCAAGTCCATCAATGCTTCCTTTCGTACATGAGGTTTCAACATGAGCATACAATCATAAAGAGGCATCTTCACTCTTTCTTATCTTCCTCAATCCAAGCTAGTTTACCAAACTGCTGAAGCAGAGTTGTCCATTAGAATATACAAAACTTTTTTATACAATTAGGTCTCTGTAAACATCAATTCTAATGCCTCAATCAAGCATATTAAAATCAATAGCTATAAATAAGACAGACAAACAAATTTCAAAGCAAAACCCAGTACACCATTATCATATTTACTGCAACATCAGCCAATAAAGAATGAATTTAGTTTTTAAGGAAGAAAAACGAAACTCTCAAAACTCTTTCGGCCATTTTCTGATATACAAAAAAAAAGTATTTG
>Ga0307511_10007281_pt1 | contig 11146 bp, 9 predicted proteins | sample 13_EM_MG_FD_200266 | JGI IMG/M metagenome (GOLD analysis project Ga0307511, IMG submission 200266) | Populus trichocarpa ectomycorrhiza microbial communities from riparian zone in the Pacific Northwest, United States - 13_EM | ecosystem: Host-associated > Plants > Roots > Unclassified | place...
GGTCTGCGTGACCGTGACGTCGTCGAGCACGCCGACCGAGCCGATGACGATGCCGGCCAGCAGCAGGCCCCGGGCGTCGATGCCGTGGCCGAGCACCGTGATCAGGTTGGCCGTGTCCTCGTCCAGACCGGTCAGGTTGCCCACCACCGAGAACAGCCAGCCCAGCACCCCGATCAGGCCCAGGCTGACCAGCGTGCCCACCACCGCCGTCGAGGTCCGGGCCGACAGGCCGTGGGTCAGGTACAACACCATGAACATGATCACCGCCGCGCCGACCACGCCGACCGACAGCGGATCCTTCCCGGCCAGCATCGCCGGCAGCACAAAAAGGACGAGCACCACGAACGTCAGCACCAGCGCGCCCAGGGCCTTCAGCCCCTGCATCCGCCCCAGGATCAGCACCGCCGCCGCGAACAGCACCCCCAGCAGCGCCAGCGGGAACCCGCGCTGGAAGTCCAGCAGCTGGTACGAGGACGGATCGTTCGGATCCGCGCCGTTGTAGCCCAGCACCACCTTGTCGCCCACGCTGAACCTGGGCGTGGACGGCTCGATCGGCATCGGCTCGGTGATGGTCTGCTGGTTGTCGAGCTGGACGGTGACCGCCTCACACTGCGCGCCGCCACTGCCGCCACTGTTGCTTCCGCCGCCGCAGCCGCTGGCCGCCACCTTGGTGACCACGCCGTGTTCGGTGACGGTCGGACCGTCCACGCCGCTGTTGGCCGCCGTCGTGTGCCCGCCCCACGGGTAGAGCACCGCCACGCCGACCGCGGTCAGCGCCATCAGCGGCAGCAGCAGGCCGATGACCAGCCTGCGCACCCGGGCCGAGGCCGGGGCCGCCGGTCCGTGGCTGTGCCCGTGCCCGTGGCTCACCACCACATCCTGACCGGTCCCGGGGCCGGGCCCGACACCGGGGACCGGCTCCGGGGATCCCTTCTCCATGCCGTGGCTGACTCCGGGCCCACCCGTTGGGTTGCTCCGAACGCCGCAGCCTCACTTCTTCGCCGGCTTCGCGCCGACCTCCTTGACGATCCCGTCGCCCTGGGCGACGGCGTCCCACAGCTCGCGGTCGACCCGGATCTTCCGGGCCCGGCCGGTGGACAGCCGCACCGTCAGGTAGCGGTACAGGTTCGCGCCGTCGGTCATGCCGCGCGACTTCTCCAGGACTACAGCTTCCCACGCCTCGTTCGGGGCGGTCCGTCGTGAAGTGAACATGTCGCCAGTCTGCGAGACCGCCGCAGCCGATCACATCGACCGCGCGGGCAGCCCGCCATCCACCACCTGGTTGATGCGCGGGTCGACCGGCCGTGTCGACGCCCCGGTCCGGCGCGGCACCATCGCCGTCGACCAAGACGGCGATGTCCACGGTTTCTCCAGGCGCCAGTCTGAAGCGGACTCTAAGATGGAGTGTCAGGGGCTATGTCGACGACGTCGACGAGCTGGTGGACACCACCCGTTTCCCGCATCCCGACGACATCACCCACCATCTGCTCGACCACGCCATCAGGGCCGCCTACACCCCGGCTGGGCGGCAATCAGGCGCGGCTCGTCGGGGTACTTCTTCGCCGCGGGCATCGTCGTGGTTCCTCCCAGGCTTCGACGTCTCCATCAAACCCGATACGCAACAAAAGGTCCTACGCTGTGGGAAGGCGCTGGAGCTCCGGGGGAGAGGGACTGTGCTGTTGCGGATTTTGGGTCCGGTAGAAGCCAGTGTCGGAGACGACGCGGTACCGCTGAGGCCACGCCAACTCCGGCTGGTGCTCGCCGTGCTGGCGTGGGAGGTCAACCGCGTCGTGCCGGTTCAACGGCTTGTGGAGCTGGTGTGGCCCGACTCCCCGCCGCGCGCCGCCGAGCACGCCATCCGGGTTCACATCTCGGCATTGCGAACGCTTCTGGCGAAGGCAGGCACCCAGCCAACGGTGGAGACACGCGGCCCCGGCTACCTGCTGCGCACCGACCCGCTGGACATCGACCTCCACCAATTCCGCGACCTGACGCGGCGGGCCGGTCAGGCCGGTAATGACGAGGAGCGCGTTTCGCTGCTGGAGCGCGCCTTGCGGCTGTGGCGAGGACAAGCACTCGCCGACACCGCAACCGAACCGACCCGGCAGCGCCTGTGCGCCGCCGCCGAGGAACAACGACTGTCCGCAATCGAGAACCGCAACGACATCCTGCTGCGGCTCGGCCGCACCAACCTCGTCGACGAGCTGATTCCACTGGTGGACGCACATCCAACCCGTGAGCGGCTGGTCGGCCAACTGATGCTTGCCCGCTACCGAGCGGGGCAAGCCGCAGAAGCTCTCGACGTGTTCCGGCGAATCCGTCACCACCTCGCCGACGAACTCGGTATCGACCCGGGAGACGCCCTCCGGAAGCTGGAAATCGCGATACTCCGCGGCGAGGTCGAACCACCTCAGGCGCGAGGAGACGGGGACACGCGAGCCGACAACAGACTATCCGTAGACGCAACACAACGCGGACCTCATGAGATCGCGGCCGCGCCAGCCAAGCACGTGCCGCGCCAGTTGCCGGCAGCGTCACGGCTGTTTACCGGTCGCGCCACAGAACTTGCCGCGTTGTCGCGAACGTTGAATACCGATACGGGCCACACGGTGCCGATCTCGGTGATCAGTGGCGTCGGTGGAGTCGGCAAGACCTGGCTCGCTCTGCACTGGGCCCAGCGTAACGTGGACTCATTTCCCGACGGACAACTGTTCGTCAACCTGCGCGGGTTCGATCCGTCCGGGTCGCCGGTGTCGCCCGAACTGGCACTACGTGGTTTCCTTGCGGCGCTGGGGATAGAGGCAACCGCGATTCCCCAAGACCTGGATGGGCAGGTGAGCCTGTATCGCTCCGTCGTCGCTGACAAGCGGATGCTGATCGTGGCGGACAACGCCAAGGACCTCGAACAGGTACTCCCGCTGGTGCCTGGCGGTCCCCGGTCCATGGTGTTGATCACCAGCCGTGACCGACTGACCGGATTGATCGCCACCCAGGGCGCTGACCCTGTTCCCCTGGATGTCCTGCCCCAGGGCGATGCGCGCTGCCTGCTCGAAGCCCGCCTGGGCGCGCAGCGGCTGTTCGACGACCCTGGTGCGGTCGACGAATTGTTGACGTACTGCGCGGGCTTGCCGTTGGCCTTGAGTATCGTCGCTGGCCGCGCTCAGGAGCATCCCGATTTCCGGCTTTCGGTGTTTGCCGCCGAACTACGGGACGCGGTCACCCGGCTCGGCGCGCTGGACGATGATCCGGGCGCGAGCGTGCGGGCGGTGTTGTCGTGTTCCTACACGACGCTGCCCACCGAACAGGCGCGGGTGTTCTGCTTGATCGGCCTGGCCCCGGGCCCCGACATCAGCCTGTCGGCCGCCGTGAGTCTGACCGCGCTGAGCACTGAGGAGATCAGCGAGAGCATTCGGATCCTTCACCGGCTCTCCCTGCTGCAACAGCACAGCCCTGGCCGCTACCGCATGCACGACCTGGTGCGTCGGTACGCCTGCGAACAGGCCAAGCTCGACCTCCCCGAGCCGGTCCACACGGCGGCCTTACGCCGGTTGACCGACTTTTACGCTCACACCGCATGCGGCGGCGACAGGATTCTGTCTCCCCACAGGCCACCCGTGGAGATCGGATCGCCGACACCTGCCTGCGACCCCCTCAAACTGTCCACCGAGACCGGGGTACTGGCGTGGTTCATGGCCGAACATGCCTGTCTTCTCTCTGTGGCACAAGAGACAGCGAACCGAGGCTGGCATCGACAGGTATGGTTGCTGGCTTGGGGCCTGACAGGTTTCCATTACCGGCGCGGGTGTGTGCACGAGGATGTCGCCGTCTGGGAGTGGGCGCTCACCGCAGCACGACATCTCGATGATCCCAACGCGCGGACCGTCATCCATCAGTTCCTCGGCCATGCCTACGCCCGAACCGACCGACACGACGAGGCCATGCACCACCTGGATGTGGCGGCAGCATTGGCTGAGCGCACCGACAATCACATCAACCAAGCACATATCCACTACGCCCTTGCACATGCGTGCGGAGTCCGTGGCGAGCTTCAGCGGGCGCTCAGCCACGCCCAGCGGGCCCTGTCTCTGTTCCGGTCGCTGGGCACTGCCGTGTGGCAGTCCCAGGGGCTCAACCAGACGGGCTGGTATCTGGCCCGGCTCGGGCAGCACGATCAGGCTCGTTCCCACTGTGAAGCGGCTCTGGCGCTCAGCCTGGGCGAACGCGACCGCGAGAGTGAGGCATTCGCGTTGGACAGCCTGGGCTACATCGCATTTCGAGCTGGCGAGCACACGCGAGCCGAGGACTATTTCCAGCGTGCCCTTCTGCTGTACGGCGAACTCGGCAACACCTACGAGGGCGCCGACACCTACGACCGGCTCGGCCATGTGCACGCCGCACTCGGCGACCGCGACCGGGCCCGGATGGTCTGGCGTGAGGCACTCACGCTGTACGAGGCTCAACTTCGCAGCGCCGACATCGAACGTGTTCAGCATCAACTGGCCCTCCTCGAAGGCCTGTGACCAAGCGACCCGCGCATCCGTGCCGCCCACGAGAGCCCCACCATCGTTACGTTCATTGCCTTTCACGCCGCTGCGCCAACGCGGGCTGCCGAGCCTGCAAGCCGTGCGTGACAGGCTGGATGCCACGGTGTAGCCGGTGCCCGCGACTGCCTCGACGGGCTCCTCGGCGCGTACTGGCGGCGCGACCTGAACCCAGCGCTCCCACAGGGATACCAACGCCCGCGCCGCCCAAGACCGGACGCACTATGCCGCTGATCGGCAGTTTGGCGCGGTGTCCGCTGCTGTGGTCGCAAGAGAGCCGGCCGGTAGAGGTCCGCGGTCGTCCGGCGATCGCGGGTAGCGTCGCGGCCATGCGATTGGCGGTGATCGGGGCGGCCGGCCGGATTGGCGGCAAGGTCGTGGCGGAGGCGCTGGGCCGTGGGCACGAGGTGACGGCGGTGGTCCGCGACCGGTCTCGCGTCGTGGGCAGGCCTGACCACATTGCCGAGGTGGATGTGTTCGACCCGGGTGCGGTGGCGGCGGCGGTAGAGCGGGCTGACGTCGTGGTGAACGCGGCGGGACACGCTGCCCGGCTTGACGACGCGGACTTCTACGCCCGCGCGGCCCGGTCGGTGGTGGCGGCGCTGCGGACGCTCGAGCGGCCGCCGCGGCTCGTAGTGGTCGGTGGGTTCGGCAGCCTGCGCGACGCCGAAGGACAGCAGTACGCCGACCGTCCCGGCTTGCCGGCGAATGTCGCGCCCGAGATCGTCGGCCAGCGGGACGCGCTGACGCACTACCGGGGTGTCGACGATCTTCAGTGGACGTACGTGAGCCCGCCCCCGGGCGGCGTCGCCCCCGGCGAGCGGACCGGCGCGTACCACTTGGCACGGGACACGATCGGCGACCGGAAGGCCAGTTCGACGTCGATCTCGTTGGAGGACTACGCGGTCGCCGTGGTCGACGAGGCGGAGCGGGCCGAGCACCTGCACGCCTGCGTCGTGGTGATGCGCTGACCCGACCCCAACGCTGCCCAAGTCATGGGGCGCCGTCGAGAGGGACGGCGGCGGTCAGCAGGGCGGCGGCTTTCCGCCATCGCGCCCGGTCCAGCCAGGAAGCCCGGCCGCGGGCCGGGCTTGTGATCATCGGCCAGATCTCGGGCACGTTCTCGATCGTGATGTTGCGCCCGGCGTACTGCAACAGGGTGTTCGCGGCGTGGTACCGCACCAGGTACTCCTTGTCGCGTACGGCTTGGCCGAGAGCCCGAACCAGACGACCGGTCGGAGCGAACAGAACAAGGGCGCTCGCCGCCTGCTGTCGGACACCCCAAAACGAGGCCGAGGCCAGCTCGGCGGCGATGGGATCGGCCCAGGAATCGTTCCCGGTCAACACGTACAGGGTTTCCGCCACACGGATCAGGAACTCCCCGGCCGCGACCGCCGCCATGTCGGGCAGCAGCGCGGCCGCCCGCTCCGGCAGCCTTCCCTCGCGGGCCAGGAACTCGATCGACTGGGCAGCCAGCGGATCATGGGCCCGCAGACCGGCGACGAGCTGGCGGTCCACCTTAGGCAAGTCACGCTCGACCGGAGCCCGCAGGCACCGAAGGTCCGCCCCGTCGTGCCAGACCATGTACGGATCACCGAACACGGCTTTCCGCCACGCCTTCCACTCGGCCTCGGAAACATCCGGCTCGTCAGCGGCCATGAGCGTCTCCCGTCCGCCGGCCCCACGATACCCAGCCGCGGAATCTCGGTCACACGGCTGCGCCGGGGCCGGGCAGCGGGTCGACGTCGTTGGCGTGCATCGGTTCCCCGCAGTGGGTGCAGCGCAGGTCGACGCTGCTGATCTCGCCGCAGGCATGGTGCCGGTAGAGCACGGGCGGGCCGGCCTCGCCGGCGAGCCACCGGTCGCCCCAGCCGGCCATGACCATGAGCAGGTCGACCAGCTCGGTGCCCCGGTCGGTCAGGACGTACTCGTGGCGCGGTCGCCGGTCGTAGGGCCGGCGGTCGAGCACGCCGTGGTCGACGAGGTGGTTGAGCCGCTCGGTCAGGACCTTGCGCGAGATGCCGAGGTCGGCCTGGAGCTGGTCGAACCGGTTGAGCCCGACCCAGACGTCCCGGAGGATCAGCGGCGTCCACGGCTCCCCGATGACATCGAGGGTCCGGGCGATCGAGCACGCCATCTTGCTGTAGTCGGTGCGCTGCATGGAGCCAGTCTAGCAATTGGGGTTCCCTTAAGGAACTCCAGCTGTTACGGTCGTGGAGTCTCTTCAAGGAACCCCGGGGGAGGATCATCAAGATGGGCAAGGTCTTCAGCGCCCTCGCGGTCTCGGTCGACGGCTACATCACCGGCCGCGAGCCCGGCCCCGGACGGGGGCTCGGCGACGCCACGACGCTCTTCGACTGGTACTCCGACGGCGACACGCCCAGTCGCGCATTCGACGGCTTCAAGCTGAGCGAGCCCAGCGCCCGGGTCTTCGACGCCTTGGCCACACGCGTCGGGGCGGTCGTCGCGGGCCGCAACACATATGAGGACTCCGACCACTTCGGCGGCGGCAGCCCCCACCCCAATGCCCGGCTGGTTGTCCTCAGTCACCGGCCGGCACCCGAGATCACCGACCGGCAGATCCTGGTCACCACCGGCATCGAGGACGCGATCGCCGCGGCCCGCGAGGCCGCCGGCGGCAAGGACGTCGGCCTCATGGGCGGTGGCGTGGTGACCGAGGCGCTCAAGGCGGGGTTGGTCGACGAGGTGGTCCTCCACCAGGTCCCAGTCCTGCTCGGCGGCGGCCGCCCCTTCTTCCAGGCCCTGCCCCGGCACGTGCGCCTGCGCCTCGTCGACGTCGTCCCGGCGCCAGGCGTGACCCACCTCCACTACGAAGTCCAGCGCTGACCCCACCAGGAGATGATCACCATGCTCGACGACGACCTGCGCCGCGTGCTCGACGGCACCTCGATCGCCCACCTCGCCAGCGTCCTGCCCGACGGCGCACCCCACTCGGTGCCGGTCTGGATCGGCACGCACGGCGACCACATCGTGATCCTCACCGGCCCGGACAGCCGCAAGGCCCGCAACCTGCGCCGCGACCCGCGAGTCGCGCTCTCCCTGACGCCGGCGGACAACCCGTTCCAGCCGGTCATCGTGCGCGGCCGGGTCGTCGAATGGGTCGAGGGCGACGCCGCCTGGGAGATCGTCGACCGGATCTCGACGAAGTACATCGGCGGCCCCTACTCGCGCGAGCAGCAGCGGGTTGTCGCGCTCATCGAACCCGACCGGCACAGCATCGGCATGGGCTGAGGCACGCCGTGACGGGGCCGCCGCCCGCCACTCAGCCCCTGTCCGCGTGGCCTCTCACGTGGACTGGTCGTCCGTGACTTGCACGGCCTGGATGAGCACGCCGTCGGGATCGTAGAAGAGGAAAGATCGGATTTCGGCGGCCTGGGCTTTCTCAGTCGTCTCAACGCGATGTCACCATGATCAGTCCCAAAACCGTGTCATTTCCTCAGCTCAGAATCTCAGGCCACGGCCGGTCAGGCTTCGGCCGCATCGTCGTCGACTGTCACCTGCGCGGCCGGTGGAGTGCGGATGAGCAGCGCGAGCGCCAGCGTGATCAGGCCGATGACGGTGGCCGCGACGAAGGCCACCGAGACGCCGCCGGCCATCATATGGTCGGCCAACGCCTTGCCGGTGGCCGACTTGGGCCCGGTGCTGGCCCCGACGCTGTACACCGCGATCAGGATGGACAACCCGAGCGACCCGCCCACCTGGAGCGTGGCGTTGAACAGGCTGGAGGCGGCGCCGGCGTCCTCGGGGGCGACTCCGGACACGCCGATGACAGTCAGCGGCAGGGTCAGGAAGGCCAGCCCGAAGCCGAACACCACCATGGGACCGAACAGGTTGGTGAAGTAGTCGCTGGTGTCGGTGATCTGGGTGAGCCACAGCGAGGCGACGGTGATCAGCAGCGCCCCGAGCGCGGCGAGCTTCTTGGCCCCGAACTTCGGCAGCAGCCTGGTCACCAGCAGCGAACCGGGCAGCATGATGGCGGCCATCGGCAGGAAGCCGACGCCGGCCAGCAGCGGGGTCAGGTTGAGCACGTTCTGCACGAACTGGGCGAGGAAGAAGTACACCGCGCCCATGGCGCCCGCGCTCAGGAAGAGGATCAAGTAGGCGCTGGACCGGTTGCGGTCGGTGAACAGCCGCAGCGGGATGATCGGCTTGGACACCTTGGACTCGGTGAACAGGAACGCGGCCAGCAGCACGACGCCGACCGCGAACGCGGCGATGGTCTGGCCGGCGGTCCATCCGCCGCTGGAGGCATTGATGAAGGCGTACACGAGCGCGCCCATGCCCACGGTGGACAGCAGTGCGCCGCCGAGGTCGAACCGGCCGGAGTGCTTCTCGGACTCCACGATGTATTTCGGGGTCAGCAGCAGCACGATGATCCCGATGGGCACGTTGACGAACAGCACCCAGCGCCAGGATGTGGTCGCGGTGAGCAGGCCGCCCAGGATCAGCCCGAGGGCCGAGCCGAACACGCCGGTGGCGCCGTAGAGCGCTAGCGCCCTGGTCCGCCGCGGTCCCTCCCGGAAGGTTGTCATGATCAGCGACATGGTGCTCGGCGCGGCCAGCGCGGCGCCGATGCCCTGCACCGCCCGGCAGGCGACCAGCCACCAGTCGGTGGTGGCGAACCCGCCGACGAATGAGGCCGCGGTGAACACCAGGATGCCGATCATGAACACGCGCCGGCGGCCGAGGATGTCACCGGCCCGGCCGCCCAGCAGCAGCAGGCCGCCGAACGCCAACGCGTACGCATTGACCACCCAGGACAGGTTCTCGATGGAGAATCCGAGGCCACGCTGCATGCTGGGCAGCGCGATGTTCACGATCGTCGCGTCCAGCAGCAGGATCACACGGCAGGCGACAATGACCGCCAGCGCGATCCCGGAGCGGCCCCCGCTCTCCTCGACATCGGGCTGCTGATTGGTTGGCGAGGATATCGCCATTTCATTCCTCCCCAGATGAAATAATTACACGGGCGCGCTTCGCTGCCCGGGGAATCGCGCATTGTGGCGACTCCCCGGGCGAGGGCCCGCGAATTCTGGTGGCGACGCGCCCGTTCTCCCAGGTGTCACGCCGTCCTGTTCCGATGGTACGGAGAACCTCTCCGCCTAGCAAGGGGTCGACTCAGCGCGACCACAGACCGTGGCCGAGCAGGGTCAGCAGATTGTCGCCACGGCCGGCGTGGGCGGGGGAGCGCTCGGTCACCCACGCGATCGCGTTGGCTAGGGCCAGCAGGTCGGCCTCGTCCACCCGGACGTCGACCAGGCCGGTCTGCTTGGCTCGGGTCAGCAGCTTTCCGCCGGACTCCCGCATGTCCTGGCAGGAGGCGAACAGGCTGGACTCCGGGTCACACAGGGTGTCCATCACCGAGGCGGAAAGTCCCCGGTAGGTGGTCAGGTGGTTGATGAAGGCACGCAGCCACGCGGTGAGCGCCTCGGCCGTGTCCGGCGCGTCGAGCAGGTCCCGCGCGGTGTCACGCAGCTCGGCGAACCGCTCGCTCAACAGTGCCTCCAGTAGAGCCTGTCTGGTGGGGAAATGGCGGTAGAGGGTGCCCGGTCCGACACCAGCCCGCTGCGCCACTTCGTTGAGCGAGGCGTCGGCGCCGTGCTCGGTGAACACGGCGTTGGCTACGGCGAGTATCCGGTCGTGGGTCTGCTGGGCGTCCGCCCGTCGTGGGCGTCGCGTGTGATCGGTCCGGTCGCTGGCCGATATCGCCATTTGGTCTCCTGACGGGTCTTGGCAGCCGGTGACCAGCTCGATCGTACAGTAGGCGGAGAGGTTCTCCTCTTGTGCTGCAGATGTGGTGGAAGGGCACGTCTCTCCTCTGTGGACTGAGGGGCGTTCGATGAAAGCCTGCCGGATGGTCACAACACGGACGTCGCGTGACTACGTCGAAGCCAGAACGAAATCAGCGAACTTCTTCGGATTCGGAATGTCGACGACTTCGAGGACTTCGTGTCTGTCGAAGGTCCGATGCTGAACATCCTTCACAGCTCCAGCTGACCAGGGCGTCCGCTGACCAGTTGGGTGCCCGAGTTGGCTAGGGACCTGTTTCAACTCTTGTGGGCCGAGGGCGTGCGCCGGGATTTCGGGGTGCAAGCTACCGCTGTGGACATGGAAGACGTCGCCGCCCGGTTGACCAACAGGTTCGGCCCCGAGGCCGAGGGGTGGCTCGCCGAGGTCCCTGCCGTCGCCGCACGGCTGGCCGCCAGGTGGGGGCTGGTGCTCGGCGAGATGTTCGAGAGCGGGGCCTCCTCGGTCATCATGCGTTGTGAGTGGCCCGACGGAACGCCGGCGGTCCTCAAATTCAGCCCTGATCGGGCATTGCTGCTCAAACAGGCGGAGATGCTCGGCTTGTTCGCGTCAACGGGGCGGGTGCCGGCCGTGTTGGCCACCGACGCGGAAACCGGGGCGATGGTGTTGGAGGAGGTCCGGCCGGGCACCGAGGCCGAGGACCTGCCGCCGGAGTCTTTGCCGCAGCAGTGGGGAGAACTGCTCGCCGCCCTGCACGCGGTGACCCCGCCGGCATCATGGCCGCTGGATCTGCGCGGGCGGTTCGAGGAAGCCTTCGCCCGGATCGGCCGCCGACT
>Ga0307511_10007282_pt1 | contig 11146 bp, 12 predicted proteins | sample 13_EM_MG_FD_200266 | JGI IMG/M metagenome (GOLD analysis project Ga0307511, IMG submission 200266) | Populus trichocarpa ectomycorrhiza microbial communities from riparian zone in the Pacific Northwest, United States - 13_EM | ecosystem: Host-associated > Plants > Roots > Unclassified | place...
TAAAATTAACTTTTCAAATAGTTTTTTTCATTAAAATATATATATAAAAAAATTATATTTATACTATTCAAAATATTATTTTGTCCCTTTATCTTTTTAAAATAAAATCTCCCATGGGCAAGCGGCCATGCGTGTTGCAGTTTCCCAGGTTCTTTTGCTGAATTTGTACAGGTAGACCAGACCTATGCTAAGTGTACTGCGGCATTTGACATCGTTGGGAGCAAAAGCTGAATCCTCAAAATCCCTTGCTTTTTGATCCAATTGTAAGGCTTGTCCACGACACTTCATCGAAGTACCGAGTAGGAAAATAATCCGTTAGATTATTTATCTTTTTAAGTATATAAATTTAATTAATTTATTAATTAAATACTATAATTAAATAAAAAATTAATTATAAATAGTCTGTTACACAAGCGCTAAGTTTCTAACTTCAACATGAATGGCTTGCGTCTAATTGAACTTAGTTGTAAAACTAAGATCACCGAGAAATTGGTTAATTGCACAAAGAGCTAGTAAAGATAAATCCAAACCATAAGAATTATCCCCTTCAGCTCTCGCTGGAAAGGAAAATAAAGCTGATTCTTTCTTGGGCCTTCTAAGAACTTGTTGTGAGAGGTAGAATAGAAGAACCTAACACCTGGGCACACAAGTCTTCGTGGCATCAGCCAAGCCAGAAGGCGGGGAAGGACTTGCATCCTTGCATGTACCAGTAAAAGTGAGAGAGTAATTATTTTTTAAAATATTTTGTATTTAAAGTTATATTAAAATAATATTTTTTAATTTTTAAAAATTATTTTTAACATCAAAATATTATAAATATATTTTAAAAAAGAGAGCCGTGTCATGATTATATTTTATAGCGACATAAGTGCAGCTAAATATCCAGCACATAAATGGTAGTTTTATTGATGAGATGGCATCGTCACATCTCTATAGTTTTTGGTAGAATTGTAAGATTAGATATTTCAGGGACTGATATGATATCTGAAGATGTGTAACTAATTTCAATAAAAGCCTTAAAATTCAAAAATCAGAAAATGTTTCTTCTAATTGCAAGTGATGGTATACGAAAAAGCATGCACTCGTGTGACTCTATCACACGCACTTGATGGAAAGAAAGCCAGAGTAATTATCTAATATAAGTAAATTTATTTGCCTCACATTTGTAATCATGCATAGGTTCTTGATGGAAAAGATAATGCTAATACTGGCACACATAAAGCATCAATCTTGCTACCAATTTCCAGAGAAACATTACTAAAATCTAATGGTGTAAGGGTGAAATTGAACAATATTAAACTGTAGAGACTGAATAGAACGCAATATTCAATTCAGGGGTTAATTTGTATAATTTTGTTTATTATTATTATTGGGGGGACGGGGGTGTGAAGGGGTGGAGAAACTGAGGAGAGTGGGCGGAAATTACAAAGGCAGGGTGCTATATCTCTATCGAACCGTTCAGCTAAGCTGACTGAACTAACAGTTTCGTAAAGGATCTTATTAAACAGGAAGCCATTGCTGTCTTCTCCTCTCTACACGTTACAAACAAAATTCTTCATTTCTTCTCCAATGGAGTCCTCTGTTCTTCTTCGATCCTTTCAGTGTAACTCCATCTCTCCTTGCATTTGTGTGTTTTGTTGCTTAATTTGCCGATAATTGTTCTTTTTTTTCATCCTATCTCTGTAGTTAGATTCAAATCAGGTTGCAAGCAGCGAGATCTATTATAATTTTTTGCTTATGTTTATGAAATAAAAATTGTATTAAAGAGAGAGAGTGTTGATAATTAAGGCATGTTTGGCTCAAAATTTAAAAATTGCAGTCCAGTTTGTTCATCTTACTAATTATTTTGCAGTTTTTCACCTATAAGTATATAATACTCGAGATTCCCACTGCAGGTAACTTGCTCGCTCAAGGTCAAGGCTTGACTGTTGGCAGGAAACTGATATCTTATCCATCAAAGAGAAATCTAAGACTAGTATCCTGTGTAAAAACATCTGAAGCTCCTGCAATAGCCAAGAGTGATGGTGAGTTATGTTCTAGTAATATGTGTAAATATTATTTGAGCGCCTTTTATTTTTGGCTTGGTTTTTTTAAATTTGCTGCCACTGACGAGGCATGTTTATTAGATGGCAATAAACAAGGGTCATTGGAGAAGAATTCTCTGCGAAATGCAACTTTTCCGAATGGATTTGAAGTGAGTGTTTCTCTTTGAGCTTTTAATTGCTTTCTAGTTTTGTTGCTATTAACTTGTGAATTTATAGTATTAGATGGATTCTTATATTCAAACTATGTCATTTTTCTGTTTTAAATTACTTTATGTTGTTCTGATGATCTGATCATGATTTTTAACGCCTCCTAATTGTATACTAGATAAATGCGGATGGATTTTATGATTCATGGTAACAGAGATACATTTTAAGTTTTTATTTGGGTGCCCTTGTTTTGAGAAAGCTTGAATAATAGTTAACAATCCTCCCTCATTCTGCGAGAATTTGAGATTTAGGAAACATAATAACCAAACTAGACATCAAATGTGCTCTTTCTCTCTCTTTCTCGATGGTGTTAGAAATGTATGCAGTTAATGAATCAATCAACTTGAAAGTCAATTACTTGGGACTCTGTCCTGATATCAACTAATGCTTTCCCAGAATCACCAGGCTAACAGCTAATATCATCCCTGCTGACTATTTGCCCTAGCAGGCACATAAGGGTTTCAGATATTTTCACATTAACTTTCCTTTGAGATTCGGGTTGGGGGGGTGTTGTTGCAAGCTATATCTACTTCTTATCAACAGAAATGCTTAGGACATGGCCTTTTCTGTTCTTTGTGCTTCCCTTGTGATGGTTTGATTATTTATCATGCTGATGACTTTGGTTTTCTCAAGAAGGCTTGATTCAACATCTCATTTTGATCTATATCATTTTGCTTACTTCTGACATGAATCTTCTCTTGTTATTGCTTTCAAATCATCAAAGGCATTGGTACTAGAGGTCTGTGATGAGACAGAGATTGCTGAGCTGAAACTGAAGGTGAACTCCTGATTCGTATTGTGCTTGTTTGTCTTTCACAGAATGCTATTCTTGTTGCCCAGCTGCATCCTTAGAAATGTCTCTGATTGTTAAAAATAAGGTTCCAGCACCTCAGCATAAATGAATATAGTAGTGACGCTAGGTTCCATGTCTGCAATCTCCTTGAATCTTATGAATACATTATATTACTGGTTCTCTGCTGTTTGCGATAGGTCGGGGACTTTGAAATGCATCTGAAGCGGAACGTTGGGGCTGCGAAAGCTCCCTTGATATCATCAACACCACTACCACCTATTCCAACTCCACCAATGGAGGTATCAGCAGCTGTTCCTCCATCGCCATCGCCGTCTAAATCCTCTGTCGAGAAAACCACTCCCTTTACAAATGTCTCCTTTGGGAAGTCATCTAAGTTGGCAGCATTAGAGGCTTCTGGAGCTAGTGGATATGTTCTAGTTGCTTCTCCAACTGTAAGTAATGTTACCAGAGAGCAAAAGGCCAATGTCCTCTTTACTCGTGAACAAAGCCTTTAAGGTGACATATGCGATCATTTTTTTTTTTTTTTTGCTAGGTTGGCTCATTCCGAAGGAACAGAACAGTGAAAGGAAAGAAGCAGCCTCCTATCTGTAAAGAGGTAGATGCGGCACACCATTTTTGTCTGTCAGATGTTTTGTATTTGTTGAATTATTGAATTGTTGCCAACAAACTCTGTTTTGGAAATTTCGTCAACTAAACTATCTATATTCAATTCCCCTAATTTCATTTATTACCTTTCAATTTCATCTGTAGTTGCAGCCTTTATCAGATTTATGTGAACCAAATGAAAAGAAAAACGATTTGGCATATAGTAAATAGAAGTTATTTGATTGTAGATAGTTTCAGGTTGATGAGACATTTTTTAAGCTTGGTAGATCTGTGGTACACGTGGAAGTAATTATTGGTTACTGATGTGCTGCTCATAAGTAACTTATGCTCACTCATCTATTAACAGAGAATAGCCATGTTGATGAGATTAGCGCACACCTATAACTTGCATGTGCTAGAATTTATGTATGATCTGAATTTGGAGATCTCAAATTCAAAATTTCATTTGATCGAGATAATTTTTCCATCACCAAAACTGTGGCCTGGCATGTACTAACTTTTTTTTGTTCCCTGCTCATATTTACCATCCATTGTAGGAATGCTTTTGAAAGATATCTTTGAACCTCATTATCATGGCATTAATCACATTCATTCTTGATATCTATGCTGCGTTAATTTAAATGATCCAAATATTGAAATTAATGTTGCATAATGGCTTCATCTTATATTGCCCTTTCTTTAATTCTGAACATTTTAAATTCAAATTTATAGGGTGATGTGATTAAAGAAGGACAAGTGATAGGATATTTGGATCAATTTGGTACTGAACTTCCTGTTAAGGTGAGTCTTCTATTTAGTTTCTCCAGACCTGAGTTCGCTTTGATGATTGATTTGTCTCATGCTGTTGTTGATGATTGAACAGTCTGATGTGGCGGGAGAAGTACTAAAGCTCCTCTTCAATGATGGAGGTAACACATCGACCATTGTAATTTCACTTGTAGATTTTTAGCATCTTAATTTTTCAAATAACTTGAAAGTCAATTTTTCTCTGACACTAATGAACATATAGACACTATTAATGGAGTCTCGCCAGGTTCAGAATAAATCAGGCTATGAGTGCAACCCAGGAAGCACAAGTTGAAGTAATTGTCATTATAGTTTCATCATATCTAATCCAATGAGTAATCAGGTCTCTGAAAAATTGCCGACAGCTTCAGACTATAAAGATGCTTGCCTGAAGTGAAATGTTTAGGATATGAGTTTTTGATAAAAATGAGTTAGATATGGGATGCATTCAAGATATATATATATAATTTGAAGAAAAGAAGTGGTCAACAAGGGTGCAACATGCAGACAGATATGCCAAGGGAAAGGGGGGAATATAATAACATAGCACCTTTCTATCTACAAAACACTTCTAACATAAATATCGATCTACCTTTTTCTGATGATTTTGTGAATGATATGTGATTAAATGCAAGTTATATGTTTATCATACAGAGTTTGTTTTAGGAGTTTATGCGTTTTCCTCTGAGGCTCAAACATGTGATATACCTTTTTAACTACTTACTAGGGAAGATGTGAAAGGGAAGGGTTCACTTGATTATGAATATAAATAGGTGTCTTGCTGTCTCTACATAATGTTGCATTTTGGTCCTGGAATGCTTTCATCAAGCAAAGTTTTCCTCGTTGAACTCCACTCTTCCTATTCTCTTAATGGTGGTGCTGGTATGTGAGGTCTTTGCTCGTTAACTTGACTTCTGAAGCAACAGCGTTCATTTTTGGTGGGGTTTGGACCAGTTGCTTCTATTGGCCTTTGACCTTATTATTCGGTGGCTCATTATGCTTTGGCAATGACAGTAGAGAACAAGGTCCTTGTTCAATAAAAATCTTTTTTTGAGAAATTGCTCGACATTGCATTAGAATTTACAGCTGTGGGATATAAAAATCATCAAGTCAGTGCAATGAAAATTTTGAAATTGGTAAGAGGCATTGATGCTGGTGAAACATGAACTGCTATATTATCTGGCTGTGAATAAATTCATCTTGTCTATCTTGTTGGGTTTTTGATAAACTGATCATCGTAGTTCGGTGTAATACAGATGCAGTTGGGTATGGAGACCCTCTTATAGCTGTCTTGCCATCATTTCATGGTATCAACACCTGACCGTACTGTCTCTGGTAACCTTGATGCAATTCTTGGGAAGCTCGTAAGGGTTGCATACTATTTTCGCTGTTTCTTGTGGTCTCTCCATCATGTGCTGGCTATCAGAAGACACAGGTTTTGATGGTATTTTCACTTGGCTTTTTCGTCAGTTATATTGATGTAGGAATAATTTGTTGAGCATTCTAGGCCGTTAAGAGGATTGTTTGTGTATTAGATGGTCTTTTGTTTTCCAGTTGAGCAATGCATGCCTGTTGTTTGTGGTGTATCGATATGAAAAAACTCGGGAGCATTTCCTACAAAACTTTCGGTAATGTATTGTTGTTAATTCGGTTCGTTCTTCATTTGAGAGTCCCCGATCAATTTAATGTCAATTTCTCTCCAAGCAATTCATCATCTCGGCCCTTCACAACGTAAAATTTGGTCGAAATTGAATTGATAGAGGCATCCTTTTAAAACTAACTCGGCTATGAGAACATATATCCATATGAACAGAAACAACAGTACCAGGTGGTCATGTTGCCATGGGCCCTTAATCAGACAACAACAGCAGAGAGGAAGCATCTTTTCCCAATGGCTTTCGAGAAACCCTCCTGCCATCCATGGCCTTCCCTGAAACACTCAACCTGTCATCACATGAAAGAGAATTGAGACAATTTTGACAGTAAGGAAGCCCTGAGTGGCTAAATACAAAATGGTGTACTATTGCGTTTTTGGGAGGGAGCAGTTGTATACCGTGTCTAGTATTTGATTATCATTATCCAGCCCCCCAATGACATAAATTGAATCTCCCATCGCAACATCACCAAAATATCCCCTGGAACTGTTCATGGATTCTGCCTCCCTCCACAAACCAGCACGAGGATCAAATACCTCAACTGTTGATACCATCCTGTCCCCGTCATAGCCCCCCAAAGCATACCTGCCAACACAATTTTCCAAGGTTCAGTCCTCGCATTGTAAGCCCTGTATAAAAGCACAGGCATAGGGGATATTTTACTAATATATTTTGCGGCAGTTACTAAAATGATCTTCCGTTTTACTTTGATTGCTTTAAATAGATACAGAATTAATCCATAGAAGGGTTAAAAAGAGTCAATATAAGTAGACTCACAATTTCTCATTCATAGCAACCAAAGAAAGTGACCCTCTCTTTGTGGTCATACTGTCAAGTCTTGCCCACGTATGTTCTCGTAGATCATATCTTTCAACTGACCTGTGAATTTACAACAACATATTTATGTAAGACCATCATGAGAAAATCCCAAAAGACAAGTCAAGAACATCTACTGCTTGGTATGAGTAACACTACATGCAGTAGGTGCTGAAAGGATTATTATCTTTACATGGTAGCAAGAATTTCAAAATATTTTTGAAGATATAGATCCATTTGCAGAATTAATAGATTAATATAATAAAAATACATTAAGCTTATTTCAGACATGCCGCAACTGCCTGTGCCCAAAAGTAAAAGAACCGTGCACGATGTCCTCGAACAATTGAAAGACCCTCATTACAAGACATCGCCTTCTAGCCTATTGTGTTCTGTACAGAATAGCAAAACAAACAAGGAACATATTGACCCAAATAGGTTCAAAGAAGGTAATACCAAATGTTTGTGAATTAACTCTGACATCGATTGCAAACAACCACCCATCCAGCCAGCAATTGGAAAGGAGAAAGAAATGAAAGGAACATCTTACTTTAAGTATTCCTTTCCATTGTATCCCCCAGCAACGTAGAGCATGCCATTAATTTCTGCTGCAGCAGCTGCAAATCGCTGGCAGAACGAAAGCAAGTCAAATAAATAACCATCAGAAGACAGTGCTTCGAAGAGAAAACTTGGAAACTCAACATTACTAAAAGTTGAAAGATTCAATATTTCTACCAACTCAAGTTGTTAACAGATTTTAAAAGGGTACCTTGTTACGCATTGATTGAGTAGGGATCCACCTTCCAACATTCAGATCAAATATTTCCACCTCAGAAAAGCATTCAACCCCATCACCACCTCCAACTGCAAGCATCTTGTCCTCCAAAGAAACACTTGCCACACTTCCCTTTCTTCGCTTTAAGGAAGGTCGAGAACTCCACTGCTTGATCGAAGGGTTGTATGATTCCACTTCACACGAAGAAAATTGAAATTTTATTGCTTTGTGAAATAGAAACCCAGCAATTTGAAAAGGATGAAAAATTGAAAGAAAAAATAAATATACCTGTGTCATACCAGACATCGTCATTTGCACCACCAAATATATAGATTTCACCATTTAACCTTCCTGCTGAGGCATATCTGCGTATAGCACTCATTGAAGTGAGAGATTCCATCTGGTCCTGTGAAGGAGAATAAGAGTCCAAACCCAACAGCCACGAAGAACCATCAAACCCTCCTATTAGTATCAACTCATCACTGCAAGAGTTGAATTCTTCTAGCTCAGACCCATCTTCTGCAAGATGACCCATTGCTGGAAAGGACACATACTCCAACATCTTGCACCGATCTTTTAGTTGTTTAATTTCATTTCGTGATTGAACCTGAATTGCCAATTTACTTTCAAGTTTTAATTCAATAGCCAACAGAGAAAAAATTCCTATAAAAAGCAAAATGATATGATAACCCCATTTGACCTTCTCTCCATTGTATATAAAAGTAACCAGCTTCATCATATAAGTATATGAAACTTCTTGAATTCAGAGATTTAACAAATTCTTTAAATAGGGAGAATATTCCATTAACAACATTTCAACACATGTAAATTGAATAGAAAATTAACGATGAAAATTGACCAACACAAAAACTCCAAAATAAAGCAATTTTGAAGAAAGTTTTGGGGAGAAATGGAAATTTCACAGAACATAAATTTGCATCGACTTCTGGAAGAGGCTTTGAGAGAGTAGTGAATGATTCATAATCAACCTATTGTGAAAGGAATACATACAAACAAGCACAATACATAGTAGAAACCATGGACCACGGCATTGCACTAAGAGATCACTCATGAATGGTAGCTTAATGTATGTGTTCACGCTGATCACAGAAATTGTTTGATCTATAAAGAAGACAGCAAATTCCCTGAGTTCTCATGAAGTTGACTTTATCAGCCAATTGCACAAAAAAGGTGCTTAATTAAAGATGAGTCAATTTTAACAGTTTGCACTAGTAGACTAGCATAGCATTTCAAAAGTTGTCATATACCAAAGACAATAGTGATTAGTGAATAATAGATCATACCAGCTCATGCTCCAAATAACTGATTTTTTGAACTTGACTTGACTGAGATGATTTCAAATCTTCCAATTCCACAGATAACTTCAAGACATGTCACAAACAATTAGAGGAACAGAAAAGTCCACATTAAAAACACTAAGCACGACAAATACCACAGCTTACCTTGGCTAGCACGGAACGAAGATATAAAGACTCCATTTCTGAGTTCTTTCTTTCCTGTGAATCTACCTCAGAGTTTTCTTCATCACTACCCACTGCCATCACCTCTCTTGCATCAGATCTGTTTTCACTTTCACACCAAGTACTCCATGGTTTTTCTGGAAAAGCAGTAGCCATGCAGGTTGTTATGCTTAACTTATTGGCATCCAGATTTTCAACGTTGCCCACGCTTGCATCACATGATTCATTATTATCTTCTGCTGTCATCTCGCTTGCACCAGGATCAGTGCTCTTTGTAAACAAAGCAGACAGTGATTTTTTCTTAATGGTAGAATCAATACATGTTTCAACACCAATATGATCTGCAATGGATGTATCGAGATTTGTAAGATTTACATTGGATGACTCAGCGTTCTCCTTTTCGGCCATTGCTCTTGTATCGGGACAAGTTTCAAATTTAAACAAGGCACTCCATGGTTTCAGAGGAAGGCTAGAGGTCGTGGTGCTCTCTTTACAATCATTAAATTTATCCATATAGTCATTTTCTTGCCTCGCATTAGGATCACAAGGCAGATAATTCCAGTTGTGCATATCCTTGGTACTTGCAATGACCAGTGAAGATGAGAATTTTGAGATAAACTTGTTTGTTTGATCCTGGTCTAGTTCAAACCAAAAAAGGTTTGGTCTATAGTAGTTTTCTGCGATGATTGGACTGAACTGATCTTCCACTAATGGCTGGCACTGCATCTGGACTCGTATCCTAACCTAAAAGAAACAAGCATGGATTAGGTTAGACTTGATAACTTAGGAACCGAAAACAGAATTAACATGTGATACCTGTGCAGAGTATGGGGTAATGCCTGAGCCATCTTCAGTCCAGGCATTTGGATCAATATTCCATCCTCCATGACTGGTAGCCTCAAATATGCCATGAAGCTTCCTGTCACTGTAGTTGAATAAAAACAATGGTAAACCAGGATCTATTTTCTTTACATAGGAGTAATGTGAACCTGGTATTCCTCTTCAAGAAAGCATATTAAAAATTTCCCAAGTAAGTGGAGTCAGAGTATGTACACATTATAATCTAAACATGAAAAACAAGTGAAGGGTACTAACCAAACAACTGTTTTGAGAAACATTCTCTGATTGTATTATTCTTGCATCCAAATATTACTCCAGCTAGATCACTCTTCCTCAGATTCCTAGCTGTTATACTGCTATTAACTGACGTTTGAGATACTGATTTCTCCTTTAAGTGGAGTGTCCGTGTCTTCCTTCCTGCACCCATTCTTTTGATTCAAAAAATAAAAATAATAGCCTTCCATTAGTTTCATTTTCAATCAATATTCCAAGATGAATAAAGAACAGATTCAGCAACTAAACAATTCCCCCTTGACCCTCCTTCCCCCACCCCAAAAGCCAAAAGGGAAAAAGAAGCGAAAACTAATCACAGCATGCCTTGACAGGGAGAATTGCGCCACACTAACAGGTTTTATAGTGAGAACAAATAAATGAAGGAAAACACAATAAACCGCAACTGAAAAACTTGAGCATATATAAATAACTGGAATTAAAACACATATCATAACAAAGAAAATTTGAACCACATCGATACAATTCAAAGCAACAAAAGAAAAACACACTAAACATCTAAAATCTCCTACTAGACAAAGGACATAAGATGAACACAACTCGTTTCATATCTTGGTTTAGCAAATCAGACCTTAAACACTCCATATGATTAAAGAAATTTATGTTCTCATTCAAGTTTGGCTTCCTTCCTTAAGATGCTCTAGCTGACAACAATCACGTATCACAATGATAATGCTGACTAGTGTCACTACACTTAGTCCTGTTTCATCAACAACATCAAAACTCTCATCAGACATGAAGAATATTCCATAAGGTGTTCAAACTCCAAATGCTAACAGGGATCCTCTTCATCAAATAAATTAAAATTTATTTGAAGACCATTGCCTAGC
>Ga0307511_10007283_pt1 | contig 11144 bp, 8 predicted proteins | sample 13_EM_MG_FD_200266 | JGI IMG/M metagenome (GOLD analysis project Ga0307511, IMG submission 200266) | Populus trichocarpa ectomycorrhiza microbial communities from riparian zone in the Pacific Northwest, United States - 13_EM | ecosystem: Host-associated > Plants > Roots > Unclassified | place...
TTTGGGCCGTCAGAGAATATAAACAACTCCGACTCAGCTGCCAGGAAATTCTCTTGGAGCGCATATACGGTCTGTCTGGTCTGCTCAAGCCTTTTATAGGTAAATAACAGAACGGGGGCTAATTTCATCGGGGGTAATTCATTTTTTTCCTATCTGGTCAAAAGGGATCGGCTTCCAGCCCGGAGCATTTTTCAGGGCCGCAGGAACCTTCGCCAGTGTAAAATTCTTGTTTCCGGCATCCGCAAATCCGGGGTCTTCTGTGGTAGCGACAATATTTTCGTGAACAAGACTGGCCCCTACAGAAAAGACAGCTACGTTATAAGTCAACGTATTAATACTAAAGTTCTGCCTGGGAGCAATATTGGTCGAATCCATCAGTTTGATCAGAGCAGGATATTTTTTTGCATAGGCATCCGTCCGGAAATCAATATGAGAATACAAGCGTTTAGTCCGGTCCGCAGTGAATACCTTCCAGTCCGTATCTTTCCATTGGGAATTGGAAAAGACCTGATGGCAATCGATAAAGTAATTATTCCGGAAATAATTGTTCCCGCCCCCATTAATATGAATAGCGCCCATATGGTAGGTCCCGGGCGAACCTGCCTTATAAAATACATTTCCGTCCACTTCCATTCCACTGCTGCCATCATCCAGATAGATGGCGCAAGCGGAGTTATCGGCAGTGCCACCGACATTATCGAAGAAATTATTGCTGATCATATTCCCCGTAGTGGCAGCGTCGGCGCCTGTAGTCACAGCTCCTGCATCGGTCATATTATACCCCACATGGTATATATGATTGAAGGCGATGAGTTGATCATTCCCATAAAATTCGATAGCCTGGTCAGGAGCATCATGCATTTCGCAATGTGTCACCTTATTTCCTACGCCATTCAGGGCGACGGCAAAGGCATAGAACAGATTGATCCTGGAAAAATTGTAGATATCGCAATTGTCCACCACATTACCCGCGGGTATCAGGGCTTTCCTGTCGCCGCCGTCCAGCAATATTCCTCCCGTGCCGGTATTGTAGATGGTGCAGGACTGGATAAGAAGATTCGTATTGTAGGAGGGTCCACCGGACTTTCCTCCCTGTGAATACTGAACGCGCCGGTCATTCAGCTGGTTGCCGGTGGAAATACCAACGGTACCCAGATCGTTGAAAGTGCAATGGCTAACGACCGAATTTCTGGTTGCATTCAGCAATAGTCCCATCCCCCTGCCGTTTTCAAACGTCAGGCCGGTAAAGGTGACATTCGAGGCGTTGGATAGCACGACTATCGGGTCCTCCAGCATAGACACTTCCATATCGGCCGTGCGGATATTATTATCAGGGGGCCAGACATATAACATGCCAGAGGGCTCATCCACATAATATTCGCCGGGTTGGTCTAATTCTTCCAGAAGGTTATAAATATAAAAACCTCTGACTTTCTGAGAGCATCTTAACGGCCCCGTACTAACGTCATCGTTGCTAAATACGCCGTAATTGCCTGGAGTTTTCGTCTGTATAGTTTGTGCCGCCATGTCGAAAGCATCTACTTTGAGATGGTCGTCTGAATAGCCATAAGAAAAAATACCGCAGACCCAGGCGCTATCCGCCGTTTTCCAATTCCGGATCCTGGGGTCATTGACCACGAATTTAGCTCCCCTGTTTTCGCGTTCGCCGTTGCGGGGAGTTGATCCCGGATCGATTACCTTACCTACAGGAAGATAGCCTTCATTGGGATACCTGGCCACCGTAAGAGGGGCGTCCTGGTAGAATAGTTCCAATGGCGCCGGGAGACGTTCCTTATAATTATGAAGCCGCCTTTTCCCATAATCGGTAATCTGCGCTTCTTTTAAATTGAATTGATAAACCTTCCCCCTGGCTTCCTGAGGTAACCGGTTCAGGATATTCTGATCGGAGACGAGCGTGAATTTTGTATTATCGAGTTGGCGTCCCCCGGTAAATAACACCTTTTCATTTTGATAATTCGCAAAAGTTACATGACGGGTAGTATCCGGGTTGGACAGCGTTAAAATAAGGCTTTTCGCAAACCGATAATTCCCTCCCCGTATGTAAACGGTGGCATTGACAGGCCCGTCTATCTTGTTGATTGCGTCACAGGCATCTTCCGGCCTCTGAAAAGGCTGAGCCAAAGTTCCGGGATTGCCGCTTTTCCCCGTGAGAGCAACGTAAAAGGTGAGTGCACGCGCTTGCTGACCGTAAGCGCCGACCGCAGAAATAACAGACAGGCAAAAGATAGCCAGTCTGACAGGTGTTCTAAGGTTCATACAATTGTTTTTTTACACCATCACTGGTGCTGTGGTTTGAAGATGATACAAATCTAGTCAGCGGAAGGAGTGAGGAAAAGATCACCAAGAGCGAGCTCCTGGATTTTCTTTCCCATATTGTACCATGAATTTCGTGCCACAAATTCATTTACCTGGGCATAATCCAGGTTATAATTCTTATAATTTTTATGATAGAGGTCAATGATCTCAGAAAAATCGTTAAATAAATAAACAAATGGATGCTGCCGGGACATGTCCGCAAAAGCGCCGCAATCCGGTGCTATGATCTTCTTACAGGCTACCAGGCTGTCCATCAGTACACCGGAGGATATGACGGATGTCTTCCGGTAAGTAAAGAGGATGAACCTGGACTGCCGGAAGAGCTTATTCAGATCATCCTGGTCTACGTATTTGTTCTCCAGCGTTATGTTCGCCTTATCGCGGACATAGGGTAGCAATTCATTCCAGTAATCGTTGCTGCATTTACCCACAATGTGGATACGCTTATCCCGGAAACCGGGATTTTGATCCACGTATTGAAGAAATTCCAACACGCCTTTATACGGGAATAAGCTACCCCATATCAGAAAGTCAATGATCGGCTCATCCGGAAGATCGGGCTTCAGGATATCTGTCGCCTCTATGTTATTGGGGTGGGGGAGGACTATCATTTTATCGGTTGCAGGATTATCCGCATCCCGGCCATGAACAATGATATGGTCCGCAGCCCGTGCAAGAATCCGGCAGAGGATCTTTTTCAGGGCGAACCGTTCCCGGCTATGAGATATCTTGTTGTGTTTGATCCATAAGATGCTGACCCCATAAATTTTCAGCCATGGGATATACAATAAGAAAACCATCGTTTGCAACAGGCCCATTTTCCTGGCAGGCAAATCTTCAATCCAGTTGAAGATCACCATATCCGAACGCCAGCCTTTAAAAATAAGGTCCCGGAAAGCATTCCGCGCATGTGACCGGGTGGTCGCCAGGCCATTAGCATTCAGCGAATCTTTTAAATGTTCGATATATGGATTTTTGGATCCCATCGCATCCCTGCTGATATTAGGATAGACGTATACAGAATAGTTCTTTTTCACCATCGGGAGTTCGGATTGTAAGATGCTGCGCCGGTAGATATTATCTGACTTTTGTGAAATCAAGGAGGTCGTTATCTAAGTAAATAAATGAGGGAAATATTCGTTCCGATACAATAACCGGGACTTCCTCTCCCCAATGATGATGGCCGGTACGCCACCGGCTATGCTCATGGGCGGAATATCCTTCGTCACAACGGCGCCTGCCGCCACCACACTTCCTTTCCCGATCCTTACCCCGGGCAAAATGGTCACCCGGGATGCAATCCATACGGATTCTTCGATGATCACGTCCCCGGATTTGCTTTCATGATAATCGGAGTGAGGGTCGTGTCCAAGGGTTAATATCCAGGTGCCTCTGGCTATGTCCACATTGTCATGGATGACGATCCTTCCCACTCTTCCGTCCAGCAGGCAATCCGGATTGATCACGCAGTTATCGCCAATCACGATCTGATGCCTTTTACCATTGTTCAGGATTTTTACGTGCGGGAGAATATTTGACTTCTTTCCCAATTTTACATAACACCTTACAAGGAGCAGGCGGATGATGGCGAAGGGGATCTTGTTGAAAATAACATTATAGAGATACAATCGTAAAGATTTTAAAAATTGTATTAATTCCCTCAAGACCATATTATTTTTTTAAATGATATCCCGATATAAACCGCATACTGGTGTAGCAGATTGACCCAACTTCCGATACTATTGGAATGCCGTTGATTAAAAATATAATTTTGCTTCAGATTATAATTGGACCGGTTGGAATACAATGCCTTGCCCAGGTCGGAAAGACTCCTGGCTCCCCTGATCCCCGTAGTCTCCCTGTTATTCCATATTTTAAGAACAGGTATGGCAAAGGCCGTGTATTTTTTGCGCTGGGCCCTTAAAAAGAAATCGCTGTCCCCATGATATTGTGGGAAATTTTTGGAATCGAAATAATCCACAGCCCGCAGGATCTCCGCAGGGATCACCGTTCCCATGCCGCCGGACCAGTCTACCTGCGTTATTTTCTGATATTTTTCCCCCGTATCGGTCTCATTGTATCCGATCAGTTTTTTCCTGCCGGTCCTGCGATCGAAAAAACAACCGAAATTGAACAGCACATTCGGCTGATCCTGCCAGAACACTTTGGATACAAGAATGGAAGTCCGGAATTCCGAAGGGGGCATCAATATTTTTTCCAACCCGGTAAAATAAGCGATATCACAGGTCGTATCATCATTCCACAATATAACGTACTGGCTTTTCAATTGCTCTATCGCAAACCTGGCCCCCAGGTTAATCGCCCCGCTCCACCATAAATCCCCTCCCTGCAATAAATGAATGGAAGGGTAATTTTCGGCTATCCAGGCAGAACTGCCATCCGTTGAGCCATCATCCACGACAACTACTTCGAACAGACAGGTACCTTCGCCGTTCGTTTTATAATATGCAAGGGAGTCGGAAAGAGATTTAAGGCCTTCCCGTGTGATAGGAAGCCTGTTATAGATCGGTATAACAATGGAAAAACTGAGCATAAACAATTTGCTTATATAAGTTGCGCCTGACCTTGTTTTACGGCCGGATCGCTAATGACCACTTTTCTACGGTAACATACCTGCAGACAGTAAACTACAAGAACATTTGAAAATAGGAAATTTATACCAAAAACCCCATCGGACGTGAACGCCGTCAGTACGATATACCATATATAATACTTCAGATAGAGATATTCCCCGGGAATTTTTAGCCGGAGGCATTTTATAAAAAGGTTTATCAGGGCCAGAGACGCAAAGACCCCGAACATAACATAAAAGCCGATTATGCCGACATCAGACAAATAATACCCCTCCGTTTGCTTGAGGTTAAAGAGCGTATCTCCATAGACAGAAGCTTCATCTGCCGATTTGTATGGGACGCCGTTACCAAAGATCCTGGTCCAGATATTGGGAGAAAAATCACGTAAAAAATAACTTCCCGAAAGTACCCTGATGTAATTAGCCCCTTCTGAAGATGTCTGCTGCTGGGACTCCTGCAATCCTCTGACAATGGCGTTATCCGAATTGAGCAGCAGGATAACTCCGCCAGTAATGGCAGATATCATAATGAATTTCTTATACAGCGATAAGTTCCTGGTTAAGTGAAAGAGATAAAAGAACAGTAGTACAGCAATGTTCTGTCGTGTTACCTGCAGTATAGTGGCAACTAAGGCAGCAACGGCAAAAAAGATATAAAAGGTCTTATTTTTATGGTTTATCGTTATTTTATTCACCGCTATAAAAGCAGCCAGGAACAAGATCCCCCCGCCCGGGAATAAGATCCGCGTCACCCCCCTTTCTTCCCGGAATTCCTCCTGGTTGCCGAATAGAACGGTACCGCTATGCATAAACTGGTAAGCATAACAAAGAAGATAAATGACCCCGTAGATCATCACTATTTTCTCAATATTCCTCACCGGATATTTAACATGTATCAGGTAAAAGAAGAAAGGCCAGAGCATAAAAAGGATCGAAGCCCGGAATCCCTGTATAAGCCCCTGATCCCATGTATAATAAGATGCCAGGATCGATACCAATTGAAACATAAAGATCCATCTCACCTCCTTCGACAGGCCATGATTTGAAATGAACAAATAAGGCACTGACATTAAAATGGCGATCAGCAGAAAAGCATAGCGCAATATGCCGACACTGGAGCCTTCGATTATTTTAGGAGAAAAAAAGTTGATCGAAAACCCCAACAGCAGAAAAACGAAAATATTTCTTATCTGATTTCTGGACTTCATACTATCGGCGCAATAATTTATCGCTGAACGGTTTAGCGAATTCCCGGAAAGCCAATACCTTAAAATATTTCCTGTTCAATGGATTCAGGCCCTTATACCTGAGAACGAAATACATGGATATGTTTATGAATAATTCGGTCAGCAGGCAGTTATAAGCTGACCCGATATAACCGAATGTAGGAAGAAAGATAATGTTCAATACAACGCTCAGAACAGCCCCCGCTCCCGTGATATAAAAAAAATACTTGTCCATTTTCAAATTGAGCATCACCTGTATCCCGTAGACATTACTAATGCAAATGATCATCGGCAGAAAAGCCAATATTCTGATCACCGCAGTGGCAGGTGCGAATTTATTTCCGTAAAACAGCACCAGGAACCAGGGCCCCAGAAAAAAAATGGCCAAACAGGCGATCCCTGTAAATACGAGGATCAAAGGGACCAGTTTCTGCACGATCTGCATGCCTTTTTCCTTAGTCTCCCCGAAAGCTTTTCCGATATAGGGATAAAATGCCTGGTACAAAGGCAGGGTCAGTAGAGATTGTACAATAGCAATCAGCCGTTGCGCCGAAGTAAAATAAGCGACCTGGGTCGCATCGTGATACAATCCCAGGATGACAACATTCGTCGTGGTATATACACTGATAACGATCAGGGAAAGGAAAATCGTTTTTTCATTCCATAGTAGCTTTAAGCAGGCCTTAAAGGGTATTCTGATCAATTTGATCTGGTAACGCCTGACGGCCCAGGAAAATGAAAGGACAGCAATTAAAATATTGATCCCATTGAACACCAGTGGATACCATTTGTAATCCTGCTTCTCTTTGACCACGAGGAGGATCAACACGGTGAACAGAAGTTTGGATGCAAAATTCAGCAGGGCCACCTTTGGAAGATCCTGCATCGCCTGGAAAAGCCAGTTCTGCGTGAATATGGTTGAAACACAGATAAGGAAGGAAAATACGGTCACCGTTGTCTCCACCTTTAACTGAGGAACATTTAACAGGCAAATGATAAAAGCAACCAGCGATACGCTGAATAAAAGCAACTGACAGTATAAGACCTCACTGAAAACAATATTCCTGTTCTCTTTATTAGTAGGGTCGGCAGCTATTTTACGGGTGGCTGACAGGTCAAACCCGAATCCGATCAATAAAGTAAAATAGGCTACAAAAGAAGCAGCAAAATTGATGACACCTAATTTGTCGGGACCAATTATCCTGGATATAATAGGTACTGACAATAAAGGCAAGACATAATTCGCTATTTGTACAACGCTCAGTGATGCAATATTCCTAATCAACCCCTTTTTGCCGATCTTTACTCCCACATTTTTTTCTACACCGAAAAATTCCTTTCGTTTAATTGTCGTCAGCAAGAACAGCTATTAAGTAGTTAATAAATTTTTATTGGCGGAAATCAATTCAATATTCGTGTTCCCTATTTCGACTACCATCGTATAGCCCAGGGTAGGAAGCAGCACCTTTACCGTTTTGGACTTTATTTCCAGGATATTTCCTTCCCGCGACATAAATGAACCGGACATGATCCTCACCTGGTCATTGACATTGATCGGCGATTTTTCCAATTTAACGTCCTGGTACTCATTCATAAATCGTTTAATAATATCTATTTCTTCCTCCCGGATGACAGCCGGTTTTTTGAGCCAATATACAAAATTCATGACTCCGTCGGTCTGCCTTACAGGTATTTGCTGGTTTTCATCCAGATGAACAAATACATAGGCGCTGAAGAGAGGCTCCAGGATGATCTTTTTACGGTCACTCCATTGCCGCTGAACTCTGGTAAGCGGACAATAATGCTCGATCCCCTTTTGCTCCAGCTGTCTGGCCACTTTTTTTTCCCACCGTGGTTTGGTGTACACGACGTACCAATTCTTTACCGGTTGATTCATAAATTCTGATTTACGTAATAAATAAGTCGATACAGAGGTTTGCATTTAAACGTTTAAACGGTAGGAGTAGGGGGTGTATTCTTTAGCTAACAATGGAGCAACCGGAACAGGACATTAGATTTCAGGCTTCGCCCAATCCACTCACAACGGGTGGTTTTTGGGTAATGGAACAAACTTTAATTTATACCGAAGGAGTATTCCCGGAATTGTTACAACTGCCCGGGAATGCTCTTTTTAATCTTTTTTTCTTTCTTTCTGCTCTTTGCGGGTTCTCCATAGCCATAGTCCTTGTTGGTTGTATAGCCATATCCATAACCATAACTATTCGCCCCTACGCCACGATTCTTGACACCATTGAATATAATCGCCAGGTTTTTCAGTGCGCTCATCCTCGTATTCTCATCCAGGTTCTTAATATACATTTTCGGGGTAACTCCGTGACGGACAATATATAGAGTAGCATCACAGAGCGGTGAAATAAGATAGGCATCCGTTACCGGACTTACGGGGGCCGTATCTATGATAATGTAATCGAAAATGGTATCCAGATAAGTCAGCAATTCTTCCAGCTTGCCATTCATAATCAGCTCTGAAGGATTAGGCGGAATGGCGCCCGACGGTATAATAAAAAGGTTCTTATTGATCTCTGTACTTTTAATAATATGATCAGCCTCTTTATTCCCGATAAAAAAGTTGGTAAGCCCCACTTCCCGGCTGACATTAAATAAAGGACTCAGCCTTGGCTTGCGGAGATCCAATTCCAGCAATACTACTTTCTTATCTGTCAGGGCGAGACTGACGGCCATATTGGAAGAAATAAAGCTTTTGCCTTCGCCGCCAATGGTGGACGTAACAAGTATCCTCTTTTTCCGGTTATTGATGCCGATATAAGCGAGCGAAGTCCGGAGCTGCCGGAATTGCTCGGCTATAAAAGTTCTCCTGCCTTCTTCTATTACAAAAGGGCTGCTGGAATTCTCCTGCATTACTTCCCCGATGACAGGGACCGTGGTATACTGTTCGATCTCGGTACGGAAGATAATATTCTGGTTGAGTACTTCCCGGATAGCAATAAGACCAGCGCCTACGGCTATTGCCGCAAAGATGGCCACCAGGTATGCCAGGCTGCGTTTGGGACTTACGGGAACAACTCCGGAATTGGCATTATCCACGATCCGCGTATCCGCAACGGCTGAATTATAAGAAAGAGCCGTTTCTTCTCTTTTCTGTAGCAGGAAACTATAAATGCCATTCTTAATGGACTGTTGCCGGCTGATCTCAACAAGGCCTCTTTCCTTCTGCGGCAGTTTTTTCAAAATAGAAGCATATTGATTGCTCGTGCCGGACAGATTTCCTTTCCCGGCTTCCAGGTTGTGGCGCAGGTTACGAACATTCTCCAGGATGTTGGGCTTCATCTTGTCGATCTCATTGCGCAGAGAAAGAAGAATAGGATTATTTTCCGCCGTCGTTCTTCGCAGACCTTCATACTGTACTTCCAGATCGTATAATTTAGCCAGTAATTGGGTGAGAACGGGATCCTCCACTCCAAAAGTGGAAGGAACGATGCCCGGCTGGTCATTTTTCGATAGTACGTATTTTTCCACCTGGTCCATGACAGCCATCTGTACATTGATCTGGCTGAGCTTTTGATCGTTCGCCCCTACATTATCCAGGTATAACTGGCCCTGGGCGCTGAGATCGATGATGCCTTCATTTGTCTTATATTTCTGAATGCCCCTTTCTACGGAATCCAGCTCCAGAACGACGAGGCCCAGACGTTCATTGATGAATTTCAGCGTATTGGCAGCCAGGGCATTTTTATCGTTAATAGCAGCCTTGTTATATCCGGCAATAAGGGAATTTAAAATATCTTCTCCCCGTTTAGGTATAGGATCCCGTAGGGTAAGATCAATGACCGAGGCAAGTTTAGCGGCCTGGGAAATTTTTAGCCCGTCTATTAACTGATCAGTTACCGCTCTGGTATCGACAAGAGAATAGAACAGGGGCTTTTCCACCGAAGTGGGTACAAAGTTCGGATTGGGTATGAAACGCAGCTCATTCAGGCTATCGGCAACCCATTGATTGAGGGGATAGCGTTTGTCTCCAATCACCACTTCCTTTTTCAGGCTGTCGTAGGTGAAAAAGACTTTCTTTTCAGGAACAAGTGAATCGGGGTTCCTGACCTGGATGGAAATGGGGGAAATTATATATCCCGAGCTGGACTTTATCCTTCCTTTATAGGTGACAGGCGCATAAAGTGACAGATTGTTCACCACTTCATGCATCAGCATCCTGGATTTGATGATCTCTATCTCATTCTCCACCAGTTTCTTGGAACCGAAAAGGTCCAGCTGCTCCATCAGGTTGGCATCATCCACCCCCTTTTTTTCATCTTTGACGAGAATAGTCGCAGCTACTTCGTAGATGGGAGTCGCATAACGCAAGTAAAGCCACGCTCCAAATCCACAAACGACCAAGAGGATCAGGAATAAAGGCCAGTATGGAAGATACCTGAATAGTAACTCCCGTACAACGTTGCCCTCTTTATCTTCAATACCATTTTTATGGGTTACTTGCATAGCGGTATTTTTTATTTTTTAAGAGTATAGGTTACAATGATCGCTACAAAAGACAAGCCGCTCAGCACAATCGGTAATAGTTGCTGGGTACGGCTGGTGCTGGCAATCTTTGCGTTATTCGGTTCTACATATACGATATCATTGGTTTTCAGATAATAGTAGGGAGATGTCAGAATTTTCTCTGAATTAAGGTCCAGCCTTTTAATGAGCTTCTTATTCCCCTCTTCCCGGATCAACAGCACATTTTCCCTTTTACCATAAATAGTGAGATCTCCCGCCAGCCCCAGAGCTTCCAGTACGGATATCTTTTCATTCGCAACATTAATGGTGGTAGGACGGGCGACTTCACCCAGGACTGTTACGCGAAAATTCAGGAACCGCACATTGACGATCGGATCTATCAGTAGCTTTTTCTCTGTAAGTATCGTCGCAATTTGTTTTTCCAATTGTTTTTTCGTCAGCCCCACTACCGGTATGGCGCCCAGCACCGGGAATTTGATGGTGCCTTCTTCGCT
>Ga0307511_10007284_pt1 | contig 11143 bp, 13 predicted proteins | sample 13_EM_MG_FD_200266 | JGI IMG/M metagenome (GOLD analysis project Ga0307511, IMG submission 200266) | Populus trichocarpa ectomycorrhiza microbial communities from riparian zone in the Pacific Northwest, United States - 13_EM | ecosystem: Host-associated > Plants > Roots > Unclassified | place...
GTGTCATCATCCCGTGCATGCATGAACATTACCAGATTTGTAGCAGCAAAGCCAATGGAGGGCCTGAGTTCAATTTTCTTGATGTTGTTGATAATAAAGAAACAATCTTGATTCATATAGAAAAAAGAGGAGGGTTTTTTTTTAAGGTTTTTTTATATATAAAGTATGTCTGAATTGGTAGCACGTACTGGTCGACTTCAACAACGGTACGAGGGCGGTTGTCGACTTGTTGCCGGGTAAAGAACAAACCCTTTTCATGTTTTTATCTGAAAATGATTTGTATGCGTGAAAGATGTGTTTTTGATTAATGTGAAAATGTGTTTTGTTTGATGTGTTGAATTATTGTTGTATGTGTCTTTTTTGTTAGTGATATGAGATTTTCAAATTTGGAGGGTTGTGGCCATGTGTGATTGATTGGTATGTTTTTGACTTTATGTTGATTAATGGGATGCTGTTAAAATTTACAATTGATGGGTGTGGCATCGGTTTTATCCACACACAAAAAAAATAATTTATTTTCCTGTTTAGATGTGGTTTTTGTTAATTTAGTGGGGATTGGTGGCTATGAAGGTATAATGTGCAATGTACATTATTAGTTATTTGGTTATTTGATTAGAGTAATTTGTTGAATGATGAAAGGTAAGCAACTTTGACCAGTAGGTGATGGAAAGATATGTGTTCATTTTGATGGATTATGGTCAATGTTGATGACAGATAAATTGAGGATTGAGATAATTTTGAGGCTTGTTTGCTGGAACCTTTTCTATCATTTGCCACCCTTGCTTCTTGGAACCCAGTTTACACGGAAGATGATTTTGGACTTGGTTGTAGAATAAAAATTTAAATGGTTTGGACTTTGGATGCACGTCCTTGAACGTGGAGGCTTGCCTCTTCTTAACTCAGTTTATGTTCAGAGTCCAAAAACAGGTATTCTGGCATCATTTTGCCCATTGTTTCTGGAGGGAATAGGAAGGTCACACCATCAGTCATGTGCTGAATGAATAGCCGAGAAAGTTTGTAAGCATCTTGGTGGGTGGAAAGATGCTTTCTTCTCTTTAGGGAACTAATACCTGCACTCCTGCCCAGGTTCTGAAATGATTGAGCAGGAGATGTCAAATTTCCTCTTGGTCTTGGTGAAAAGTAAAGAGTGATTGTTTGGTTAGTTGCGAGGTCTATTGTAGGTCTAACTTGGTAAATTCCCCTTAGGACCAGATTTGTTTGGCATTAGACAGTTTGGATTCTGTAGAAAGTATAATCTTTTTTGAATAAATGGGATCTAATAGAGTTATTGTTACTCATGTGAGCACTAGGAAGATCATTTGACAGGTTTTTCCTTAGTTGTGTCGTCAACATAGTCTAAGGTTTTTCTCAGGAATCCCATCTTAGAAGTCTTATGATCAAGATTTGTTAGAATGAGGTTGGGTTCCCACTAAAAATACAAACAAGAAGAAAAATATGGCTTAGGAAGTAAGAAATAACTAGTTGAAAACCCAGCAAGTTTCTGCTGCCTTTGAATGGTGCTAAAAGTCATTGTCGTATTTAATGTTGAGTTGCTAAGTGCTAACTCATGGTTTTATTGACAGGTGTATTCCATATAGATTTAGAGATTATTGTGAAGATGATAATGCCAATTCGGCGAAGGTTGTTGAGCTTCTTATGATCAATTCACCCAGTGGACCAGGTCTCTTGTTTCCAAAGGTATAAAGTCGTGACATGCTCTTCTGGCATTTTACTATGCACACTTTGCTTTGTACATCTACCTTTTCTTTTGGCCCGTTACCTTCTGATTCTGCTATAGAATGTGATTTAAGTTTTTATTTTTTATTTAGATATTTCAATTTACAGTAGTTTTCCCCTTCAAAATTTTGAACATGCTTGAGAGCATTATCTGATTATCATACCTAACTTTTTGCTTCTGCAGCTCAAGTCTGTGACTCTTAGTTATTTCAATATAATGAAACTTCCTTAGGATGATTTGAAGTCTGAACTCTTGCTTCCTTGTATGAAGAGGCATTTTATTTTTGAAACCAGTAATCTTGATCATATGGCCTTAGAGTTGTGCCGATGTTGGATTTTAGATGGGAAAATAACAAGGGGAATGCAAATGAAGCTGCATGTGATAATAGGAAGATGGCTAGTATTGAGTTTATAGCTTAGGAGTTTCAGAAGTGATTTTGGAGCTAATGATTCTGTATGAATATTTGCAATTACTCTGGCATATTTGTGCCATGAGCATGTTTGTTGAGGTCTGTGTGCGTGAGCTTGCATGCTTGTATTTCTAGTGAAATGCAAAATTCGTTCGATTCCTTTTCACTTTATTTTGGTTTTGACTATATGATTAAGGAATCCCAGACCTTACAAATCCATTTATGGTTTCAATCTCAATCCTCCTGTCTTTAAAGAGCCAACAAGGGATAGATACCTTTTGTTTCAAATCATGTCTCTTGAAGTTTCTGTTTGTGAATGGGGCATATATAAATTCCTACTTCCTGTATTTTAGTTACTTCCAGGAAGAGAAAACAAAAGAAGTTAAATTTCTTTTCATTTTTTTTTCCGTAGGGGGGATGGGAGAATGATGAGACTGCTGAAGAGGCTGCTGTGAGGGAAGCCATTGAAGAAGCAGGAGTTCGAGGCGATCTAATGGTGAAGTTTTACTTGCATTATTTGAGATTGTTTTACCATTTCTTTTGCACTTTGAAGGTGTTGAGATACATTGTTTGTTTATCTTTCAACTTTACCATTAGAACTGCTGTCTACTAACTGTCCTCATCTCCTACTTGGAATACTTATGAAGAGGTGTTCTATTTCATTATATTGATGTGATTCACACACCCTTGTCATGATAATCATTGCTTCTTGTTCCATCTAATATCTCTGGTGGCTGTTCCTACTAGCATTCATTCCTCTAGCGTAAAAAAATAAATTATTTGCTTCAGTGGCATCTCAAGTGTAGTGTTAGGCTAAAAGGACTGCTTCTGAGCTGATGTCCTGCATATAAATTGCAGAGAAGAGTCCTTTTAGGGAATACCGTTGCATATATTTATATTTGTCTAAAATCCACTTTAACTTTTGGTCGGATATCCTCTGGTGTCAACTTGTTAGCTTTGTATGTTCTAGGTGTTTGTCTTTCTGTCCTTTGCTCCCAGTGATCCACTGGGGCTGAGACAGGCTCTCCAAATATTCTCTTGCAGCTGGTTTACACATTTTTTCATGTAGACAATACAAGGAAACCAGCTCTAATTGTATCTCGGGGTTTCAGGATTTCATAGGGTATTATGAATTTAAGAGTAAAACTCACCAAGACGATTGTTGCCCAGAAGGTTTGTGTAAAGCTGCAATGTACGCTTTATTTGTCAAGGAGGAGCTTGAGCTATGGCCAGAGCGGAGCACAAGAACAAGAAGTTGGCTGACCATGTCTGAAGCAGTTGAGAGTTGCAGGCATAAATGGATGGAAGAGGCTTTGAAGGACTTCTCTACCTGGCTTGCAAAGATGTAAACTGCAGGAAAATATCCCACCAATCAGGATTATTTTCTGTGTATAAAGAAGAGGTTTTAGTGTCGAGTCAAGGCAATTTTCTTTCAACTCATCAGCCATCACCCAAGTAACAATACTGGCAATTTTCAAGATTGCATGGCTTCCTGTTCTTCTATGTTTTCGAAATTTCTTCATTTTACTGACCTCTGATGTATTTTGATTCAGAGGATTGTCCAAAATGTTATATATTATAGTTGTTTCAGATGCTCGTTGATGATGTATTATTACCATTATATTTTCCCAAATTATACTGGGGAAACAACCAAAACAAATTATAATAAAAATTCACTCCAAAAGCAGCTTAGTTTTCTTTCAAGCCCTCTTTGGTTCAATACCAAGCAAGTGCTTAGAAAATAAGAAGAGCAGAAGATGCAAGAGCACTAGAATGGCGTGAAAGAAGCAACAGCTCAGCCAGAATTAAATGGAGAATGGCTTGAAAGAAGCAACAGCTCAGCCAGATTTATATGGGTTTAATTTGTACAAAAAAACAAATAGATACCGACATGTATACCTCAAAAAAGGCTCATCAGCTACCAATGTCATCTATTATGAGATACAAATGGCCTACAGCTACTATTTTTCTCGCCTGCTCTGTCATCTGTGTTATAATTAATAGCAAGGCATGCCAATTTTTCTCCATGCTCCTCGTATCCGTCTCTGTACGTCTTCTTTTTATCAGCAAACAATTCCCTTTTACAGACCAAGGGAGGGTCAAACAAAAGTTCTCATCATATCTGTATCAAATACTGCTGCTGAAACAAAGTTGATTCTTCTATGGTGCTGCAAGCCCATAACTCAGTAGCTCGAGAAGCAAATTGAAATAAAAACAGGACCGAGGAGAGGGTGCCATGAAGCACTTATATTCAATATTAGCTCTCATCAAGAACAATGTCAGCAGGATCTCCGATCCATGGCCTCCCTTCTCTCCAATGAAACTTAATCCTCAACTTTCCATTTGCATCTACCCCAACTACCTGGCCCTTGCTTGCATGAGTCTCCATTCCCCACCCCCACCGAGGTGTTACCAGACCTTCTCTAATTTTCACCTTGTCGCCTACTTTGAATGGTCTAATTCGTTCCATTTCCAAAGCCTTGCAAAGCCACAGCTTCTCCAGGAAACAGAATGAAACCCATAGGTCCCCATTTTCCATCCGATGCACCACTCCAGTGCTTGAATGATTCACTTCTCCCCACTGGTGTGTTGGTGTTGAAATGGATGCCCTAACCTTCACCCAATCTCCAATGTGAAGTTCTTCATCCTCTACCAGCTCCACTTCTGATGGATCAAGCATCCAAGTCTTGGAGCCTACTGGAGTATATATTCTCAGCTTCCCATCAGCATCAATTGCCGCTATGGTTCCAACACTTCCATGACTGTGGCCTGACCACCCAAACCTTGGCTGCTTCACAGAAAGTTTAACCCTAACTTTCTGCCCAACCATGAGTCTTTCAACTCTTTCAAGATGGGAAGTAGGCCCCGCCCATCTTTCTTGCTCCCCACAAAAACCAACATATATGCTTCCATCCCACTCATCTCCATCATATCCTATACCCTGTACAACACCCACACTGCCTGGTCCAACAGATTTCCAGTTACTAACATCTCCCCTCAGTTTCACCCACTCACCCACTTCAAATATATGTTCAACCTCGAGATCTGCGGGATCTCCTCTCCACAACCCTGGCAAATCAAAGAATGCAATCCTCACTTCTCCATCAGCATGAACAGAGGTGATTATGCCTCGCGAATCAGGCTGAGCCCCTCTCCAGCCCCATCTCGGCTCCGACAGTCCAGTTCGAAACCGAACATGCTGCCCAACTTTGAAACAAGGTACCTTTTCAATATCTGTGTGATGAGCAATCCATCTTCCTTTACGGAAACAACAAGCCAGTTCTAGATAACCTGTCTCTTGTATGCTGTGTACAACAGCTAAACTTTCCTTTCCAATACTATTCCAATCATAACTAGGTCTAGTCCCCAAACTAGGTTTGGAACGTACCCAATCACCAACTTCAAATCCCGAAAGCCTTTCTGCATCTCCAGGAGAAACTTTCCACAAGCTATGTCTGCCAGTAACCCTCACCTGCATAGAATATAGCAAATCAAAAGACATTTCATTCTTCTGCTGAAGACTGACTATTGGTAATGACAGCAATCAACAATTTGATTATATATGGAGAGAGTTGCCCTCAATTAGGAATGCATAGCATTTACTTCTGCCAGCTTCCAATCATCACGTTAACCAACAAATGATCTCACCATTATCAAGACAACAACTAGAAGAAAATGTTACTAAATTATATGATGAATGCTGCACCATCGTTTCATTAATGCAGCACCCTATCATTTGCAACACCTTGCTACTTGTAATGATTGCAGATGAAAGCAGCACAAGAGGAGCAACTTGCACATGCACAAGAAAACAAAATAAAAGGCATATTAAAGATCAGAAGGGAGCATGCATACATTCAAAGCTCCATCCATGTCAATTCTCACAATCTTTCCAACAGTTGCAGGACTTTCATTTGACCATCCAAGACGTGGTTGAGTCACAGATGACAAGACATGTATCTCTTGTCCCATTTCAAAAGGAGGCACCTTTTCAACATCTGTCACAGAGCAACAAAAAGGCTTGCTTCTGAAACAGAATGCCACACCCATGTCACCATCCTCTTCCAGGCTGTGAATTACCCCAATACTGTTCCGTGTGATGTCTTCCCATCCATACTTTGGAGAAGATACTGAAGCCTTCACTCTAACCCAATCCCCAACCTGCTCATAGAGGAGATTCATATACACAAAAAATAACTTCCTACAAAGGATGTATTGAAATTTATTCATGATGACAAATATCATGCCATGACATGTATAACCATTGGTCATGGCAGATGGATTACCACATGCTACAAATTATGCCAGTATCACAATACCTTAAAATCTTCAACCTTTTCCATGTCTGATGGATCAGCCTGCCATGGTATAGGTCGATTTGGTATTTCAATTATAAGCAAGCCATCATTCTCTATCTCACTAATTCTTCCAACACTGTGATGTGTTTCGCCGCCCCAAGCATATCTAGGTTCTGCAACAGATCGCTTCACACACACCCGGTCACCAATCTGCAAAATTAAATGGTGAATAGGTGTGATATCCTTGGATAAAAATAGTGATAACTGAGATAATTTCTTTTTCTAGATACGAGAAAATTGTCTTGAAAGCAATTTTAGCATTATTCATGAAAAAGAGGTCAAATTTTGTTATACCTTGAAAGGAGCAACAGGCTCAACCTCCTCTGGTTCACAATGCCATGGATTTGGAAGATAGCTCAACTCTAACAAAAGACTATTATCTGGTCTAATACAATACACAATACCAATGCTCCCAGGTGTGACAGATCCTAGACCGTGCTTGGCAGTTGTAAGTGTGGGCCGGATGCGAACCCAGTCACCCACCTTAAATTCTTCGACTCTTTCCATCTCGGCAGGGTCAGCTTTCCATCCTCTAGATGCTCCCGGAAATCCAACACGAAGTATGCCATCATCGTCAACACATAAAACAGTTCCGATGCTGTCACGTGATTGACCACGCCAGCCGAACCTAATAGCATTACAGTATTAGTTATCAATATTAAAAAATGAACACATATCAGTGCTCACAGATCATAATTTGCTTCAGAAATTTTCTGAGAATTCCCAGAAAGAATGACGAGGTCAGATTTTTTACCATGAATACAACAAGGACACGTCTTCATTTCAAGATGTAAGAAAGACAAAAAAAGTGAAATTGTAGGAGATTACAGAGAAGAGAGAAAGTGAACTGAACTTCCAAGTCAATCAGTCTCGACTCTGAGTGCATGAATTTGTGTGTGTACGAGAGAGGGACAAAAAACTTTCATTTTCAGTTTCACCCAAAAACTCCTATTACCCTTCCATTTTATGACGCACAAATAAACAAAGTGCAAAAATAAAATCTCCAAGATCGACCTAATTATAGTAATATTATAACAGTTAACAAGCATTCACAATGAAGATTTCTGACAGTTACCACTGTAGCATGTGAGCATTTTATCCATGTACTGTAACATTTGCCAAAACTTGCAATGTGAACAACTTAGCAGGCATACCGTGGTTCTTTGACATCTTGCTTAAGCTGGACATGCTGTCCCCTATCCAAAGGAATCACCTTCAAAACTTCATTGGCTAACACACGAGCCTCTCCAGAGCAAAATGACACAATAAGGTTGTCCTTGTCCACAACAGTTTGCACAAAGCCTACACTTTTGTGTTTTGCACCTTGCCACCCATGCGTAGGAGTAGTGACACTTCTTTTGAACTTCACCCAATCCCCCACTTCAAATCTAAATGCCATTAAGAGCAAAGAAAAATATATTTTAGTCATAAATCATGCCACATCAACTTTCCAAAAATTCATCAAAGCACAATGACTAAAGTTTTGTCCTCACATTGTAGGAGATAGATGAACTCCCCTATTCACAAGTGCCTCCATCAAATCTTCAGAAATCCATTCCCGAGGAAGGGCCTCCAAAAAGTCACGGAGTGTCTTACCACTGTCATAAACATGTAAAAAAAAGCGTAGGGTTCAACACATCTTGGATCACCTTTGCAACTTTACAGTCAATATATGACACATAAAATGCAGCATCTCAAGGACAACAAAAACAAATTCCATTGTTGAAAACATTGAAAGAATAGAGGTATGTTAGAATCCTTGAGGATGTCAATGCTGGTACGTGCCTGTGGTTTCTAACTTCAACAGCAGCATTAGAATTCCTGAGCATAAGGATGAGCCATTCAAGATTCTCACGTATCATTTTTGCTGTTTCAGCTGCTATGTGGAAAGCATTGTCCCCTTCATCATCCTGATAATGGGAAAATGCATCTTATGGATTTGCATTTAGCAGAAAACTCCTCATAACAAGGAGCAAAGAGAATAGAAACAACTTGAATAAATCAACTAAAATGTAGAAATAATAAGACCAGCCAAACCATATTTAATTATCACAGCAAAGGAAGATGGCCCCAGAAGAAAGAGCAATGCAGAAAGCGCAAACATAACTTGAATAAATGGACTAAAATTTAGAAATAATAAGACCAACCAAACCGTTATTAATTATCACAGCAAAGGAAGATGGCCCCAGAAGAAAGAGCTATGCAGAAAGAGCAAAAGTAAATGTCATCTGTCGTACAGGCATAGGAATAGTCAGCCAGAAGAATAAATGGAAGTCACTTTTACAACAAAAGGTTGATTTTCCAAACATCTTTATGTTTCAAAAACATGATAGCTTCCAAACCAAAGATGGATTGATGAAATAACTTAAGCAACCTGATAACATGTAACCTTGACCTAGAATAATTTCAATCATTCTTGAAGACCTATATACGAACTCATCCAAAATTGAAATTAATAGTAGATGGTAAAGTTGGCATGCTGCTAGCGATCAATACTTCAAGAATAACCAGGTTTGTGATATCAGTTTCTTTTTCAAATTACTCTTCTATTCCTTAATGAGCAACCAGAGAGCATGAAACCTTGGCCGAGAATAATTTCCAATCAACATTGACAAAGATATAACAGTTTCTTTCTCACATTAAGTCTCCTACCATAACAATTCATGACCATGAAACTTAAAATCAATTTGCATTTACGAGAAAGCATCACAATATCTTGAAAGAAGCACCTTTTACTATTTATTTGGGAAACTAATTCTCTCCTTTTCAGCAATACTATTCTTTTTTTTTTTTCGCTGTCACAATTATTTTTAGTCCTCTAATGGTTAACCCTCACTCAGTCAGACACATTATTCTTTTCAATTTGTTATAGGTCAATCCCCCATTAGAAATAAGCCCCAGGTTTCATACATGTTGCTTTCATGAAAGCAGTCCTAAAACAATAATTTTTCTGAGCCCAAAAACATTGTATATGTCAAGGAAAACTACATGCCACGAATGAAAACCAATTCCAAGTTCTCCATACATTCAGGAATTCCACAATTTTTCATCTTAGAATATTTCACACAGAAACTACCACGTTTAATGGTTGAGCATCTGGTAACATCCAGACCAAAACGATTTTTAGAAACTAGCAGGCGTGAAAAAAATCAAGCAGTCAGCATAGTATAATAGTTAACTTCAGATGAAGAGAATACAATCAATGCAAAAATACACATGGTACCAATGAAAATTCTAAAGTGTAAGTGAAAACCTGCATATTACAATTTGCCCCTGCAGATAAGAGCAACCCAACACATGACTTTGCCCCTCTTGCCAAGGCTACATGGAGAGGTATTGTATTCTGCACGTTCCGAATGTTTACATCCACTCCAGCATCAAGAATAATCTATTAAGAAATTTAAAGGTGTAGTTATAAAAACTGGAAAACAGAAAAATAAACAAAACATTCTAGCCAAAGCATCTAGAATAAGAAAGCTACAATAGAGAAATAGGTCATTAAGCAATCATATCCACCAGGATGAAAGCTATATATCTTACTTTGACCAATTCAACATCATTAGCCATAGCAGCAGTATGTAAGGCTGTTCGCCCATGTTGAGCATCTTGGGCAGTTGGATCTGCTCCAGCAAAAAGTAATATTCGCACAAGTTCTCTCCCTTCTACAATGAATCATCAGAAATTAATTAAATGCATGAATCACATCAAGCATAGATGATACAGAACCAAGCGATTTTACTCTCTTTTTTTTTTAAAGACAAAAACACACTAGAGAAATTAACAATGCCAAAGTGCAAACACAAAGGGGGCAAGAGGTAAAGACAAAGGATAAACACTGGATATAGAAGCAAAATCCTTTTAGACACATGAAAACACTAAAGTGCTTTTCGACATAAATTAACTCAGGCCAAGATCAAACTTAACACCAAACGTCAAATCATTGAGATTTGGTTCGTTAATATGTGGAACAAACTCCAGATTGGTCATCTGTTCAATCAACAAAGAAACCATGGACTATTCAAAATAATGCTAACTAAAACTGAATAGGCACCAGCTCTCAAAACAAAGAAACAATCTTTTTTCCAAAGAAAAACAAAATATCAACTAAAAAGAAGAATAACAAATTGAACTAGACAGAACTTATCACCAGCTGGTAATTATACTATAATCAAACAATCTAAGCTTCTAAGCTTCCAAAATTACCAGTTTCATGATCTTTCTTCGCAGCAGCCGCCATGCATAATGCAGTTCCAACAGGACTTGGTATATCAATGGCATCAGCAATTTCTTCTGGGGATGCAACTTCTACCCACCTTCTCACAACAGCCACATTCCATGTTGCTACACACAAGTGCAATGGCCTGTGGCATTGAGAGAATTATGATGTGCATCATAGAAGGCAAGAAATACAATTGAAAGAAACACAGGCATAAACATTTTGAACACATTACAATCATATAAAATAGCCATCTTATAGAAAGAACAGATTTCTCAGACCACAAGCAAGAGACCTAAAGTATTTTATTAATATCTCCTACACTTCACAATCAAAATGGAGAGTCGCACATATAACAGTTATTTTATACCCCATTAAAAGTGCAGAACAATAATGAGCACATAGGCAGAACTGATGAGTGT
>Ga0307511_10007285_pt1 | contig 11143 bp, 8 predicted proteins | sample 13_EM_MG_FD_200266 | JGI IMG/M metagenome (GOLD analysis project Ga0307511, IMG submission 200266) | Populus trichocarpa ectomycorrhiza microbial communities from riparian zone in the Pacific Northwest, United States - 13_EM | ecosystem: Host-associated > Plants > Roots > Unclassified | place...
CCCTCTCTCTCTCTCTCTCTCTCAGTCTATCTGTAGTGTACGCCTCTCTCCTCTCATCCTATATAAATTTCCAGTTTCCTTTCCTCACCCTCCATAACCCCTTTCTCTTTACTCGTGCAACGGAAACTCGCCTTCCTTCTTCCCTTTAAAAAAATTCCCAAAAATGGCAACCCCGAACGCCAAAACCACTGCACCAAAACCCACCACCGCCGTGAAACTCGACGACACGGAGGAGCTCAAGGTGGTCTTTGACCAATTCGACGCAAACGGTGACGGCAAGATCTCAACTTCGGAGCTCGGAGAAGTGCTGAAATCCACGGGGTCTACCTACACCACGGAGGATCTCCGTCGCGTGATGGAGGATGTCGACACCAATAAGGACGGACACATTGATTTGGCAGAGTTTGCGCAGCTTTGTCGATCGCCCTCCACTGCGTCCGCCGCCTCTGAGCTGAGGGACGCGTTTGATCTGTATGATCAGAACGGTGATGGGCTGATCTCAACGGCGGAGCTGCACCAGGTGCTGAGCCGGTTGGGGATGAAGTGTAAGGTGGGCGAGTGCGTGAAGATGATTAAGAACGTTGACTCTGATGGTGATGGGAGTGTTAATTTTGAGGAGTTTCAGAAGATGATGGCCGCTAATATGGGTTCCTAGATCTTTATTTTGGACGGCGACGATTGATTTGATCAATGGATGATGCTGCCGCCGGTGGGGTATAAATTAAGAGGGATAGATATACGTAGTTGCTTTTTTCTATGCACACTTATTTAATGCTTGTATGGGTTCATAAAAAAACCACATCTTTATCTATTCCAAACAGACCCTGAGCTATTTTAGCATGGGATTTTGGGCCATGTCGCTAACTGGGTATTATGTGGTTGGTATTTTGTCTTTGTTATTAGTACCCAGCTTTGTCTTTGTTGATTGTTGTCGAATGTTCAAGATAAAGTTTCGGATATTTATATGATCATTTCTTGCATCTTAATATCAAAAACACAATAATAAATGAGTTAATAACACACCTCTTGAGAAAATTGATGATGTTTTTGAACTGTATGCCATGAGAATCTTTGAAGTGGACATTTCAGTGTTCGTGAAAATTCTAGAATTTTCCTTGGTAAAGTAGGAGTTGTAGCAAAAAGACAGGTGGTACATGTGTTCGGATAAAGTAGTAATGAGTGGTGATAAACGAGGAGCAAAAATTTGAAAGAAAGAAAGGTAATGGTACATGTCGGAAGGTTGATGATAAATATTAACTCTTTTATTCAAAAGTATAAAATATAGTTGAGACATAATTTTTTAAAATTATTTGGGATTTCTTTTTGTTTATTCAGTTGCATCTTTTTCCCATAAAGTATTGAAGATATTCTATAAAGATCAATCTTCGTATCTAACTTTTTAGAGCATGGCATTCCTCAACATCATGATTATGGTATGGTTATGGTGACAGTAAAAAAATTTGTTAGGGTTTATTATGTTCGAGATGTGAACCTCGTGATCACAAGAAAATTATGTTGCAGCCCATTAAGAATCATTATAGAACTAGGATATTTTCAAAATAAGCTGTTATATTCTTGTAGGAAAATGATCGTTGACAAATAGGAAGTCCTTCCCGAACTTCGATTCATTAAAAGTTTATCCCAACATAGACAAATACCTCTAGAATCTTCTGGTAAAGTTTCAGCTCGATCCAACCGTTAGATTAGGAGTTATGCTTAATAGTATAAAACAAGATGATAGGAAATTTTACGCCAAAATCCGAATCTAACCTTGTTTGAATCGTATCAATTCGTGTCACTCTTTTGTATCTTAAGTTCTAGAATGTTTGTGATGTTTTAGATGTGCTCTTTAGGATCTGTAAAACCGTCGTAGTTGTCCAAGTTGATCTTTGCAGAGACACATTCTTTGAAGAGGTGAATGACAAAGAGAATAGTCTATCACATGGTGGAAGTAGTGTTCATTTTTAGGAGGTCATGCGGTAACTGATCTCGTCTCGGGTCTGGTTTTTTTTTTGTCGGGGAGTATACAAGTGAGAGTTAGAGGAGGATTAATGGAGATAATTATGAATGTGGCAAGGACATGTTGAGGAGTGCTTTTTTTAGTGAGAGTGGGCCATTTAAATAGTTAGGGTATCATGCATACTCCACACATCATTTTGTCTTGTTCTTTTAAGGAAATAGAGTTATCTTTATGTATTTGATATACTTATATTATTCTATCTTTTTAGTACCTTATTCTTTGTGTTTTATGCAAGATCTATGTCTTACAATAGCGTACGTAACTTATTTTGTGCTTAATAGTGTTATGGACACATAACATGTAAAATGGATCTAAATGAAGCATTTTTAACACAATTTCAAAGACTAGAAATAGCATATTAGGATGAGTCATAGGAGCTAAGAAGTGTAAATTCTAATTGCATAAGAAATCCAACATGAACATGGAATCCTAGTGGGATTAGGATTAATTAGAGAAAATCTGCTAGATTGGACCACTGTGTACTCTTTGAACCATATCTGAAGCTATATATGGCATTTTTTGTATTAAAATTAGGATAAAAACTAGAAATCTCAAGCTTTCCATCCATATATGGTATGCTTAGTAACTCTTTAAGAAAATAAAGAACGATATCTTTGAAACTAGGCTTTAAAGTTGCCAATAGACTAGCACAAGTCCATTCAACCTTTCTATGTTGGGATGATGACATGTCAGCTCATTAATAACATGGCAAGGATCCCACATGACTAGGAAACCTATCTAAAATATCAAATTCAATGCACAAGTCATTAGAATCATATTATTATAAGAAAACCTTAAAGTAATCTGAATAGGAATTAGTTATGAACTAGAAAACTTCTTCACCTTCTCAAATCCATAAAATCAATCTTAACCTCTAAAAAAAAGGATCATATTTAGAACAAAGAAGAAGATAACGGGGTATCTATTTTTTTTCATTTTTTAAAATGTGTTTTCCTTTTCTGAATTTATGACAAACTTAGTTCTCAATTTTAAAATCAGGGTTTGTGTTTAAAACCATTCTATATCTAATTGTGATACATGTATATTTTATGTTTTATATGATTAAATTTAATGATTGATGACTGAGATTTTATACGGTGTATAGCTAATGTTTTTGGGTTTAAATCTATTTCTAGTGATTAATTTATGATGAATTCATGACTAATTAACTTGAGTAGCAGAAGTATTTAACTTTCAAACCCATGTTTGATTATTTATTACTTGAAAAACGTAAGTCTTCATTAAATTAACTCCTCATATATGATTAATTATCATAAATCAATTGCACCTATCTTGATTTTAATGCTAACGTGTAATTAAATCTTGCATGCTTAATAAAAGTTATAATTTGATTAGGGTTAATTAATGCATGTATGTTACGTTAACTAAAAAGCAAGGATAAGTAGAAAAACTTGTTTTTCATAGTTGATTTACTTATGATCATAAATTATATTAGAAAACATATATAATTCAATGATTGATGTTAAATTATCCTTAAGAAACACTTCCTTTAAAATTGATGTTAAAACCTTTTCTCTATATATTTTACATTATGTCAATTTATCTCTTAATTTTCAGAATTGATTTCTTTTGTTTTCCTAACTTTCTAAGATGTTTTTGTTAGTTTAGATCATAAAAAACTCATCTTTTACTTATCAATTAAAGTATGTTTAGTGCAATTTTACTTGATTTGCTTTAATTTAAATTTAAATAGCTTGTCTTGATTGAGTAATTAAGTTCTAATACTTATATTTTTGTGGTATGATACCTTTATTTTGTATACTACAAATCATTGATTTTAAGGGTTTAAATTTGCACGACTTCAACACTCATCAGTATTTGGTGCACGTAATGGAGTTGCATGTTGTATTTCTAATAGACGAGTGCAAAGTTGTTCTTGAATGGCTTGAACAAAATTATTGAGCAATTGGAGTTGATGGGAGAGTTGTTAGAGACTATAAGGGTTAGAGTTTCTACGGTGGAGAGATTAGTTATTCTATTCTTTACTATAGTTTTATTAGCCATGGAAAATACTTTTGATGAGGAGTGAAAGGAAATGAACTAGCTTTTGTTTAATTTATCATAGATAGCGCCATTGATGAGGTCAAAAAAAATTTTAGACATAATTGGGCTTTTCATGGCTGCCTCTTAGGTTAATGGAGTGACTAGGCTTGGCAAGTCCATGAGCTTTTTGTAAAATAAGTCATGTATTGAGACATGTGACCCTCTAATGCTTAAGTTAGCAAGTGTAGGAGAAATGTAGTGTGTGTGTGTGTGAAGAGAAATGTATGAATAGAAAATTTATGTGTGTAGCATAGAAAAGATTGTCTTGGTATGTATTTCTAGGACTTATCTCTTGTATGGTCAAGAACTGACTCTGACTTTTTATTGCCCAAAACTTGTATGTTGCATGGTCAAGGCTTTGTGCATCATAATATGGCCTTACATCTATATGGCTAAGGATGGGCTTGCTTTCTTACTTGTTGACTGAGTATATTTATATACCCTATCATTGAACTTACTATATGGAGAAAGAAAATATTTTAATGAAATATTGAGTTATTGGGTGCTGTGTTATATTTTTTATTGGTGGAGATGTTGGTAAGAATATTTTATTTGATGTGCCATACTTACCATTAGTGGAGAGTTGATGACCTTAGCTAATGACAGTGTCTTTGGCTAAAAAAAAATGGTGTTTGCATGGAAAAAATGCATATAAAGTTTGTGTGTGCAATTCTTGAAATCTTAAAAAAAAAATACAAAGAGTGTGTGAGGATGAGGATATTATTAACACTAATAGAAAATTAGTAAATAATGACAAAAATATTGATAAAAAAATATTCTATAAACAATTTCCAATAAAAATAGCAATAAAAAATTTACATCAATAATTTCTTATGTAAATAGCAATATAGTATATTCCATTGTCGCTATTTTTTATAAGATTTTTAATAAAATAGAGAAAATAAAATGATAAAAATTGTGTCAACAATTCCCTCCAAAATCTAACATATAAATATTTTTTGTAAATGATTTTAAACATTATTAACAAGAAAAAAAATTTTGTATTGATGATATCATATCTCATCTCTTGTTTATTCATTTCCTACATCCTTTTAAAAAAAAGAGAGGGGGGGTTTCAGATGCATGTGACACAAAAATATTAAAAATGATTGTGTTACTTAAGTTTATAATTGTTTTTCTTTTTATCTCTATCAATTAGGTGGATGAATGGTATATACTTTAGATTTTGTTTAACACTTCAATGTCAAGATTATCCTTGGATTTTTCTGAACTTACAAGAAATAGTATATACTTTACAGATGACATGTTTAGTTGTCACTATGAAAGAATATCTGGAGGCTCTGATATAGGTGTATGACTTGAATAGCAAAAGAATCGAGTCATTGGTAAGCTATAAATGTGATTCTAATCTTGTTTGGCCACCACCAATTTGGCTTATTCCTTTTCCATACTAGATTGGGTGAGACATTGTTGTATTTGTTTTCATTTATTATGATGCTTTTATGTCCAAATCAAATAAGCATATTATTATTATTATTATTATTATTATTATTTTCCTTTCTTGTTTGATGATCAACAATTCAGATCTATCAACAAGCAGCAGAATTGTTGAAAACTTGACGATGAAAAGTTTAATCTTTTGAAGAAAGCCAAAGGTTTTATGTCTTTAAAGGATCAATTAAAGAAGAAAACACATCACCTTAGCAATGAATATAAAGGAAAATTGAATGTTGATTTTGTGTTTAATACTAATAACAATGTTTATAGTTTTAATGGTAGTAGCTATACAACAAAAGCTCTTTGTTCTAGAATTTAAAAGTCATGAGAGATGAGTAGCTATGTTCTTTTCATGGTTACTTTGGTGTGTTGTTCTGCTTGAGCCATAGTATCCAGTTTACTTATATAACCCAGCTCGCTTTAAACTTAAAGAACATAGACCTACTAGCTTTAATATTATAGTAAACTATAGATTTGCCGAGTGATTTGGTCAACATGCACAACATATTGGTGGTCAGTGCTTTCGATTCTTTCAACTTGATATTTTCATTTGTAGAATTTGAATTGTAATCGGCTTATCCTTTCTTTAAAACATTAATTGTATGATGAATTCTTTCTTTCTAGGATAAGATTCAGAGCTGCAGTCTACTATGATCGAAACGATGGAGGCGGATGAGTTAGAAAAGCATAAACATAATAGTACTAGAATGGAAGCTCTATCCCTATTATTGGAATTCAGAATCAATAACAATTAAAGTTTGATTTTTGGATCATATCTTAGTGATTGAGTCAGATTGTAATTACTATAATTTAGTCCTAAAGTTTAGATGCTAGTCTGTCAATTAACTTCTTTTAGACGAGACCTTTTTCCTATATAAGCCATGTATATAAGTTGTACAAAGCATAATGAACAAATAAGAGTAATTGTAGTTCTTTCTCTTCATTATTAGTTCCTTTGTTTTCTTTATGGTATCAGAACAAAGGTCTAGTGCCTAATATTGTTCATTGTTTTTGCTTCCGCCAATATCATCATGACTGAAACTTCATCAGAAAAGCATTTAACAAAGATAATGAATTTTTATGATCTCTATTACATTCATCCCTCATATCACACCAGTCATGCTATCGTCACTCAATCCCTGGAAAGTGACAACCACACAACATGGAGTCATGCCATGATGATGACTCTAGAAGCCAAAAATAAGCTTGGCTTCACTGATGGCACGATCAAAGCACCTTCAAAGAAGGACCCTAAATATAGAGCTTGGAGAAGATGCAATTAGATTGTGAAATCATGGATACTCAATTCTATCAACCTATCCCTAACTAATATCATAATCTTCTCTGACACAACTACTAATGTCTGGGCAGATCTTAGTGAACGACTCTCACAAAGGAATCTTTTATGTATCTTTAAACTAAAGCAAAGGATTGTTGAGCATCGTCAACAATAACATACCATAGCAGCTTATTATACGACACCCAAGTCTTTTTAGAACGAGCTTGAATCATACAACGATTCGCCTTTATATAACTGTGCAGAATTAAAGCAGATTGCTGAAAGAGAAGAACATGAGCAGATCCTTCAATTCCTCATGGGCTTGAATAACACATACTTTGCTATTCGTGGATAAATTATGTTGATGCAGCCACTTCCCAACATCAAAACAAATCTACTCACTTCTGCTTTAAAAAGAAAAGCAGTGACAACTTGCTGATGCTCATGATAACCTTATTCATGCCATAAATGTGAAGAAAAACACAAGGAACACAGAGAATAAGCAACCTACAAGGTTACAAAATAGCAAAGGCAAATCCTTATATTGTACACATTGTGAGGGCAAGACACATATAGTTGATCGTTGCTATTATATCAATGGATTTTTTCCAGGGCACAAGTTTCATGGTAGAGATGTCAAGCTACCAAACTAGAACAAATGATTTCCAGCCAATAATACCCACATCATGATCAAACCCAACACTACAGCAAATGGACTTTAAACCGTACTTTAGTTCATAGAAGAAGAGTACAATCAAATAAAGGCGTTATTCGGTAAAAATTAGTTTTGTGGAAATATGACAGGTAAACACAATTCCAAATGTTGTAAAGCTTGTACATTAATAACAGTGTAAGTGATCATAAATCCTCTTCTTTTTATTTTTTGTCTCAAACACCATACTATGATATTGTTCATTTACCTAATGGCTCGCACATAGACACTTTATCAATTGGTTTTGTACAAGTTAATCCATATTTATACATCAATAATGTCCTCCGCATACCCTCATTTCAAGTTAATCTGCTCTCAGTCAGTAAACTTACTTGTGATTTAAATTATATTATCACTTTCCATTCTAACTTTTGTATCTTACAGAACCTGAGCACAATGAAGATGATTGGACTCGAGAAGGAGCATAATGGCCTATACTACTTGTCCAAGCACATAACCATCAAGCCACCATCAGAAATTTGAGCCAACGCCATCTTCACCATTCCAGATTTATGGCATTACTGTCTAGGACACCCTTCTACTGCACCATTTCAATTTTTATCTAAGACAATTCCTAATTTTTCTTTTCATCCTAATATGCATTATAAAATCTGCTTTATGGTAAAACAAACCAGACTACCTTTCAATTTGAGTTCCATTTCATCACATGCACCTTTTGATCTTATACATTGTGACATCTAAGGTCCCCATTGCACTCATTCACATTCTGGTGCCCGCTATTTTTTTAACAATTGTAAATGATTTCTCACATTACACTTGGATACACCTTATAAAATTTAAATCAGAACACAAACTTTACTAAAATCCTTCATTGCATTTGTCAAAACACAATTCCAATGTGATGTTAACCAAGTTAGAGTGGATAATAGAAGGGAGCGAGTTTACTTTTATGTGACCTCTCTTTAATAACTTAGGAATTCTTTTCAACACTCTTGTCTAACAACACCACAATAGAATGAAATCATAGAGCACAAATATCATCATCTTTTAAATGTTGCTCATGCTCTACGATTCCAAGCTCATATATTGCTTGAGTTTTGGAGGGAAAGCATTCTCACTGCAACCTATATAATAAACCGATTACCAACACCCGTTCTTTCCAAACACTCACTAAATGAAAAGCTTTATAATACCACACCTAACTACCATCACGTGAAGGTTTTTGGTTATCTTTGTTATGCCACCAACATTACACCCTCCCACAAATTTGATTTTAGGGCACGCGGATGTGTTTTGTGGGTTATCCTCTAGGATAAAAGGCATACCATCTTTATGATCTCTCCACCTAAACCTTTTTCTCTAATCACGATGTCACATTTCATGAATCTATATTTCCATTCTCTACTCAACCTTCAAATACATAAACTAGTCAGTCAGACCCCTCAATACTACCATTACCTTTACTAGATGTCATTTACCCACATACACTACCCACTTCCTTACACCTATCAGATGCCCTACCTACCATGCTGCCAATACATTCCTCACACGGTATTACAGCAACCTTTCTCACGCCTTCTCTTTCCCCAAGCCACATCATACAATCATTCTCCCTTAGGGAATTACCATCTCCTACACCTATACATAATACCATTAAGACGCCTTTATCATCAATAAAGCCTATGTCACCTATCATTCCATGTTGTAGACATCATGATCGCCACTGACTACCACATCTTCAAGATTACCACTGCTTTAACGCCATCATGCTTCCTCCTGGATCATCATCTTCTCGTCGAGGTACCCTTCACCCTTTTATCTAATTTTGTTTCTTATGTCATATATCTCTCTCACCGTAGTTTTATTACAAGTCTTTCTGCCCATACGAACCAATATCGTTTGCACAAGCTGAATCTGATCCCCGATAGAACGATGTTATGCAAGTTGAATTAACAGCCCTTGAACAGAACCATACATGGACTTTATCTCTCTTGCCAGCAAGAAAATGAGCCAGTAGGAGCAAATGCTTAAATAAGCTTAAACACCATTATGATGGCACGATTGATCGATTCAAAGCTCGCCTAGTCGCCAAGGGTTACACGTAAATGGAAGGTCTTGATTATACAGACAGCTTCTCACCTGTAGCCAAATTAGTAGCCCTCAAATGCTTACTTGATGTTGCTACAGTCCGTAAATAGCCCTTGCACCAACTCGACATCCAAAATGTCTTCTTTTATGATGATTTGAATGAAGAGGTTTATATGCAACCTCCCCCTAGCCTTCATCGACAGAGGGCGAATATGGTGTGTCAACTTTAGAAGTCCATATATGGCTTAAAGTAAGCATCATGTTGGTTCTCTAAATTTTCAACAACCATCAAAGAGCTGGATTTCAATAATCCTAAGCAAACTATTCCTTATTTACTAAGGTACGAGGTGCCGTTTTTACAACAGTATTACCTTATGTTGATGATATGATCATCACAGGAAATGACAATGCCACAGTTGAAGAGCTTAAGAGATTCCTTCACAATAATTTTCGAATCAAGGACTTGGGCCATCTTAAGTGCTTTCTTGGAATTGAAGTTGCCTACTCCAAGCAAAGTATTGTTATTTCCCAACGTGAATACACTCTAGATACACTTAAGGATGCATGTATGATTGGGGCAAAACCAACTAAAATTCCAGTGGAATAAAACCAATGACTCACCCCTTCAGATGGTGAACTACTCAAAGATCCATCACAATATAAATGCCTCGTTGGTCGTCTTTTATAACTCACCATCATAAGTCAAGACATCACCTTCTCAGTCTACGTTCTTAGCCAATTTATGCAGCATCCAAGGAAAACCCACCTAGATACAGCTCATCGTGTTCTGCGTTACTTAAAGCAAGCACCGGGCTAAGGCATTTTATTGCCATCATATAGGAAGTTGTAGTTGAAAAGGTATTGTGATGTTGATTGGGCAAGTTGCCCAACAACCAGACGATAGGTTACTGGCTTCTGTGTTTTTCTTGAAGGAGCACCCATATCTTGGAAAAGCAAGAATAATCGATTATGTCACGTTCTTCAGCAAAATTATAATACAAATCCATGGCATCACTTGTGAATTAGTTTGGCTCAAACACCTTTTACATGACCTGCAGGTGACACACTTGCAGTCAGCTCTCTTATATTGTGGCAACCAAGCTGCTCTACACATCACAACCAACCCTGTATTCCATTAAATACACAGAACACATTGAGATTCACTAGTACACTGTGTATGAGAAAATATAATTAGGCTTAATCAAGACAATTCATGTTTCTTTAGCTCGGCAGATAGCAAATATATTCACAAAGCCATTTGATAGCTTATTATTTCATACACTACTTCGCAAGCTAGGAACTTTGGATATTTATGCTTCAGCTTGAGGAGGCTTGTTGGAATTTCAGAATCAACAACAATTAAAACTTAATTTGTGGATCGTATCTCAGTGATTGATTGAGTCAGGTTGTAATTACTATAATTTAGTCCTAAAATTTAGGTGCTAGTATGTCAATTTACTTTTTTTAGACGAGACCTTTTCCTATATTAGCAATGTATATGAGTTGTATAAGAGTACTATGGTTCTTTCTCTTCATTATTAGTTCCGTTGTTTTCTCTACC
>Ga0307511_10007286_pt1 | contig 11143 bp, 7 predicted proteins | sample 13_EM_MG_FD_200266 | JGI IMG/M metagenome (GOLD analysis project Ga0307511, IMG submission 200266) | Populus trichocarpa ectomycorrhiza microbial communities from riparian zone in the Pacific Northwest, United States - 13_EM | ecosystem: Host-associated > Plants > Roots > Unclassified | place...
ATAGGGCAGATACGCAAGAGCTAGATAATTGTGTGTTTATGGACAAGCACCTCGGAGGTCATTTTTCTACGAATCTTTAGGATATTTCTCCTAATCATGCTAGGAAAAAAACATATGCATGCTGCCGAGTCATTTGTTAGGATGACTTGATTGGTTCTCGCTATTTTATGGACAATTTTATAATTTCATTTTTGATGAATAAATTCTTTTGCTTAACCAAAAAGAAAGGATTGTAGGTAAGAATTGCTTGTACAATGCCTCCCCTTAAATAGAAAAGGGCATTGCCTTTTTGGAGAATTCAATGTGTTCATTGGAAAATTCATAAGTGAATTCTGTGTAAAAAAACATGAAGTTAATCTCAATGCAATGCGCTAAAGAGTTTTGCCATGAAAATTATAAAAAAAAAACACTACAATTGGAATGCAAAAAGGGAAGGCATCTCCTAGCAAAATATACTGTAACACAAAAAGTAGAGACAGCACCATCAACAAGAGCAGGCAATTAGCATCCACAGTATATATAATACAATATAAATTCGTTATAAAACAGCTGCTCAAGTCGTGTTTTTTTTTTTTAATAACAAATTTCAGCTCTATATGGACTAGTTAAAAAGATTGAAAAAAGGTACAGCTCAAACCACAGAAGTTATACGTTCTTGAGATGCTCCACAAAACTTTGGGTTAGAACCCACCATAGCTTACATTGTAGAATATAAATGTCAATCCCAACAAAGGAATTATGGATATTTGACCCATTACGACATTTTCTGGATTTGGATAACTCTGCCTTTACATACTCCCTCAGGAAAGAATCCTCACAAACCAACGTGCATTTGACCATTAAATCAGTAAAAACTCTCTCCTCTGCAGACGATGAAGCTGAGTAATCTAAAATGCCGCTGATTCCAGAAATATTCAGTATGAAAATGAAATTCTGTGAGATTCCTTCAATGAAGTGATCAGACAAAATGCTCAATCAACAAATTCAATCTCCAAATCGTACATCTTCATTGCAGTTCCAAGGTGGCACCCAGTAGAGGTCTGCTCTCAACCGAGGTTCAAAAAATACTGCCTTGCACCAACAAAATACATAGCTCATGCCTCGGATTTCAAGGAATGCCTGACGCATACTAAATCATCCAATCTGTTGCCATCCATTTTGTACAGAGACACACCTCCCATCTGAGCATAGTGATCCTGTGCTTCCTTTCTTAGACTTCCAAAAGGCATAACTTCCCATTTACTGTAATTTGAGTTTCTCCTCACATCACTCATGTCTGAAGATCCTGAGATAGGCCCACTGTTGTCAGGGTCCACATTGCCCCACACCTTGCAACTTCCAAACTGTCCCGAATCAGCAGCCTGATTAACATGACCCCTCTTTAAGCGCAAAGCCGCAGCATGAGCTCTGCTTATCATTTCTCGACTTGGCACATCTGACCAGTCTTGTGTCCTCTGGGCTCTCATGGGAGAGTGGATCCTAATGACCTGAAATGCATAAACCATAAAACACATTCAAGATATATAGCTTAATGCATAAGCTATCATCAAGATGAATCGATGAGATACAACGTTTTTCTAGGGGAAAAAGGTAGTAGCCATACACCAAGGCACTCTAGGAGCTGGTAATATGCTCGTCCTTGAAGTGGATTATGCCCTTTCCTAGGCGTAGAGAAGTATCTTGTCCTATAAGAAATATAAAGATTATAGTTAGCACAAAACACAGCAAAAGGAAATATCACATCACAAATCTTCTATATATATAATGCAGGATAATTTGAAATTTTTATGAGTACTAATAAGGGCTTGTATTTAGAAATTAGGATTTGTATACAAGTCTTGAGAGTTTTGATATTTGAAAAGAGTAAAGTTCCAATTACCATGTACAAACCGTGGAATACTAAGAATTCAACAAATTGTGATGTCAAACCACTATCTTCAATTAATTAAAGACAACTGCATATAAATACCTTCTAATTCCTTAAAGTAAAAATAAATAACTAACAATTTGTTCCTTGTGTAAAAAAATGGCCCACAATATATTTGATTGGCTAGTATCAAAAGCGATGCGTCAATTTGATTACAAAATAAGAATTTAAAAAATTTCTGTCTATAAAATAGGTTTTCTTATATTTGGAGTCATTAATTACTTAAGGAAAAAAAGACTCTTACCACCCGAGTGTTTCTTTCTCTATGGACATGTGAATGTTTGGCAATTAAATAAAAATTGCATACTAGATCCGGATAAATTAAAAAACATAAGCATAGACTATTAAAGTAGTTAGCATCACGATAAAAAATAAATAGTTAGCATCAACAAAAGGCCTATTTAAGATGACTGCTAGGAAAAATAATGAACATTAGCTTGGATTTTTTTTTTTAAAGGGCATGGAAACATAATGAAGACCTTCTCAAATAAAAAGAAAAACAAAAAACAAAACATGATTAAGAATAATTTGATGGCATCTGTATTTGGAATGAGTTTCATTGAAGGAGGCTGAAGCGTTCAGCATCCTACATTGCCTTCAGGCATAGTACAAATGTTACATTGTTGCAAACAAAACTCTCAACATAAAAATTATTTTTTTTATAAAAATAATTTTTATTGAGGTTCACACACGCATAATTTAACAATAGACTAACCAATTACTGGGTTTCATATATTTATTTTCTCAAATAGGAAAAAAAAAATTATATCATTTTTTTTTAGTTTTCTTTTGTATATATTTTTTTATTATGTTATTCTTTTTAGAATATTGTAAGTTGATATTATCATCGATGTCAATCTATCATTCAATGTTGAGAAAGAAAAAAATAAACTAATGATTTTGGAAGAAATTAAGGGTGATGCAAAATTATGAAACTTTGAAGGCAACATGTTCGTGCAAGCTTGCTTTGGAGAAATGGATATGAAGATGGAGATTAGAGTTAGGGAGAGGAAGATATTTATGAATAACAATTTTATCTCTATCTTAAAAAAGCAAACATATTAATTAACAATTAGTGTTATTTTTTATATATTATAAAAAGACACAAGGTTAACCTCTGAAAAGAACAGAGAGGTTAACAAAACATCTGAAAAGCTCAAACTTGAGGAATGAGTAGCAGATATTTAATGCTTAAATTAATTAATCTTTTTCATCAAGCCCAAGAAAAGAATATTGTATTTTTTAATAAAGGTGAACAAAACCAGTCAAATGAAGTAAAGAGATAAATGATTTTATATTAGAGAGATTTTAAAAAAAATCTACTTTTAATAATCAATGATAACAATGATTTTAGTCAATTTATAGAGTTTTTTTTATAAGCAAAAGAATAAGACAAGAAGACATGAAAAGATTAGATATGACTGATTTATGTGTTATGAAACATAAGAATATGTTCAGAAATGTGATTAAGAAAATAAATAATAAAGAATTAAACTATGCTTAATTGCATTTATCACGTGATATGGATGCTTAACAAATAAATGATAATTATTAAACCATTAAGAGAAACTAAGGTCATAAAATTATGAAAAAAACTCAAATGAACACTAGATAAATTAAATAGAATGCAACAAAAAATCAACTTAAAATAGTTGACAATGAAGATTTTTTTGTAATATACATTTTGGATTTATATTGGAAGAAAAATGACAATTAAAGTGTGTACAAAGTAAATTATGAAGTTAAACTTGAATTTTTAAGGCTATCAAAACTATGTTGTAGAGACACCATACTAATAAAAATATGATAAGTTTAGTATAATTTGAGATTATTTATTATTTATAAAAACATTAAATATTATTATTTATATAACTATATATCATGATTTTATGCAAAACATTCTCGGGTATAATAGAGTATAAAGATATTTCTAAAAACAAACATTATTTACAATTAAATATTACATTTATGATATGGTAAGAACTTAAGTGGTCTGAGCAAATAAATATATTTTAAGAATTAGATTAGAATTATAAATGATATAGAAATCATTAACTAGATTCAGAAACTAACTAAATATAATTGAAATTATTGATAAATAGTCTCTTCTATATTAGTATCTCTATTTTTTACAGGGCTCCTATATGTTAGTATTCACTCATTTATGTAAAAGAAAATAAAATAAATCATGGACGAAGCACGTATCATAAAAACTAGCATCATGTAAATATCAGGAAAACCATTTTTTTATTAAGGAAATACAAATGGAAGACGATAATGGGGGTGATAATGGAATTGCAAAATGGTGCGAAAGAACAAAAGAGACATTGTGATCTCAATGCACAATTGAGAACATATCATGATGCACTATTGAGAACATATCATGCAGACCCAAGTCATGCAATTACCAAGAACACGACTATGAGAACTAAACTAACCAGCATGAGTAAAATAGAGAATTGGGAATTAAACTTACCATTCAGTGTAGCCTGGATCAACAGTGAAACCATATATGTCTACAATGTCACACATTGAAAGTGCTAGTTCAATAGTTTTCATTCCGGTTCCTTTGGCACCTCTGCGTAGCACAATTCCTTGGAAAAGATAAACAGGATTTGGAATAAGCTGAGGTGAAAATATTAAAAATGTGTTAGTATGTGTTCACAGTCTTGATCATGTAACCACCCACAATTAAAAAAAATATATATTAATAAATTTCCATGTGAAAAGGAATTGATAATGCAAATTTAAAGATATATATAGTAAGAAAAAGATAGTAATGAAATCAATCTAAAGTTTCTGGAGAACATGAATGTCATCTAATAAATGATGCTGGCTAACCTTTATTTAAGTATTCCAGCATTACAGAGAACACATATGAAACAGTTTCATCCACTTAGCCATCTACTGAGATGGAAACCATCTAATTAAATGGAAAATAGACAAAATTAGTGATTTCAGAGATGGTTGTTACCTTTATCATTGCGTTGAAGTCTCTGTGGGTTTGACTTTTGATTATAAGCACCTCATCAGCTGCAGTAGGAAAAGCCTATAAGTACTGTCTTTTAAAATTGTGTAGAATACACACAGCTGGAGAAGAGATTTATAGCATGTGGTTTTCCTGTGATCCTCAAAGCAATTTCTCTTGTCCACATTTGTCTTCCTTCCACTTAAGGAAAAATAAAAGAGAAAAATAAAAGAAAACATTATGTTTTGTTCTTTTGCGAGTGACACAGGAGCTTTTAATTATTTGTTTTATTTCCACTTTATGTTTTATTTTAGTCAAGATTCATGTAACTATCATGTGACTTTTAAAAAATATTTGGATGGCTAGGATTTGATGGTTAATTTCAAAGTTCAAATCATATATTTTAATGTAAACCTAGTATAAATAAGCTGCGAATGAAATTTAATGGCATTGTATTATTATATTTCACCCATAAACTACAGAAACTAAAGATTTTCTTAAACCCCATAAGTTATAATTCCCAGTTCCAACTTCTGTCCTACTTGTTTCTAGCTTTAACTCTGCTGATCTATTGCTGTTTTCTTCCCAACCCTACATCAGCAAGCAATCATGAGACTTCAGCCTGTGTTCTCAAAGCCATTGTGGTTTTGTAGAGTTAATGAACCAATTAGCATAAACTAGATTTCAGTCATTCATTGAAAGCGTTTGAAGGATTTATGTACAAAGCAAATCCTGTGTGCTTCTTATGAAACATAACCACAGTAAGAGGCATTGCCCACATCTGATTGTGTCTTACATACAAATCCAACAAGAACGTCAACTACAGAAAAAAGGACTGTAGTGATTAATATGAATCAGTTGAGCATCAAAGTCATATGCCCTCATAAAACAAGATAAGAAGCACAATCCAACCAAGCATAACAAGTCAAAATATTTTCTAATAACCTCTGGAGATAACAGTTTCTTTTGGAGCATCAGAAAAAGACAAAAACTTACTCGATCCATTCAGGATCTTCACCATGTTAGCAGCAGCACCCCGAACCACAAGGCGAAAATCCCTCTTTAGCCCAACATGCTTGGCATATTTCTACATAGTATATGCAAATGCAAAATCAGAATTTATCAAAAGAATAAAGTGGGGAAAGCCACATATAGTGTATTATTGTTAAAACATATAAAAGAGTAAACGATGAAACAATGCCACTGACTTCGATATAATCACAAGAGGGGAAAGAAAAGTTTCTTTAAGGATGAAACTGAAGAAACTATTCAATCCTTCACAACCCCCCCCCCCTGAAAAAATAAAAACTCTAGCATTTCCCATTTACCTCATTAACCGGAGCCTCATTGTCCCTTATAACAGCATCATGACTATCAATCTCTGCTCCAAACTCTGTCTTCAGGAGATCTCCCGAGTTTCCAACAACTGCACAAGTGTGAAACTGCCGGGGATGAAAGGGAGGCTTTGCAGGAAGAATCACATTGAGATGATCCTCGCAAAGAGCTCGATTGCTGCAGTTTTTAGCTCCCCTGGAATAGAACAAAAACAACCATCAGAAAAAGCTCCTCCAGCCAGAATTTGCAAAAAAATGAAACAACAATACAAAAATAAGCTAAAGATCATACAATTGAGCAATTCTTAAAGCTGCATAATCCAACCATCCATCAGGCCGAGTATCTAGATACTCCCTAGTGAGCACAGTCGTCATGTTCCGATACTGCACATTTAAGTATAGATTAGCGTTTCATGATTTCCCATAAAGCAGAATGAACAGAGCAGGTACCGACAGAACGAGAACCTGTTCCCACAACAGAATGGCGTCACAAACATCGTAATTATACTCCAATGGTTCAAATTTTTTAAATTGCTGATTGTACTGCGATGACAACAAGAAGAAGAAGAGGAAATTTAGCAGGTTTTAACGTTAATCAAGGTAATAAAAAAATTGAGAGAAAGAAGCGGAAGCAGACCCAGGTGCTGTTAGTGCCTTGTGGAAACTTAAGAATCAATTTGCAATGATCCACTATACTCGCTGTTAGACCAAACCCTCTGTTCGCCTACATCATCATCATCATCATCTCAGATCTAACAATAACAGAACCAATCCGAATTTTAAAGAAATAAAAAAAAACGCTAACCACGCATTGCTTAACAGAGGATTGGAAATCGGACAAAATCTGAATTTCTTTTTTGAAGTATTTATTGAGATCTGAGCTTCCATTATCACCTGCTATTATTATTTGTATACATACACATTAGGGTTTAATATAATAATATTCAAGAAGATAAAAAAAAGAATGGAAATTTGAAAAGAAGAAGAGGAAGAAAAGCTACCAGTGAAGAAAGAGGATTGAATGATGAAAACAGCAAGAGAGAAAAACGCAGCAACGCAAACCAATTGCAGTATCGATGCTCTCTTGTTCTTCAGAGTTCTCATTTTTTTCTATGGTTGAAAAATAGCCGAGTCTTGAAGATTCTCACTGTTTTTCGTTCAACTGAGAATTCAGAGAGGAAACGACTCCATAGCCAGGCACCAGTAAGCTTTAGTGACCAAACTATGTCGTTTCATTTTGAACGCACCTCTTCATGTATGTATGTGTATTGGATATTTCTAGAGTGTAATTCTTTAGTCCCTCAAGTCTTAGTTTAATTATAAGTTAGTCTCGTGTGTTGATTTAACTCTTGTATATTTGGGATTAGTGATACCGATTGGTGGATTTTCATCAATAAATCCATAGATTAGTCTCTTTTTTTTTTCTTTTTTTCTTTTTGGTAACCCGGGGTGTCCGGGCCAGCTTACGCGCATCAAAATTAATCCCCGGACCCACTGAATACCCTGCAAGCCCAGTAGGCAGGTAAGACACCGCGGGGGTGACAAGCGTGCACGCTAAGACTCGAACCTAGGAGGCAGAGGCAAGGAAACCTTGCCAATACCGCTGGGCCACAAGCCTCGGTGCAGTCTCTTTAATATCATTAGTGATGGATTAACATATTTTATATATGTTATTTTTGTCTAAATTTCATGTTTAAAAAAGTATCAAAGACATAATGATAATCCAATATTAATGGGTGCATGTGGTTCTGACAAACTGTTAAACCTAACTTCTCTGGACTCAGTATATATAGATGTAATTGATGATCTTTATTTATTTAAGTTGTTACCTACTTTTTATCGTATTATTAAATAAATCAGGATTTAACCTGATAATCGAATATTTTTTAAATTTTTTTCAAGTTAAATAAAAATTGGTATGGCATACAGTATCTCACGAGTTGCTATTCTAATCTAATCTAAAAGCGGTTTTGTCTTATGAGATGTTTAAGAATGTAGTTGCGATTATTTTTCAAAGTGTCTTTTTGCTAAAAAAATGCATTAAAATAATATTTTTTTATTTTTTTTCAAAATTATTTTTGACATCAGCATATAAAAACAATATGAAAACACCCAAAAAAAATTATTTTGAAGCAAAGAAAAAAATAAGATAAAAAATTAATTTTTTTTCAAAAGTACGTTTAAAACGTAAAAACAAACAGACTCTTAATACGTGGCTGCCACCTTGCATCTTATGCTTGCATATTCTATATTAAACAAAATTCTAAAACGCGTGGTGAATTCATTGTAGCAATAAATACAATTTATTGTGGATTGCTATAGTAAATTTACATTTGCATCCCTCGGTGGAAAAGTTAGAATGCTGGGATACGGGGGTTTATTGGTCTTTTTACACTGACCTATTGGTTATTAAAATATTGAACATGAGTATTATTATCTTTTCATATTATTTTGTACAGTAAAAATTGTAACATCTTCAAATTATAATGTCATGAAATCTCAAACATTTCTTTACTAATGTCAAGTATTGAATAATATGTCTAAGATTATGGAATTTTTTTTAAAAAAAATTTCAGTAGAGTTTCTTCTATTTTTGTTGATACCAAGTTATCGACAACACTTTTATTATATGTCATTACAACTTTCATCTTGTAAAACTAGTTAATTTATGATTTTTCATCCAGATGGTTTACAAAAATACTCTTCTACCCCAAAGGTCAATGAAATTTAAACTCGTTAACCAAAGGTTTTTTCTTTTTTTACTTTGCACAAACTTTAAAAATAAGTAAAATATTTTTTTGCCATTAAATAAGATAAGATAACTTCAATACATTCAAGGATGTTTTTCAAGTGCCAACGTGTTGGTGGTGATTACGCTCTTTCGACAACATGTGTGATGTTATTGTTTGTTCAAAAAATGGCCTTTCTTCGTGTCACTAGAAGTGTCGTCATGTGCTCTTCCTTTAGGTGTAGAGCGTGTCGGTGGTGGTACAACAGTCGATCGCCGATGGTCGTTTCTTTTTCCTACTTTAATCTCTCTTCCAGTTAAAGTACATGCTTGTCCTTTTTTCTTTTTCTTTTTCAATTTTAGTCCTTATGTTTTTTATTGCTTATTTTCATCCTTGACCCTTTTAGAAATGTTTTTTAATGCTTTCAATTCAGTCTTTAAATTATAATTTATCATGTATTATTTTTACCAATTCGGTCCTTATTCTTTTAATTTATCTTTTTTACCCTTGGATCTTTTGTTAAAGTTTTATTAGTATTCAATTTCATCATTCAATCAAAGTTTATGTTTTTTTTTTCAATTTAGCCTTCATTATTTTGATTTTTTTTTCCTTATGTTAATTGTTTTTTTCTTTTCGATTTAACCCTACAATTTAATTTTTAAATGCCCTTGAATTTATTTTTTATTTTGGTTTTCACCCTTATTTTTTAATTAAATTTTTTTATGTGGTTGTTTTTTTTTTCCCGGATACATCTTTCGGTGTTTGATTTATTTGGAATTGGACTTCACAGTTTTTTTTTTATTTGTAATGCTTCTAATTTAGTGACACGGGTCACAAGTTTTAAGTGCTAATACAGTTAGAAATTCTTGTTTTCCTTGTTATATTTTGCGATTTTATCATTTTACATTGTTTTTAAAAAAATATTTTGTGGTTACCTTCATATTCCTTTTCTATCAGTTTGTCTCCGTCTTATTATCCAAACAATGGGTTTTGCAAGCTGTTTTATTTTGTGTTTAATTTATGCTGATTTTTTAATTTTATTTTACTCTATACAAGCAAGTTTTGTTTTGTAAGAAAAATAGTTATTTTGAAATAATATTTCTTATATGTTCTGCTATCAATATTTTTTTTCTTTTATTTTATTCACTCTGTTTCATATGAGTTTTTATATCTTTTATTGATTTTAATGAATAAATTTAGTGGACACAAACGGGTAAATGTCTCATTTTATGATATCAAATATCTTGATTTACGTTTATCTCTCAATTTTTCAGTTTCTCTTTTAGTTATTATTAACAATTTTTATTTATTTATTTACATAAATGATTATTAGAAGTTTGGATAAATTTTTCGGGTTATACTTATAATTTATATTATGTAAAACAAACATATCAAAATAGTTTGTATACTCAAGCTTTTTTTTTAGAAAGAAAAATTACGACCCGCTACGCAGCGTCTATCAAAAAAAAGTTTTGGTTGCCCTTTAATTAATGTTTTTTTCACCCTTATTTTTTAGATCCTTTTGTGTAATTGATTTTTTCTTCTTGATTTCATCTTTCAACATTTGATTTGTTAGAAATTTGGCTTCATACGATCTTATCGCCCTGTATTTTTTTTTTAATATTATTTTTGTAATTATCTTCAATTTCTTTTTTGTGAATTTATCCCGGTTTTATAATCTAAGTCACAAGTTTTGCATCCCATTTTTTAATTTAATTTTTTTAGAGTTATTTTGTTTATGTTTGATTTTTCAGGATGTTATGCTAATTCATTTAGTTTTTTTTGGGTTTTATACAAATGAAGTTTAGTTTTAAAAATAAAAAAATATTCATTTTTCAATAATATTGTTAATGTGTTTGGCCTTACATAGTTTTTTTTTTAGGCATGAGTTTATTTAGTCAGTTTTATTTGTGTTTATCTTTTAAGTCATGAGTTTTTTAGGTTGTGGATTTATCTTTTATTGATTTTAATAGACAAGTTCAGTAAACACAATCAGGTGGATATCTCATTTTATTTGATTAAATATCTTGGTTTACATTCATCTCTCAATTTTATTAATTTTTTTTTGTTATTATTAACTATTGTCTTCCTGTTTATTTACATAAATAACTATTAATTTATTTAATAAAATAATTTTATAAACTTTTCAATTTATACTTTAAATTTTTATGTTAAAAACTACTTA
>Ga0307511_10007287_pt1 | contig 11143 bp, 6 predicted proteins | sample 13_EM_MG_FD_200266 | JGI IMG/M metagenome (GOLD analysis project Ga0307511, IMG submission 200266) | Populus trichocarpa ectomycorrhiza microbial communities from riparian zone in the Pacific Northwest, United States - 13_EM | ecosystem: Host-associated > Plants > Roots > Unclassified | place...
TTTCCATTTATCCGTAGTGCTCCATAGTCCCGTATTTCTCAATAGTTCCGTATATATGAGATAATTATTTTTAAATATTATTGTGGCCATCATATTGGTGGGTGGGCTGGGCCCATTGATGAATGGGCCGGCCATTAGCGCGATTGATGGGTGGGCCGGCCCAACCATCTTTAGCGGCCCATTGATGAATGGGCCGTATTGACGTATGGGTCAGAACAAATATACTATTTAGCTGAGTGAGAAATGGAGGAAGCGAAACGTGAAGAATGATTTCTAGTATTTTATTTGTTATGTTTTTCATGCCTCTGGGCGATTGGATTTCTAGTATTTTATATATGTCATACCTCTACTTGTTTGGTTTATTCCATGGTTCTGTCGCCAGATTGGTGAATGGGCCGGCCCAACCAGCAGTAGCGTCCCATTGCTGACTGGGCCGTAATGCTGAATGGGTCAGAACATATTCATGTTGAAACAGCTTCTAGAGCAGCAACCTGCAATACAGGAAACCATCGGTGTCTAGGCAAACCTGGCACCCACGTTTTGTCCTGGTGGTTACACTCTCCAACATCATAGAGATGGGGAGGCTTGACAAGATCAAAATATTATACTTAAGCCTACTGGTCTCACAGGATTCATGAAGCACATCTACTGAGACTAAAGTTGCCAAGTAAAACCGAGGTGGTGGCGATCCCTACCTATGACGTACTTTGACGTCAAAGTAGCCTGCCGCCGGATTGGAGAGCTGTAAACCTGCTTCAGCTGTGCCCATTCAAGTAGTCTTAAGAACCATTTAATTTCTGTCTGGGCTGAACAATCGAAACAACCATTCAATATCACAGCGCAGAAAAGGCACAAACTCCAAATAATATTTTCTGGCTTCAAGGTTCACAAATTCACTATTCGAATAGTACCTATTAAACCGTTACTTTACAATCCCACAACATGACATCCGTTCAGGCCTCCATCTCGACCCTCATCTCGTCACTCCTGGGGATCGCCAAAAACACTTTCGAATCTATCCTTGCATTATTCGGTGCTTTCTCCGCGACTGTGAGCACAGCCGTTACTTCCGCATTTGACCTTTTCAAGGCTATACTGAGCTTCTTGATCAGTGCGTCATCTACCCTCTAATCTATCAATACAACCGGTGACTAATGGATATTTTTAGGCAACATATTCCTCATGGTCATCATTGCCGCTGGATTCTTCGGCTACACTCTATATCATCAACGGCAGGGTGGACAGAAAGGCGGCTCCGGCCCCGGCGGGAGACCACTAGCGGAGAAAGGTTATGTTGGTCACGGCGCTAAATAGTGATTGCTATTGGAAGAATTAGAGGGAGCTGAGTCCTCTGTGCTTATTGCGACTGATTGACTATTTTCTCGGACAAAGCCTGAATTCGCACCTAGGACTTCCGTTTATTCTGTATTGCTAGCAGCTTAACTAGTGGGATGGTTTTTCTTGATGCTATTTAACGAGTTTAATAGCATCATTCATTTATGATATTCATATGTATAGTATCTACCAGTAGAGTCTAGCATGAATTGTCTATTGTCCACATCATAGGTAGAATTTAGGCAGTTTCTTACTCCCTAGTGAGCTTCTCTGTAACTGTCGTACACTTACCATTCTCGGCGCTCGTGGCTATAATAACGTTTACTTGCCTCTATGCTGGTACTCGGCTTCCACAGTACGAATATTCTGCAGACTTTTGACGAGATGCATATGGTAGCCGAGGAGTTGTGTAATCAGAACACTCTACCATCTAGAGCTTCATGGTATGAGTATTCCTAGGCAGTGTCGTGCAAGGGTAAACGCTAATAACGCACCGGATGCTTTCGATTGACCCTAAATTAATCCGCAGACCCCGTGAACTTGAACCGATCCTTTTTTTCTTGTAGTAGGCGTGAATATACCATCCCTCCATCCTTTCAGGACATAGCTGATCACGAGTTCATCGTGAGGGGCTTAAACACTAAATCTCATATTGTGTGGCGGTAGATCTATAGATTTAGACAACTGCTAGCTATAGTAAACAATACCGTTTTCCCCTAGAACGCAGAAAGGGCATTGTCTAGCTACAGAGCATGTCAATTTTAAAGGCGATAAAATCTAGTCGATGCTACTTTTTCCATGAGAGTAGCACAGGAAGCCCGAAAGCCCCAAACCTATTTGGATTTGGGGACACAATCACGATTACGCCTCCAGCCCCCACTCGTTATATTCTTTGGCTTGTCAGAAGCTCATTAATGTGCGAGCCACAGTTTATTATGTGTATTTAGACTGCTTTACTACTCTACGCTTGGGATTCATGTGAGGTTGAGAGGCTGCTGGCTCCCAACTGAGGCCTACGACTTTGACATAAAGGGGCAGGAAGAGGTGGATGTATAGGAGTGAGACCCCGAATTAGTGATAGGTGATACACGTAGTTCCCACCTCTCTAGCGCTGTTTTGCGTCTACGCAGTTTGTATGTAGTTGGGCGGTACCAGGTGCCATATTCAGTGCAACAGGGGGTTCAATCGTTCCCAATGAAGGTTCCGTCAAAGGCTGCAGGCCTTACTATGACCGAAGGTCGACTGTGAGTACAGACGTTAATCCAATTTTTTTCCACTAGACATGTCGTAGTTCTATCGGGAGTATATATTCATACCTTAGAGTGACGGTATAACCCCGGATATCTATATCTGAAAAAATTGTGTCACCACAGCAAACTGTGTAAGGCCCAAGTTCTTTCTGTATGAAATGCGACATATATCATCCATCACTCTCATCCCGATCCCTAATTGGTTAATATAAACTGGAATGGGAGCCCTAGAAGTAAGAGCCAATCCGCGGGGTAACCTATGCTGGCCGCTAAGTATGTGGCTGCTGTTTTTGAGATCCTGACCAGAGATATTTTCCATGAAAGAAATTAGATAATTTAAGCAAAATTCCTATGGGAGGGCATACCCAGCAGCCGCGCTGCGTACAGTTACTATGTGGCCTTTATCGACAAGGCACCAGTTGCTAGTTACCTATTTGGTACCAATAAGGAAGAAGCTTCCAGGATGTCCTAAATAGGTAGTAAGTGGCCTAGCAACTGCTGGAAACAGCAAGCAGATGTGGACTAATATCAGAATAGCTTTCTTTACGGTATTCGTGAATGACTCCTGGAAGGTTGCGTTATTGCCAACTGGTACACAAGTTACATAGTACTCTCAGCTCGGCCCTATGTGATGCTAAGGCATCGAGTGAAGGCTATTGCTGCATCCTCTGGGGAGCAATATACTCCGTGTCTCTATTCCCATTTGGATGTTTCGGTGGAACGATATGGGATCTTGCTCGCCAGAGGACATTCATTACGGTACACAACCTGCCCATGTATCGTATGAAAGATCTACTTCATGCAAATGCAACCAACCGATGTCTCAGTGGTCCTAGCCCCCCCGTACTGTAGGGCCACCACTGTATAATCGGAAGATATTCTCACTATGTGACAAATATCATGTAAATGCCTAATTTAGGATTTTGAAATTTTTCTGCAATGCTCTGGAGTGATTCCTGATATTCTTCTAAGTGCTGATATTATACCGGTAGGTTGGAGATAGGGGTTGTACTCTAGGTGAGGAAATGCTGGTAGGTACTCAGATGGTAGGTAGAGGAGATTTTCTAAGCTGTTGGCATCCCAAGCTTAATTGCTCCTGATTAAGATCACTTCAAACAGCCATTCTGAAAAAGCGGAATTGCTTCTTCGGATTTAATTCTTTTAAAACCGTGCATCGTTCAAGACCGATATGCATAGGTAGTACACGGAATATGATCATATGACAGAACACATTGGTCTGACAAATTTATCTAAGCACCTCCACCTGCAGCCCTTACAATTAATATTACGGGCGCGGTAACCCAATATTAATTGCTGCGACTAATCCCAATAAATTCACCTATGCTGCAGCTGGCGAAACCTTGAGGAGAGTGTGATCAAAGAGCGAGATCGCCTTTTGGAGCTTTTGGAATCAGCACATTTTATATAATAGACTTATGCCTTAGCCCAAATGTTTAAATATTATCATACGTTATTCAAGTGGAGCATCATATTTCAAAAACATTTCCACATCACCCTCTCTCCCCCCTGGCACCTGCCTCCTGAAGTCCAAGGGACAAGTCGGTTACTGATTAATAATAAGGGGTGTCCCTAGCAAGTATTGAGTATTGCGTGTTCTAAATTTTGGGATAGGATGCATCTGCACCACAGTAGATCACGGCCACATCTTCTGGAGGTGAAATATATGGAACTTGTCCGAGGATTCTATGTTCTATTCCATTGTGTAGGGTATGTATCTCTCATTGAATCTGTAAGTATAGAATAATACATCAATTATAGGATCACACACCAAACACTCGTATTTAGAGTTTGCTTGGCGTAATATAGATCTCCGAATTTCTTCCCCCCCCTCGGTGCCCCGGTGACAGCAGCGGCATATATATAAGCCTGCAGCAGAGAAAGTAACCACTTCTTGACCGCTTTAGGGAGATAGCCATGCCGCTGTGGTCCTAGTAGGACTCCAGACTCCAATCAGGAGTTTAGCTACCCAAAGTGCAAGCTGAAGAGCAGCCGATCTATTAACCTCCACATGCACATATGTTGTGCATGTTGCGGTGATGCATCGATGATGTGCGATGCCCCCAGCTACGGGATCGAGTGACCAACGCTGCGTGGGATGTTCCCCCGAGCAATTGAACATAGTTAACATGACCAGCTGAATTCTGTGCCTAAGCTTCATCACTCCCTATTAGCCACATCGGGGTGACGGAGTTAAGGCATTACGCACACATTTATAATTATCGCCATATGCATATATATGTTTTCACGCCTCTCGAAAGCGCACTTCCGTGGTATGTTCTATTAAAGGGGCCTAAGGCTACTGCTTGCCGAAGAGTTCATCCCTCTCCTGTCGGCAATTTTCCACTAAATTCCCAGCGCATAACTCATATACCTTTTGGTATTTGGCATTTCAGAACAACAGCTACAACACTCAGGAAGCTTAAAAGTGTCATGGATTCAGATAACAAAAGCACCAAATCAGCAAGATCAGGGGACTCTAGGGGCTCTGGAGGGTTCGCGCCCGGGGGGTCTCGACGTACTATGAGTCTCCGTCGTATATTCAAATCCAGCGAAGGCACTCCACTAGAATCTCCACCCCCCATGCCAGCGCTACGCCCGAGCATTTTACCAGCATCCGCCCCTAGTAGATCCCCAGAACGTCGAATCGGTTTACCGCCATCAAATATACCTGCTCCTGCTCGCCCACTTGTCGGGGGTGTCCCATCTGCTTTCACTAGTTTAGGGATGGCTGCTTATGTTATACCCACGGCAGCTTCTCCAGCTGCTGAGCCAAAACCATCCCCATCACTTCCAAATCAAATACCAAGACTGATTGAACAAAAGAGTCCCCTCATACAAGTAGCGGTTGAACTGGAAAATCCCCCGAAGCCGATAGATCCTGAATCCAATATTTCTGAATACTTTGAGCAACGTGCGGGGTGGTCTCGTGTAATGGGGAGAAATGTTCTAGAGAAACGACGAGGCTCAGTGACGGAAGGGGAACAGATGGACAACGCTGCCTTCGTGTTGTCTTATTCCACAGTTGAGATCGATTACATCAATGGCCATACAATTCAGGCACTTACATGGCAACCAGGAGGAATTACCTTCATTAGACTCACACCCACCACAGTGCCCCTCCCTCCCCTACTTGTTCCATATTCCTGCTCGGTAATGGATGCACCATTTTACGTCACAATTCACCTGTCAAACTCTACCAAAAAGGAACTATTGCATATCGATAGCGAAATAGAATATAAAACGCTTCTTCGGAGAATTGGTGCTCATTATGACTGTAATATTGTGGGTGAAGACGGAACGTCGGCTGTTGGGCTTGGATTGTCGACGAAAGCCTGGAATGGTCCTGATACAAGGAAATGGGCTCAGAAGCTAGAGGCGTTGGAGGATTTGGATGACCAGGATGAGGAATATATGGAGATGATTCTTTCAGTTGATACGGCATCCAAATGGGCGTGGTGTTTGGGGATTGCAAGACAAGCGTTGAAAGTTCGCGGATTAACGAGTTCGGAAATGAGAAGGGTGGGGGTGGAGATGTGGCTGATCAATGAGGAAGGGGATAATTTCAGTGTGATGGAGAGCCCCTGAAGACACCACTTGGGATTTTTTCGGCTCAGTCGCTGGCAAGGAGGATTTACTTGAGAGGTTTGCTAAGAGTCGAATGCACCCTTATTTGATATTCTCATTATTATGATTGATCTCAATGTCGGGATCAAATTCACATTCAATATATTGCAACTATAAACACAACTCCGAATTCCTCCCTACATCTATTTTTCGAGATGTTGTTTCTCAACCCAAACCTGTGGTAACTACTACTTAGTACTTTGGTAGCATGTATAACTCTCAGTGTTGTAGTCCAATTTACCTTTGGTGCAGGCTGGGGTTCTGAATCCTTGCATTCCACGCCAAGGATACTTATCGTGGTACAGACATAGATCTTGGCAACAGCTAACCCTATGAATTCAACATTGATGCACGGATATTTTCTGAGCTACAACCACGATGCCAATAAAATCTAGATTTTGTACTTTGGAAAGAGAAAAAGAAAAGGAGCGTTGGAACTCGGTTAAGTACTATGCAGTTAGGCATCCAACATCTCACGTTCCCAATGATGTCCCTAATTCGTCCAGCACACCTTGCAATAGCGCAGCCAGGCTTCAGTGTCAATATTGATTCTACATACGGCGTACCCTAGAGCAGTAAATCCACGATGACCATGCCCAAGCAACACTCCTCTTTAGGTAATGCTGTTTCTAAATAGATCTAGGGGGTACCAGTAGGTAGTACAATCAACCCCTGTAGCAAGCATGACTCTTGCTTGTTGTGGAACCAAAGCCCTTGTTACTGCCGATCCCAAGGCGCCTGAGTCACAAGCTGTGTCATGCATGATCCACTCTTGTGCCACCAGACTACTAGAGTACCCCTGTCGAGAGAAGAACACCAAGAAAAGATATTATTAAAGCACGGGTTCTGCTCAGAATCTTAATGTAATAAAAACAGTGCTCAAGCTCTACGCGTCTCCCAGGACATACGGACGTGTCTCCAAAGTACCATCTTAGTTTCTACCCTAGCCCAGGCCGAAATATGTCGACACCAACCGAAGCGGAATGGGCAGCGGCTGCCAACTTCTCATGCCCCTTCCTAGCTCTCTCAAACGAGATTATCACGTCCATTGTATACGAATTGCATCCCCGGGAAGCAATTTTCTTATCATTGACCTGTCGTGCATTTTTCCATGGTGTTTTGTCCTCACGAAATTACTACTTGTGGTATAAAGTCGGCAGATTCTCGGTGCAAATGCCTGGTCATAAGGCAGGGTGGATGCTTGCGAAAAAGGTCGATGCGATCAAACGGGGCCCAGCATCCTCTCAACCGCCGGGGACTTTCGATTCAGAGTCAGCGTCAAGTGACAGAGTTGTAACACCTACATCGGTCGGCAAGGAAAAAGGGAAAGCCGGCTCGAGAAAAAAGCCAACGAGGAAGGAATTGGTGGAAGCTGTGAAATCGTACTCCCCCACGGAAGTGGTGGCGGATTATAAACGATTGTTGGTGGAAACGATGCTCGGAGATACCGATACCGGATGCCAGTGGTGCCTGGCAAAGCCAATGACGCGGAAGTTATATGAGAGTTGGGAGATGCGGTTGTGCGAAGGATGTTTTTTCGATAATGTCATAAGTTAGTCTTGCCTCAGTGTTTGTCAGGGTGAGGGAATTGTTATGAGCTGATCTCAAGTGCGTGTACAGCCAAACATGCCTGCAAACCGCTGAACATCGACATTTCCCACCTCCCTGTGCAGGATGTTAAACGCCAGGGAGGGGTCTTGCATGGAGTTTGGAAGCCAGCTGTGCAGCGCCTCACGGATGCAAAGCATCGCGATGGCAGTCAGCCCGTGGAAGAAATCATTGCTGAATACAAGGACAAGAAGCAGGCTGAGAAGGATACCGCCGCTGAAGAGCTTGCAGCTTACCGGGAACGTCACTGTGTTGCAATATTTGAGTCTATCAAAGTCCAGTATCGAGAAATATACGAGAAGCATGCAAAAACCAATTTCACGGGTTCAAGGTTTGCTGGCCTGCTGGAGAAAGTCCCGCCGGAGCAACTGAAGCTAGAGTGGTTTATGGAACCACGACAGGAAGCTAAGCGCCATACGCACCCGACATGGAGCTGGAAGGAATTTTGCAAAAAAGACCCCCTTATGAAAGAACTCAGGAGCATCAAGGGGGGAGAGAAGTGGGGGGATGTGGCCTGGGTGGAGGAATGCGCGAGGGAGAAAATTGCGAAAATGCAGATTGTGTTAGGGTCATCGTGTCGCCAGTCAGATATTCCAACATGCTATATGAAAGGCGAGATCAGCGGTGTTGTAAAACGATGGCACATTCAACGTGCAAGGGATGGTGGTGTTCAAGAGCTGGTTGATAAAATGGCGGCGATAAACGGTAAAGGGCTCCAGTGCCCCTGGACCAAGTGCCGCCCTCCAGTGACTGGGGCAGCTGCTTTCGAGAGTCTTGAGAATTACATAGATCATTTTCGATTGTACCACTGGGGTATATTCCTCCTTGGGGACACAGACTGGTTGATCGGCCGTCCTAGCCGTTGGTGGCTAAGGAATGCCCCACACGACAATAGACAACCTCCAGGGGGAACCAGCGACGATGATCAAACTGGGTTGGATTTTGCTAAGCAGGAGGTTCGTCAGGCAGCCTGGCTGCAGCAGTGGTGGCCTGACAGGTGGAAGGAAGAGAATGTACAGGTTCTTGAAGGATGGAGGGACAATGGGGGATTTTATGGGTAGAACCTACGTACCTACTAGTTGTAATTTTTTTTAAGTCCCTTTCATTCTTCATAGTGTTTTAATTTCATTTAGATCCCCTCTTGGATAGTTCTGTTATTGCGAGTTAGTGTGAACCATTATTGTGATTATTCTAGTTATTTTGCGTTTGTCCCTAAAATCTTCGATTGCTACTGAGAACCAGTACGTCATGCTCTTGGTACCGAACATATACAAATCCGATTATACACTCTTCAAGTTGTTCAAGACTAGAAACTCTTGAATGAGTGCGCTGAGTTTGTACCCAACCGCCCGCGTAGGACAGACCTTGATGCTTTCAGTTGGAAGCTTGGGCACGCCACTGCCACAGCATGATTGACGGCGTTCTGCAATATCTGGTACAAATATCATTAAAGTTGCTAATGGTCTGAGGGTAACTGCATTTATATGTATAATTACGAAAAGACCTATAAGGAATGAAAAGTCGACCCTAGAACCCTATTTCGCCAAGAGTCTCCGGCACCCTCAACCCACAACCTCAACTTCATACATCATCACATATCCCAGAATCGATATCCGCTATATTGGGCTGTTACCAGTCACCCCCAGTCTATACAGCTCCAACCCGGCTTTTACCCAAACAGCTTCTGTCTCGCTCTCAAACTCTTCTTTCCAACCCGAAGCGATCCTCCGCTTTTCTTCCGAGACAGAACTGCTCCACCCTGTGCTAAATGACTCTCCCCCTTGCCACCATAGATATAATTCCTTCTCAAATGTATCACTATAATTAATGGGACACCAAGTATTGCTGCGATCTTCCCACTTCCTCTTGAAAGAATCTGCAAATGTCAACCTCATCTCATCAACTCCGTACCCTAGCTGTGCTTTAAGAGGTGGAGGGAAATCTTTAAGCCGATTCATCACACCGTGAATTATTGTCCATGCTGCTAAAGCAAGCCAATCAGGCTTTGGGTCCCGCTTCATCGTATGTCTCATCCAGGGTCTTCCGAGGCCTAGGTTATTACTCCTGCATGTCGGCTCGTCACTGGGGGTGGTGCAATTCCGGTAATAATTTGAGTCTGCGGTGGGCAAAAACCACTCGAGTTTGAGATCCGATGCGGGGAAGTGAGAGGCGATTGGGAGGCAGAGTTTGACATGGCTCATGAGATTTTCGTTTGATGGAAGCCAGGAACCTTCTTCTGTCGTCCGGATTTCGTCTAGTGACTCGACATGCGATGTGTCACTATTGCTAACTGCGTCCACGGCTCCGAGGAATTGCCATAGGATTTTAATGTAGTCGAAAATCAGAAGGTGCATTTTTTGGCGATATTCCTTCCGTGCTGCCTCATCTTCTTCGAGTTTTTTCCGACGAGCAGCCCGAATCTCGCCCAGGATCGATTCCAGACTAGCTTGAGGACCGTATGAAGCACGAACAAGGCGTTCAACGGTTGGCTTCCAAAGCCCAGATCTATAACCATGGCCATCTAGGCGTTTTCCCGTGGCTATACCCAGGAGAGATGTATCAATGCCCAAACTCCGAGTTCCACGCAGGGCTAGGGATTCCATTCCCGTCAGCCAGATTGCTCGAAAAGGAAAGAATTAGACTCACGCAAGACATTTATATGAAAGCAGTTGCGACAAACTCGCATAGCCCACCCACTAAACACCGCCCGCGTCATTGGCTCTCTTAGACACCACTGACACCCCATCAACGTATCTCCCAGCATTGTCTGGACCAACATATCCTTATAACTCACACCTGTTGGCGGTAACCCCTCGTTCGCTGGGTAATATTCCGCAAACGGGGAATTCTCCGGCAACCTTCTCCTCCCAAGCGTCAACCTCAAAATTGTGTTGTCGGGGTGCTGCTTGTCATTTTTACACAGCTTTGATGTCACCCGAGATTTTTCCTCGTCAGAAACCTCATACATGAAATGCCAACGTGCATTTTTGATCCACCTGGGGTCATGCGCAGGGACTAGGTGCTTAAAATCACCTAAAGTATACCATAAAAAAGAATTTTCTGCGCTCAAGGCACCAAAGTAGAGGGTTCGGCTAGTGAGTGAGAGAAATATAGCATCCCTGGGATGGAGGTACTGCGCTATTTGGTTGAAGATCTCTTGGGGAAGCTTCAACAAGGGGCAGTTGGCGTTGGGGTTGGATGTTGTACCGGCATCCGAGCTGGCGTCGTCACTGTAGAGATGGCTATCGGATTTTCGGCTCACACGACGGCGCTTTGAGGTAGGGAGGTCAGTGTAGAGGTTTGTT
>Ga0307511_10007288_pt1 | contig 11142 bp, 17 predicted proteins | sample 13_EM_MG_FD_200266 | JGI IMG/M metagenome (GOLD analysis project Ga0307511, IMG submission 200266) | Populus trichocarpa ectomycorrhiza microbial communities from riparian zone in the Pacific Northwest, United States - 13_EM | ecosystem: Host-associated > Plants > Roots > Unclassified | place...
AACAATATCAGCCTTTGTAATGGGCGTGATCGTGACATAACCGGCGAATAGCGAAAAAGATAACCCCAATATTTCAACGAGAACCTATTAACAGGCCCAACGGGGGTTTATCGACTCGATGGGCACGAGCGACAACAAGGGAGGGAGATTAGGGAGATATCTCAGTAACCAGAAAAGCTACGAGGACAAGGCCAAAGGCAACGTCAAGTCCTTAGTGAGGGCACAAGGAATGTGGACCCAAAATCCTGGGAATAGACCTGCATCTTCTTCTCTGCATCAAGCCTAATCAATGTTTCCCACCAGCGTAGAAAAGTCACGATAAGTCCCACACCACCATCAGGACTTACCGGAAGCACGTAAGCACAGCCTAGAGCAACCACACCCGGGTCACCTATCCCGTCAGAAGGTAACTCCCACATAGTAGGATTTGAAATTGGAAGCTCAATTTTTTTTTTTTTTTTTTTTTTTTTGAAGTCATTACTCGCATTCAGCCTTAGGCTATGACGAGCCCCCCGGAAATCCGGGCGGATTCAGAGCGCACCCCTACTCCACCACTATTAAGACCATTTGGGACTTAGCCAAGACTTAACTCCGTAGAGTGTCTGACTAAGACAACAGGGGGAACGTCTTTAGGACAAACCCATGCTGCTTGGTTGTTAGAAAATCTTTGTGGTGCAGGATTCGAACCTACGCACGCATAAGCATGCACCAAGATGGCTTCCAACTACACCATCCACCCCCCTGGAAGCTCAATTGACCCGCCCAGAACACAGACAATATACGAGCTACAGGGACAGCGCCGAAAGTCAAATCTCGGAAGAAGCAACTCCCGACGAGTCAATGAACCTTGGACGGCAGATCGACAAGCGTACCAGTGCGGTCAATAGTAGAGTAGACGGAAGAAAATATGGACGGCATGGAGACAATCTCCAAACAAGCGGCTCATACGATATCCTTAATAAACCAGGCAGGACAAAGACAGTTGGAGTGGAACGCAGGGTAGCAAGCTTAAGCGAAAAAGCCGGGGGATGGGATGGGAGCTGGTGAACATTGGGGGGAGGGCCACGGGATGCAATGTGAAATTGGAGGAGGTAGGAGGAGGGGTAAATGCGATATAAGCTGGCTCAACGCATTAACAACCCAATAAAGAGTGAATTTTGGGGTACGACGCACCTACAAGAGCGATAAGGAAATTGGATAGGGTATTTAAAGGGGTGGAGCAATGCTTCATGGGCGAGCCCCAAAGATTCAAATTGCGGTTAGATAAGAGGTAGCAAAGATCCTGGAGGGAGTCAGGGCAGAATGGAGGCAGATGAGGGAGGCAGCAGACAGGATAGGAAGGGCGAATCTCCGAAACAATTGAGGCCCGATAACCAACCCCAGGCGGAGGGCGGTGGGGGAGCGGCCACGCGGGAAGGAAGGGCAGCGGAAGGAGGACCAAACACCGTAGTGAAAAGTGGAATGCTGGCACTATTGAGGATAGACGCGGTTAGTAGATGAACCCCAGAAACCACCAGACCACGCTACATAGGGGGGTGGTGGAGCCGGCAGTAATGAAGCCAAAAAGCATGGTAGACTTGAGGAATGAGGGAGCCGCAAGCAGCTACCAGACGATCTCTGACACTGGGTTGTAAACACCAGAGCCGGCAGAGATGCCAGAGACGCTCACGCTGGGAGCCCGGAGGATGAGGACGAGCACGGAAATCAAGACAAACAGGAGGAGGATGAAGCAGAAGTTGGGGCAGGGGTGATAACGGTAATGCAAGAGGTCCGGTTGGAGTTCTCCCCCCCAACCCCAGATACACCTAGGTGGCACAATCTCCTCTAACCTCCTGCATGAAGAGGCCCAAGACCTGCATATTGATCACATCAGTCTCAATAAATATGGGAGGAGTAAGACATTCGGTACATGGTCTGACCTATTTATGCAGGGTACGGGAATTTCTGCCACCCAGCACGACAGCACACTTTATGAGGCAATGTTCAAAGTGAGATTCGGCTATTTACCAACTCTAATGCACATGAAGTAACTGACCCGGGGTGAGAGGGAGGAAAGAGAAGAGATCGCAAACAGGCTGAACAGCCCGAGGGCGAGCGCACCTCCAAAGGCCACAGGATTGGATTGAAGCCAACCATCGCACCTGACCACACACTCTTCTACAACTCTGCCAGATGGCGAGCAGGGCATCCAAGATGCGGTAACAACGACGGGGGAGAGAAGAAGTGAAATAACAGCGGCAAAGGAGGCGGGCGGAAATACCCGCCACCCGAAGGATCGGCAGTTGCCTTGCCATCAGCTACCGCAGGACATGAGGGCTTAAATCCGCCGAAGGGCTCAATATGAGGAAACGCCCCTGCAGACGCGCCAAAAGCACCCAAGGCAATCAGGAAGGAGCAGGATGAGGCGGTGGAAGCAAGACCAGAAAAACGAAAACGAAAAGGACTGCAAGTGGAAGAGGTACAAAGAGAGAAAACAGGATCAAGAAGGGGACGAACAAGAGGAGCGCCTGCATCACGGAACAGCGGAGGAAAGGGAGAGGGAGCAGTAGGGAGAGGGAGCAGTAGGGAGAGGGCTCGACATCCCAGGACATGGCAGACAAAGGAGCCCAACAGAGCAGTCATCAAGGAATCAGGAGAAGGCAGCAGTATGATTCGGCGTAATAGGGGGTCAGGCCATGGGGGAAATCGTAAACACTTCGGAATGAGAGAAGCCGTATGTCGAAATAGTGACTGGCACCTCGGATTTCACGGAGTGGGTAAACATGAAGATATGGATCGATAAGAGGTATCCTAGGGAGGGGAGAAAGAGGATCGAATGCGACAGGACAATAAATGAGCAGAGGGCAGTGGAAATACGGGAGCGGCAGTACACAAATGGGGGCAAAATAGCCTCAGGCTGGGGTGTAAGGAGGGAAAGTGCAAGTGGTAGTATAAGACGCAGACCGTACTCCTGGGGGGGCAACCCACGAGAGGTCGAGCAGGATCGCGACAGAACGCATACCCGGTTTAGGGATCCAAGACCCCATGTGGTTAACGCCAAAAGCGGACCAGAAGATATTCTTAGCTAGGAGACAGAGCTGTGCCTCAGTAAAATCTGCACCAGAGCAAGGCAGGAAGAATCAGGGCAAGGGAAAGGGAAGCATATGGCCTGGCTGAGGAAACACCGGGGGGGTCGGAGGCAAGCTCAAACACCATTACGGGAACTTGCAGCATTACAACAAACGAAGAGCCCACAGGCGGGACAGTCACGAACCGGCAAGGCTAATACAGTGAATTCTCATTATAAGCATACCCGATATAAGCATATATTCATTATATGCATGCACCTCATGGTCACCCCACTTGTGCAACAAGGGGTGATTTTGTCTCGATATAACTTTATATCCACTATAAGCATGACAGCTCTGGTCCCGGCCGTATGCTTATAACGAGAGTTGTTTGTAAAAGCATTATATTTAAATAGAAGGAAGGGACGGACACAGGGGATATTGCGCTTGAAATTGCAAGCGAGGAAGAGGTGGGAATAGTCGGAATAGGGGAATCAGTGCAAGACGGAAGCACTGAAAGATATGGACCGCAGGTACAACCACTCAGCGTACTGCATGGAGTTCAGGTCCAGAGTACCGGCAGCTAATAGAATGAAAGATTTGGTGTTAATAAAGAGACAGAACGGGGTTGAATGGGCACTGATTGGAAGAACACTGGCAGCAGCATACCTGGAACGGATCTACAATGCCAACACAGTGAGAGCGAGGCTCCGAAGCATGGTGGCGGCCCGGGACATGATGATAGGGAGCTTGAATTCGTGGCAAAGAAACAAAGCAACAATACTGGATCGGTTCTGCCATGACTGGGACATGGCAGATATCGGAATGGGGATCAAATGCACAATAGCGTAAAGAAATCGGTCTCCGGCGTGCGTCCTCGTTCGAGCGAAGAGGAATATATTAATAAGTGAAGCCTCGGGGTCGATGACGACATAGAAAGTAAGTAAATTCACCCCCTTATTTACTGGTATTGACATAGAGAATCCTTACCTATCTAGTTGGTGAATAACCCGTCGGTTCTAAATATCCCGAGAACGAGAAAACAGTGCACCGCCTTATCAACCACCATTCACACATGGAGCCCCGATCCCAACACCGCGCGTCGGCGTATTACCCTATTCAACATGGGAGCCACACCAGTGCAGTATAGCCACAGTACTAACCGAAAGGGCGGGACACTACTAGAGAGTGGAATAATGATGGGAACCACGCAGCGATCGGAGTCAGGGTGGAGCTGGACGGCCAAGAGAAAGTACATACGGCAGCAGATTGGGATGAGGTTAGGAAGTGAGTGGAACAAGAGAGGGGAACCGCAGCGACATACGCTTTTGAAAGATTTCGGGACGCATACAATAAACTGGTTAGGATGCTACAAGAAGAATAGATAAGGAGGCTATGAATATGTGGAAGATCGAAACGGTGGTGGCAGAATTACTGGGAGCTTTTGAGCAAGGGGAGACACGGCAGGGCAGCTATGGTAGAGTTGAAAAAGAAGATCAAAGAGATGAAGGCGGAGTGCTGGATTGGGGAGGAAGCAAGTAGGGGACGCAAGAAAGGTGTGAAAGGAGCCCGTCCAATAACAACACGGTTTGCACAAAGGTGACCACAGAGGACGGCAGAGTAGCAGTAGCAGACAAAGAAAAGACGAGAGCATGGCTTGAACATAATCTAGTAAGGAAGAAGTGGAGGAAGTGGTAATAGACATAAGGGACCCAAGGCAGGGGGGGGGCCACCCCGAAACCACAACACTTTTTATTTTTTAAAAAAACCCATTGCCCATATGCATCCCAGTAAGAGGGATATGACGAGCCTACCAGAAGCCTAGTAGGTTTCAAGGCGAGACAAGTTAATCTTGGGGGCCTACGCGCGGGGAATACAGATAAATACACAAAGGCTAGGGCCTCTCCGCCTCCGCCCTCCTTCTGGCTCCCCAAGGACAAAAGACAAAAGAAACTCGTGAAATATAACCCTCCTCCGCCGCGCCCTTCCCCGGCCCTCCCCGGAAAATAAACCAGCACCCCATGCTCCGCCATGCCCACTCTACCGGCCCTCCCCTGGCCTGCAAACTCCCCTCCTCCCCTTTTCTCAACTCCGGCTCTCCTCTCCTCGTCTACTTCGGCTGGCATCGGGGGACTGACGGTCGGTCCCAATCATAGGCGGTGGTGTTGAAGGACTTCCTTCCCATCCTTAATTGTGCTGTCTCCGGCGAGTCTGCTAGGTATAGTACTAGAGAAAAGTGGCTCTTCCCCGTGCGGCGGCCATCTGTTAGAAGCCAGCGAGCTCTCGTGATGATTGTGTTCCTACTTGTACTTCGTGGTGAGGGCGCGTACGACATTGGCTTTCACTATTTGTTGTGTTCGCGGGGGGCGCCGGGGTGGGGGTGGGTCAGAGGGCTTACCCTTGGAGGAGGGTGGGGGGGGCTGCTCCTATTCCTTGCCTTTCTGTGGTGGTGGCTGTCGTCGGTTGGCACTCGGCTTTGCTTTATTGACCGGTGGTTGGGTCTGGGTGACCGCCTCCGCGTAGGTACGTTGGACCGGCAGAGGTGGTGTGATCTGGATGGAGACGCTGTTCGCTGGTGGTGGTAGTGGTGTTCGTGGTGGTGGGGGAGGTGCCTTTATCAGACGTTCCTCCTGCTCTCATATTGTGTCCGACTGCCTTCTTATGGCCTCGGCTTGGAGCTTGGACCTTTCCTCCGCTATATCCTCCGCCACCTTCCTAGCAGCTCGTTCCTCCTCCAATTCTTCCTGCGGCTCCTTTTTTTTGAGTCTATACGCCTAATCAGCCTACCATACATCGCCGGGATGCGGGTCACCACAGGGATGTGGGTCAGCCCCCACGCGCTAGTGACAAGGGTAGCGACAAGGGTCAACGACCTTCAATTGCGGGGCATGCGGGGCAACGCTGAATCCCACGGTTCATCAACAGGTCGCCCTCAGGTTTGACTGCTCAAAGCCCAGAATTTGACGGATAATTGGACATAAGTGGGTCTAACTTCCGGATGAATGTGATTATTAGCTAAATATTTTGGTGGCATTCAGGTAGCCTACATCTACAAAAATGGGTTGAGTAAAGCCTAGGAAGCTCAAGTCCGAGGATCAAAGAGAGTCATCCATTGCTCAAGGGCTTAAAGGACTGCAATCTGGCCGCTACCCATCGATCCGCAAGGCTGCCAATATCAATGGTATTTCGTATAGTACCTTACAGAGACATTTTCATGGTGGACAGGACAGGGTAGCTGCCCATGAAGACCAACAACTAGTGACAGCGGCAGAGGAGCGAGCTATTGTGCGATGGATATATCGGCTGGAGGTGGCAGGGTTTCCACCTCGGATCGAGCATGTACGAGAAGCAGTAATGATCTTGCGAGATAACCCTGAGGATTTGGACAAAGTTATTGGAGAGAATTGGATTACCAGATTCCTGAATTGATATTCAGATCTTGTTGCCAAATTCTCATCTGCCATCGATAAAAAACGGATCAAAGCCAGTCATCCTAAAATCCTAACAGATCACTTTCGGAAGTTGGGTGGAGTTATCCGAAAATTTGATATTTCGGAAGATATGTGGTTTAATATGGATGAGAAGGGGTTTATGATGGGCAAGTCAGATCGTTGTAAGGTTATCTGTGGTAGGCGAGGAAGAGGAATAACAGGAAAGCTGGCACAAGATGGAAATCGTGAACTAATTACAGTTATTGTGACAATTTGTGGAGACAGGTCAGTATTACCACCATTGGTAATTTATAAGGGAGCAAAGCGCTATATGGGTTGGTTTCAGCTGTTGGATAAAGATTCTGAAGCAGGAGATTATTTATTTGCAATTTCTCCGAAGGGGTGGACAAACTGCAAGCTAGGGATGGAATGGCTCAAGCATTTTAATCGAGTCACCAAGCCTCGAATTACTATCACTTCCTCTTATCGCCTTCTGATCATTGATGGACATGATTCACATGTTAGGTTAGAGTTTGTTAAGTATTGTGATGAGGCAGACATCAAGCCATACTGTTTACCACCGCATAGTACTCACCTCCTACAACCTTTGGATGTTGGGTTGTTTTCTCCCCTCCAGAAAGCATATGGCAAGGCAGTCGAACGAGCTACTCGATTCTCTTTTTTTACAATTTGGAAGGACAATTTTCTTCCATTGTTAGTTTAGGCTCGACAGGCAGTATATATACAGAGGCAAATATTCTAGCAGGATGGCGGGGTGCTGCTCTAATTCCATTTAATACTCGACATGTCTTAACCAAGCTCCCGCACAGACATGTCTCAGAATCCTCATCGGGTCCTCCTACTACAACTATTGCAACTCCCAAGAACTCAAGTGACCTCCTCCGCCATACCCGACAGGCAAAGCTGATGTTGAAAGGGGATGCTACGGTAGATAAAGAAGAGCTTTTGGATGTCATTGAGCGCCTTGAACGGTTTGGGATTGCAGCAGATAAGGATCATGACCTAGAGTGAGTTAACTTCACCAAATGGCAAGAAACAGCGAAGTTGGTGGCCCCTAAGGATAAGAGGCATATTGGGAAGGGTTATGGCGAAGTAATTGATGGCAAGACATTGGCTAGGCTGTGTAAAGAGCGGGAGGCTGCAGATTTAAAGCGAGCTGAGAAAAAGCAGGCCAAACAAGTGAAGGCGACATTATCGAAACCACCACCCATCACTCCAACTCGCCCCCCTAGGGTCAAGAGGGTAACCATTCAATCACCAATCGAGATAGAGTCATCTCCTGATGAGTTGGAGGCATGGGACTCAGATACGAGTTCATCATCATGGTCAGCTTCCACCCTGTCTGTTATCACTGTTTCGACCCCATTACCCCGTCCCCAACTGGGTTTGACCCCTCATACCCCCCCTTCACCTTCCATAGGGCGCTCTCGGAGGTCTTTCATTCATTTCCCTTCGATTCTATCTACTCCCCGCTCTCGTGTAACTAGATCTAGCTCGAAATGTATTTAAGAATAAATTGACCCGCATCCCGGTGGTGACCCTCTTCCCGGCGATGTATGGTACGGCTATGCGGCGCCCCCGTTTACCACCCCCGGAGGGGGTGGCATGACCATGGGAAAACGGGCTACCCACATGTCCGGCCTTCCAAACCAATGAAATTCCCAAAGAAATACCCCTCTTCCGCAGCCACACCCTCTACTGGTCCAACCCCGAGTAAATATATGCCTCCGCCACCATGCCCCTTTCCCGCCCTCCCCTCAAAGCAACGAGACAAACACGAACGAACAAGACAACTTAACGCACGTCAATGTTAGGGAAAAACGTCTGTACGAGATCCACTGTGTAAAATCTCTCTTCATCCTTCTCCTTCTTGGCCCACCTCGCCCTGTCATCCATATCTTCCTAAGTCCCTCACCTCCGCCCTATATCCTCCCCGTGCGTATACACCAAGGCTACGTGTTTGCCTGTCTCCGCATATCTACCACATTTCTGGCATTCTGGGTCATCTGATTCCCCGATTTTGTGTCGCCAAGGTTGGAGATTGCTTGTTCCGGACATACATGACCCTTGCATTCCTGTTCCACTTCACAACCCTTCCCATCCCCGCCCCTTACACTCTTCTCTCTTCTACTCTCTTCCTCTCCCATGCCTACTTCAACCCTCCGGCGGTAACTTGGGGTCCTCCTGGCTACAAGATCGTGGCTTCTTCGGCGTTGGGTCCTAATCTGGTTTGCCTTTCCTTGATATCCATCATCACCCTTCGTAAATCTGCTGTAGTCGCTTTGCCTGTTCTTGCAGCCTTCTTGATTGCCGCTATTGCCACCTGTGAGTCTGACAGGATGAGTACACTTGCTTCGCTTAGTGCGTCTTCGAGTGCCCCTCTCACCCCACATACTTCTCCATCCCACACCGTCGCCACCTTGCCTAGTGTCACGCCCACCTCCACTCCATGATCCGGGTCATCAGTAGTTCTGCCTCGGTGGGTTCATCGATCTCATCGTGTTTTGAAAAGAGCACACACCCTATTATGTAGATGAGACCGGAAACAACAGTGCACGGGGACCAGACAACACGCCTACCGAAGCTCATCAAACACACCCACTTGGGAAAAGAGGTGCGGCACGAGACGTCATGACCTGGGACCGGGACAAAGAGACATTTGTCACCTTCAGCAAAGCACAGGGGTGTGCAATGCTGCAAAATACCGAGAATACGCATTCGGAGCGACTCACAGCAATGCGAAAGCTCTGCAACTCGAATAGTGGCCAGGGCCCCAAAGCAATGAGACCCATCTACACCGGGGGATCAGGCCAATTTTCTCATACGAAACAGCACTGTGGCACCGTCCAGGTAGCACTAATAGAGCGCTAGAATGCCCTATCGTTGTTTTTGTTCTCGCGGTTGGTGTGTCTATCTAGTCCTATTGTGCTCTTGCATACCCTTGAGCTTTTGCACGATATTGTTTTAAGTAACCTATGGTAATACATGTATCTAGCATCTGTAAAACAACTTCCGAAAGCCATCCGACCTCCCAAGTCAGACCCTAGGTGTGCTGCGTTGTTTCTATTCCCTCGTAGATGTTTCTGTTCCACCATCGTGGTTTCTGTTTCCTCATGGATCTTTCAATACATGACTATTGTGGACGAGGCAGTGGTATGTGATGAGAAACTTCCCGATTCAGTAAGTTTGATTCTGACTAGGGTCAAGCATGTTGGTTTGCTTAGCATTAACAATCGAATGCATCATGTCAGATTCACTCTCAACCACAACATTACAACCTCCTAAGCTCTACAAACAAGAGGAACAGATACAAATCCTGATGCCACTGGTGTCATAGATTCTATACTTCAGGTGGAGCATATTCAAATCATTTGACAAAGGTTCATCCCGAAAAAAATGGGAAGGAACTTAAGGCCGGCATCTCGAAAATCATAGTTTTCTCATGCGTGGGATATCGTGAATGCAGCATAGAAAAACAGGAAACTAGGGAAACTTCACTAGTGAACCGGAATCCGATGAGGAAAGTCAGCCACTCGATAGAATTATATATCGATGTGCACGCAAGGCTATGCATCAACATGCATTTCCGGAACAAGACTTCAACTTGAATTTTTTTGCGCTATCCCTCACCACAAATTATTATCCATTAGCTCGCTTTTTCAGTTCCGCGAAGACCTCACCGGCGAAGATCGACCAGTTTTGCAAGATGACATTTTGAAAGGCATCAACCTGAAGCATCAAGTTCAATTTTGGTCAGCGAATACCATGTATAACGCCATGGACTATCATTCCGGTAATAGTATAGATTGCGTTAAAAGGCCCGTCCTACTGCGCCTGGCATCGCCCAGCATAGGCTCCCATGCCCACCGACTCCTAGCATCTCCGCATCCATTAGACTGGCCAGCTCCCCCAACACCCTCCCTCCGTCTACCAACGCGAACCTGTGAATCCCTCTATCCTGCTCCCGACTGTGTAGCCCACTTCCCATCCTTCCGTAAATTTCTTCACCTCCGCTTTCGCCCTCGCAGTAACTCCCTCTACCCGTAAGAGGGATTCGGGGGCCTAGGCACAACTTACCGTTGCCGCCTCGCAGGGACCCCTCCGAGGTGTTAACGAGAGCAAGCCCAGAAATCGGTGGCGGCCCTTCGGATGGGGTTGAGGTTCCGTGGCTGTTTTCCCCTCATCAGTAGGGTTTAGTTTCGTCATGGGAGGTGATAACGAAGTGCGAGCAAGTTGTGGCATTCAGCTGCCACCAAAACCTGAATTTTGATCCTTTCTGTTGCGGGTTTAGTATCGCGAAACGTTCGGTCTATTTTGTATATAGCCATCTTGAAGGCCGCAATGATACCGCTCTGTCTTCGAGTGCAAATTTCAACTTTTATGGTGTATACTCATTACTAATTCGGCTCCACTGGAGGAGACACGATGAGCGCACAAGGATTGAAGGGATGCCCAAGTTAGTCGGGCGTCCCTGCCACACTGTAAGGTAAATAGAGTGTATATTGATGCGGGAAAATCAAACAAGGGAGAGGGATGCCGGATGAGGTAGGCGGGGTGGGCCGCGGGGGAGGAGCGGGCGGATAAATTATATTACTGTGCAAATAAATAGCTAAGGGACCATGCAAGCCAAAGACAGTAATGAA
>Ga0307511_10007289_pt1 | contig 11141 bp, 8 predicted proteins | sample 13_EM_MG_FD_200266 | JGI IMG/M metagenome (GOLD analysis project Ga0307511, IMG submission 200266) | Populus trichocarpa ectomycorrhiza microbial communities from riparian zone in the Pacific Northwest, United States - 13_EM | ecosystem: Host-associated > Plants > Roots > Unclassified | place...
ACGTGCAGCGTCACGTGCCAGCCGTGGTTCAGCCACGGCGTCTGCGCCAGGCGAATTTTGCCCACGATCTGAGTCCACAATTGCAGCGTGGCACAGGTATCTTGCCAAGCCGCAAACGGCAGCTCGGGCCAGGCCTCGGACGTTTCGCTCGGCTGGATCGGCGTCTGTGTCGGCATGGCGATCTAGGGTCTGCCGAGTGAGAGATCACGCCGCGGTCACGGCAAGAACGACAGGCCTCCGCCGATGAATAGACTCTTCTCCACCTTGAGTCCATCGCTCACGCAGAAGCGATCGCTGTTGTCGTGGTAGCAGACCTGAGTCGGCAGCCAGAACGTGAAGGCCGCGTTCAGATTCAAGCCAACGCCCCGGCTTAGGAAGAGAGAGGCACGTTGATCGATTGCCGTGTGACCACTTGATCCACCCCGAGCTTTTGCGCGGCCACTTTGTTGGCTGCGGCCGCGTTGGTCCCGCTCAGACGCTCGGCGGTGGTGGCGCTGCTCTCGAACGCGGCCAGCGAAAACGCCACGGGAGCGAAGCCGGCTCCGCCCCAGACGTCGACGGTCATGGCTTTGCGATATTGCTGGCTGTGTGCGCGCACGTAGAGGCCCGGCGCGATCGTGACGATGGCGCTGGTGCCCGCGCGACCGAAATCGCCGGACACATCGAGCAACGTGAGGCCAAAGCTCAGGGGCCAGGGATAGCGTAAGCCCAGCGCCAAGCGCATCGCCGGCCCACCTTTGCTGGCCCAAGGTCCATCACCGAGCCACAGCTGGTACCCCGCGTCGACGTTGAGCTCGAAACCAGTCGCCACCGGATTGTCTTCGGGCAGCTTTCCCTGCTCTCGAAGCAGCGCCTCGATGTCGGCCTGGCTGGCATTCGCGGGCGGCGGCGGCGGTGGCAGCGGCTCTTCGGGTGGCGGCGCTTTCGCCACCGGCGGCGGCGGTGGCGGAGGAGGAGGCGGTGGAGGAGGCGGCAACGGTGGAGGCAGCGCTTCCATCGCCACCACGATCTGCCGCAAGCTGCGGCGTGGCAGATCGGCATCGAAGACGAAGTCCTGGAAGCCCTCGAGCCGTCCGATCAGCGTGACGTGGCCGGCCGGTACCCGCAGCGGTGTCGCAGACGGCAACATACCGACCTGGCGATCGCCGATGTAGAGCCGGGCGCCCGCGGGCGACCCGCTGATCTCGAGTTTCGCGAAGTCGCGCGTGTAGCGCATGATACGGGTCTGCGCCTTGCGCAAGATGCGCTTGTTCTTGCGGATCCAAGGGTCCTTCTTGGCGGCCAGCGCTGCGGTGACGTGATCTTCGGCAGCCGCCAAATCGCCTACCAGCTCTTCGGTGAGCCCGAGCTGGGCCAGCCCGCGCGGCGTCGAAAACACGTGCTGCGCTTCTTGAAAGCGGATCAGCGCGCCCTGCTGATCGCCTTGTGTCTTGAGCACCATTCCTTCATCGATCAAAGCAGCAGCTTGGACCGGTGGCGTCGTGGTGGGGCGGCGTAGATTGATCTCGAGCGAGTAGCGCCCGCCCTGCACGTCGATCGCCTGATTGTAGCTCTCGTAACCGTCTGCGCGGATCTCGATGGTGTGCTTGCCAGGCAGCATCCAGATTTCGTTGCCTTTGAGGGCGGCGGCGTGGCCGTCGATCTGGATGGATGCGTTCTCCGGCGAGATCCTGACCGCGAAGCGGCCCACCGAACTCTTGATACGTGCGATCTCGCTCTTGGCCGTGGCGATGTTGGCCGGGTCTAGCGTCGGGTCGGGGAACGCCAAGAAAGCCTCGTACGCTTCGAGCGCCTTGCTCGGCTGACCCATCGCGCCGTACGCCAGCGCCAGCTGGTAGAGTGCGCGTGGATTCTGTTTGAGCCGGTACGAGGCATCGAACGCCGAGAGCGCCGCCTCGTAGCGACCCGCGCCGAATGCGGTCATGCCCCTATCGAACTCGGCTTGGGCGTCTTGCGCGTGGGCGCCGCTCGCAGCGGCCCAGCCCAGCGCGCACACGATGCTGGCCGAGCGCACGAGCCGTAGCCAACTCGCGGATGGACCCCGCTTCGCGTGAGTGGTTGCCGCATCCGTCGAAGAGCTCCGCATACGCTTCTTCCTTCCGTTTCAGCCGGACCGTTCCCGGTCTACACCGAGACACAGCGCGCGCGACCCGGCGTTTCACCTGGGCCGGCGGCATCGCGCAGGACGTTCACGATTCGAACGGATGAAATAACAAATCGCTCGCGATGTGGGCAAGTTACGGCACAATGTGCCCACGTGCGGGCCGGCGTTTCCGCGCTACGGTGTCCCTGCATGCAGACAGAGTTTGTCACGGATCTGGCGCCGATCGCACCTGATGCTTGGGATCGGTTGACGGGCCATGACGACCCGTTCGTCGAGCACGCGTTCCTACATGCCCTGGCCCAAAGCGGTTGCGTAGGGCCAGGTACGGGCTGGCGTCCCCGGCACGTGCTGCTGCGCGAACGCGGCGAACTGGTCGCCGCGTTGCCGCTCTATTTAAAGGACCACAGCTACGGCGAATACGTGTTCGATTTCGGCTGGGCGCAGGCCGCGCTGCGGGCCGGCATCGCCTATTACCCCAAGCTCGTGGCCATGGTGCCCTTCACGCCCGCGACCGGTCGCAGGTTCCTGGTCGCGCCCGGCATCCCGGAGCAGGCCGCAGTGTCCGCGCTCTTGGACGGCGCGCTCGAGCTGCTCCGCCGCCAAGGCGCCTCGAGCATCCACTTGCATTTTCTGAACGCGCATGAAGCCGAGCTGGTTCGCGCCGACGGTCGCTTTCATTCTCGGCTCTCGAGCCAGTTTCATTGGCAGAACCGCAACTTCGCCAATTTCGACGACCATTTGGCCACGTTTCGCTCTGCGATTCGCAAGGAGGTGCGCAAGGAGCGCAGACGCGTGGTCGAGGCCGGCATCGACGTCTCGGTCGTCGAGGGCCCGCAGCTGACGGCGGAGGAGTGGCAAGCGCTGACGCAATTCTACTTCGACACCTGCGAAAAGCATGGCTCGGGGCCGTACCTCACACCCGAGTTCTTCGCGTGCATCGCCCGCACGCAGGCCGCGCGCGTAGTGGCCGTGTTGGCCCGCCAGCAAGGCGAGATCGTGGCCGGTACCCTCAACTTCGAAAAAGGCGCTCACCTCTATGGTCGCTATTGGGGCTCGAGCGCGCGCTACGACAGTTTGCACTTCGAGCTTTGCTACCACCGGCTGATCGAGCGCGCGATTGCGCGCGGCTATTCACGCTTCGAGGCCGGCGCCCAGGGCATCCACAAGCTGCGGCGTGGCCTATTGCCCGCGGCGATTCACAACGCCTGCTACGTAGCCGACCCGCGCCTGGCCGAGGCCGTGGCCGACTATTTAGAGCGCGAGGAGCGCTCCGTACGCATAGAGCTGGCTGAATTGGATCATCACGGCCCAGCGCATCGTGACGGCTGAGTCGGTTTTCGACGCCAGCGCCGCGCCAGGGCGGGGCCACCGAGTTCCGAGAACGACCCCGCGCGCGCCACGCCACCGGCACGAGACAGTGAGTAGACATTCGTGTATACCCCAACCGGGTGCGCTCCTGCGCGGGTTGTATGGCCAGCGGTCAAAAAGCAGTCTCGAACGACTACGTCGAGTTGGATGCAGAATCCGATTCGAAGCCGGACCCGGTACGCAACCGCATCTTGCGCGGAGCGGCGCGAGTTTTCGGCGAGCGCGGCTACGGCGCCAGCTCGGTGGAGACCATTCTGACCGCGGCCGAAGTCTCGCGCCGCACCTTCTATCGTACGTTTCGCAGCAAAGAAGACGTCTTACGCACGCTGTTCGACAACTCGGTGCACATGCTGTTGCGCGCGGTCAAGCAGGCGGTGGATCCACGTTTCAGCCGCCACGAGCTGCGCAACGCCGCAGTCGACGCGTACATCGAAGTTCACGCCAACGCCGGCGCCTTGGCGCGCGTGCTACTGCTCGAACAGTTCTCGCCAGGATCGCCTTTGGCGGCCCAACGCAACCGCGCCCACGTCACGTTCACCAAGCTGATCACCAACGTCTCCATCGTCGCGGGCCGCCCGGCGCCCGACCCCGTTCTCGTGGCCGCAGTGGTCGCAGGCATCAATCAAGTCTGCGTCCAAATGGCCGCTCAGTATCCAGACGGCAACTGGGATCTAGGTCGAGCCAAGCGCGCCATCCTGTGCCTGCTCACTGCACTCGACGAGCCAGCGTGACACGCCAGATCTCTGCTTGAAACGACGCAACCCTTGCGCGTACCGGCGCGAGTTCTGTCCCGACGTCTACTTCGCGGAAGGCTCGTTGCAGACCGTCGATGATCTCGTCGCCTGTGCCGAGACGTGGGCCCGGCACCCTTGCGAGCTGGCGCGCATGGGCATCCGTCCGAATGCCTGACGCCCGGAAGCCTTCCTGTGGGCACGCCGTGCGCGGTCTCCAGCCAGTGCGAGAGTCTGTACTGCGCCTACGACACCCAGAACCCCGATTGTCGTCGGTGCAAGCAACGAGCTCCCCGCGACGGCGCGTGCAACGCGATGACGGAATGCCCTCCGCTCCAAACCTGTCGGGACGGCACATGCTTCACCTTGATCGCCGATCGTGGCGTGCCGTTGGACGCGCCGTGCTCGGAGCAGCTGCTCATGTGCGGCATCGGCCTGGCGTGCCTCGCGGACGCGGCGAGCGGCTTGACCCGTTGCGGGCCTCTTCCGACCGTCGGCGAGTCGTGCATGAACGGACTGCGGTGCGCAGCGGGAGTCTGCGATGCGGGCAAATGCGTCGCTCTTCCGAGCGCGGGCCAGCCGTGTCACCGATGGCTCCACGACTACCTCGTCTGTGCCGAAGGACTCTACTGCGACGAACGCGGCGCCGCGCCGACGTGTACAGCGCGCAAGGCAGCAGGGGAGTCGTGTGCACCGACCGACTTCGAGCTGAACGGCGCGCAGTTCAGATCGAGTGCGCCGCCGGGCTGTTCTGCGACTGCGTGAACGTGGCGGGTTGCGTTGGCACGTGCCGCGCAAAGCGCTGGGCCGGTGAAGACTGCGCGCAAGCCAACACCGCGTGCGCCACAGGAACCACGTGCGAAGCCGGCATCTGCAGGGGCGTCGCGTCCCAGGGGCTGAGCTCCGAGTGCGACTGAAGCAAATATAGCGCTTAGGTAGCGCCTCACAGATCCACCGCAAGATCGCGCACGATGGTGGCCGCCAAGGCGTGACTGACACGTCAGCACTCACAGCGCGTCGTGTGTCAACCGTCGCTCGCACTCATGCAGTCGCTCTATGGTAGAAATTGAGCACACCCCCAAGGCTCTGGCGGCGCACAACACGGCCGCCGTTGGCGGCGTTGTCGCTCTGGGCAGTGGGCTTCCCCCGATTTAGTGAACAGGTTTGTTTGGAAATCCAGACCTGTTTCCGGAGCTGGAGATCCTGCGCCGCACGGCGCTCAGCTGGATCCGCCGAGGGGTTGGTGACGTCGTCACGGTCGACCAGGAAGACTGGCAGCCAGCGATGCGCGTTCGCATCGCCAACCTCGAACGGCGGGTCGCAATGCTCGCCGCCGTCATGCAGCTCCTTGTCGCAGTGCTGCCTGTCTGTGGCTTCGAACTCGAGCGCGCGCGAGTTTCCGGCGCGGCGGACAAGCGGCGTTTGCTGAGCGCGATCGCACGTGTGCGAAGAACCATGCCGCTGTTGGCGGCGCTCCGAGTCCTGCGACTGTCCGCCGGCTTGTACGACGCACGAAGGCCCCGTTCTGCTGCGGCTCGCGTTGACAGATCACCCCGTATGCGAAGCCGTCTACTTTGTAGGCCCGCTGCTCTCCGGCATTCTGATCGGTTTTCTCGGTTTTCCGCGCGGCAGAAACCCGCGCACAGGTCGCCATTCGCAGCACTACCAACGGGGGTTGATGACCTGGCGCTGCCGATGCCATGGTCTCGGCCTGATGAACGATCTGCGTGCTGAGGCTGAACGACACCTGCGCGCGCTCGCTGGCGACACCGCCGTGCTGCGCGACGATCAATGGACCGCGATCGACGCGCTCGTAAGTGAGCACCGCCGCGCGTTGGTCGTACAACGCACCGGCTGGGGCAAGTCGGCGGTGTATTTCGTGGCCACGCTGCTGCTGCGCGCGCGGGGTGCGGGGCCGACTGTGATCGTGAGCCCGCTGCTCGCACTCATGCGCAACCAGGTGGCGGCGGCCGAGCGTGCCGGCATCCGCGCGGTCACGGTAAACTCGAGCAATGTGAACGAATGGATCGAGGTCTACGCCGACATACAGCGCGGCGCGGTCGATGTGCTTCTGGTCAGCCCTGAGCGGCTCAACAATCCCGGCTTCCGTGACGAGGTGCTGCCGCAACTCGCCGCGAGTGCGGGCCTGCTCGTCATCGACGAAGCGCACTGCGTCAGTGACTGGGGCCACGACTTTCGCCCAGACTACCGGCGCATCCGCACGCTGCTCGCCGAACTCGCGTCCGACACGCCCGTCCTCGCCACCACCGCGACCGCCAACGCGCGGGTGGTCGGCGATGTCGCGGAGCAGCTCGGCACCGACACGCTGGTGCTGCGCGGCGCGCTCGATCGCGAGTCGCTGCGGCTGGCCGTGCTCGAGCTGCCCGACGCCGCGCACCGGCTCGCCTGGCTCGCCGATCACCTGCCGGTGCTGGACGGCAGTGGCATCGTCTACACGCTTACTGTCGCTGCTACCGAGCAGGTCGCGGCCTTCCTGACGAGCCGCGGTATTCATGCAATCGCGTACTCGGGGCGCTCGGATGATGCCGAGCGGCGCGCCGCGGAGGAGGACCTGCTGGCGAACCGCATCAAGGTGCTCGTTGCGACCAGCGCGCTCGGCATGGGCTTCGACAAGCCCGACCTGGGCTTCGTCGTGCACCTGGGCGCACCGCCATCGCCCATCGCCTACTACCAGCAGATCGGGCGCGCCGGCCGCGGCGTGGCACGCGCGCAGGTGGTGCTTCTACCCGGCGTCGAGGATGAAGCGATCTGGCGTTACTTCGCGTCGCTGGCGTTCCCGACCGAAGACCAGGTGCGTCGCACACTCGCCGCGTTGTCCGCGTCGCGCGGGCCATTGTCGACCGCCGCGCTCGAGCCGCGCGTTGATCTGCGCCGCACGCGCCTCGAGACCATGCTCAAGGTTCTCGATGTCGATGGTGCGGTGAAGCGCGTCGCGGGTGGCTGGACCGCGACCGGCCAGGCATGGGCGTACGATGCCGCGCGCTACGCCCGCGTGGCCGCGGACCGGAGCGCAGAGCAGCAGGCGATGCGTGCGTACGCAGCCACGCCCGGCTGTCGTATGGAGTTTCTGCGTCGCCAACTCGACGACCCGGCCGCCGCGCCGTGCGGTCGCTGCGATCGCTGCACGGGTGACTTCTTGTCCGTGCACACGAGCGACGCATCCCGGCTCGCAGCGCAGGCCGCACTTGGCAAGCCTGGAATCGAGCTGGCGCCGAAGAAGCTCTGGCCCACGGGCATGGCGACGCTGGACGTGCCGCTCAGCGGCAAGCTGCGCACGCCACCCGAGCCGGGTCGCGCGCTCGGCCGCCTCTCCGACGTCGGCTGGGGTACACGCCTGCGTGCGCTGTTCGGGGCGCCAGACGCCGAGGTCCCCGATGACATCTTGCGCGCGGTCGTCGCCGTGCTCGCCGGATGGGGCTGGGAGACACGACCCGCGCAGGTCGCGTGGCTGCCGAGCCGCAGCCGTCCGCGGCTAGTGGCCAGCCTGGCAACGCGGCTCGCGACCATCGGCCGGTTGCGGCTGATCGGGCCGCTCGTGCGCGTACGCCACGAGCCCGCGGACGATAGGCGTTCGAACAGCGCACAGCGTCTGAAGGCGGTCTACGGCGCATTCTCCGCAGCAGGCCTCGTGTTCGACGCGACGCCCGTGCTGCTCGTCGACGATCGCAGCGACAGCGGCTGGACGCTTGCGGAGGCGACGCGCGTACTGCGCGAGGCAGGCGCTGTCTCTGTGTTGCCGCTCGTGCTCGCCCTCGATGGCTGAGGCCCGTAGCAGCGGATCGCGGCGTGCGTTTCATGTCCCGGAGCAATCCAGCGCGCGTGCAGAAACAGCGAATCATCCAGCAGCGGATCGATCGTGCCGACGGTAAATATTGCCGGCGGCATGTCGTGGACGTTCGCATTGGAGCGGCGAGACGTCCGGGTCGCGCGGGTTTATCCCTGTCGGCGGCACGCCGTATTCGGCCTGGTTACTTCTTGTCATTCTCGCGGCTTTGGGAACGTGGGCGCGCTTTTCGAGGAACAAATCTCACTACCCGCGTCAGGCGAGTCGACTGGCTCGCCTGTCGAAGTCTGGGCCAAGTGATTCGACGTCGCAGGTCCGCTGACCGCCAAGGTCATCGTAGACGGTGTTTGCACGCCGCTCGCCCTGGGCCCGCGGCACCGCGACGAACGGGGCCTTGCACACGCAGATCTCTGCGCACATCCTTGCGACCAGAAGCGGATCGATAGCGCGCGATCCGATGTTGCTCCGGAAGGGATGCGACCGCCTCGTCGCTGGCTTTTCGGTTCCGTATGCATATGATCGTCGCGCTTGGAGCCAAGCTTATGGCGGCGGTCGTTCCCGACAAGAAGAAGATCAAGAGCTTCCGTACCGAAGCCGCATTCGAAACGTGGCTTGCCGCAAATCACGCGCGTGAGACGGAGCTGTGGCTGAGGATGTACAAGAAGGGTTCCGGCGTGCCGAGCGTGACCCACGCGCAGGCCATCGATGCTGCGCTGTGTTGGGGATGGATCGACGGCATTCGGAAAGGCCTGGACGAAGTCTCCTTCTTACAGCGATTCACGCCACGCAAAGCGAGGAGCATTTGGAGTCAGATCAACCGCGACAACATTGCCCGCTTGACCAGCGCGGGACGCATGACTCCGCACGGACAGCGGCAAGTCGACGCGGCCAAGGCCGATGGTCGCTGGGATGCGGCGTACGCACCGATGCGCAGCGCAACCGTAGCCACCATACCCGCCGATCTTCGGGCCTCGATCGAGGCAGACCCACGAGCACGCAAGACGTTCGAGACGCTTGGGCGTATGAACCTTTTCACGCTGGCCTTCCGCACCAACAACATGAAGACGCCCGCTGGCCGCGCCAAGAAAATCGCCGCGTTCGTGGCGATGCTTGCGCGCGGCGAGACCATCGTGCCGGAGAGCCGCAAGCGGTCGAAAGCGACTCGGGCGCCAGCAAAGGATTGAGATTGAGAGAGTGCCACGCCGCGCAGTCGTTCACGTACGTCGACCGATCGGCTGACACAGCAGGTGGAAACCGTGAATCATCGTCTAACCTGGCCCGTCTCAGGCGCCGGGTGGCACGGGAGAGCGTTCCGAATCAATGCCGCCCCCAGGTAAGCTCGAGAACCGTTGAAGCCCTTGGTCAAGACGTGCTGGGTGGCGCTCAGCCCTTTATTCCGGCCAGCGCGACGCCGACTAGGTTGCGCACACCGGGCTGCGTCTCTTCGCGCACTAGCGCCTCACCCAAGTTCCGCAGATTCTTGTGATCGAAGAACCACGCGGGGGTAGGCCTAATTCGAAAGGGTGCGCGCAGCACGCTCTTCTGCGGATGGTCGAACAGAAACGTGTTGTGCACGACGCCGCTGCCCGACTGAATGTCGGTCTTGGCGTGGCCGGGGAAGGCACCCCAAGTGGGCGAGCACAAGCCGTAGATCATGCCCGCCCAGACGTTGATGCCGATGCCCCCGTAGCGCAGCCGTTCGATCGCGCTATCGAACGCCGCCGCATGCTGGCGTTGCGTGCCCTCGTCGATCAGCACCATGCAAGACAACGTGCCCCAACAGCTGTCGTTGGCGAAGTCGACCGCAGCGCTCAGGAACGCCTCGGGCGTGGCAGCATCGAGCTCGACTTCAGCGAGCACGCCGCAGAAAGCCTCGTTGGTGAGTGCGTATTCGCCGCGCTTGGCTGCAACGTTCGGCACGACCGTCCAGGGGACCACGCCGTCGACCTGCGGGCCCAAGGCCTTGGCTTGCGGGTACTGCGCGAGGAACGCGCGGTAGCGAGTTTCTGCGCCTGGGTAGTAGGCCTTGCGCGCGGCCGCGCGCCCGAGTGCCGCGTGCACGCGCTCGAGAAATCGGTCGCGTAAATTCCAGCCGCGCGCGGTGACCAGCACCTTGGCGGCGTTGCAGTTGAAACTCGCGTTCTGCGTCACCATGCTCGCGACGTGCCGGGCCTGAAACTCGAGGTCGGCCTCGTTCCAGTCCCCAGGCACGACCAACACCGGCGTTACGCAACCGAGCTCCGCCGTAAATGGGCGCGCGTTGCGCGGCGTGTTTTCCCAGCGAGATCTGGTCGGCTGGGTGTTCACGCGCGTCGACGATCCCGCAGCGAGTGCGAGAGTCAGTCGGGCGATCGACGCGTTGTTCGACGATCGCGAAGTACGCACCTCGACGATGAGCGAACGCGCTGCGAACGGAACACTGCTGGGCGGAGTGAGTGCAATACTGCAAGCGCTCGGCATCGTCTCGATCATCGTGCTGACGATCATGACGCTGATCCTCGGCAACACGATCGCGATGGGCGTGCGCGAGCAGACGCCACAGTACGCAGTGATGCTCGCACTCGGATTCGAGCCTCGGCACATTCGATTGCTGGTCGTTGCTGAGGCAGTGAGCCTCTCGGTGTGTGGCGGCCTACTCGGCCTCGTGCTTGCGTATCCGCTGGTGCAGCTCGGCCTCGGCCACTGGCTCGAGGTCAACGTCGGGAAGTTTTTCCCAGCGTTTAGGATCGCACTGCCCACGCTGCTCGCGCCTTGTGGACTGACGTTCGCACTCGGTGTGCTCGCGGCCTGGCTACCGGCCATGCAGGTGGGTCGCATGTCGGTCATCGACGCGATTCGGAGGCCGGTGTGATCCCGTTGGCTTACAACGTTCGGAGTCTGCGCGTGCGGATCCACACCACGATCGCGGCCGCGCTCGGACTCGGCCTCGTGGTGTTCGTGATTGCAGTGGTGATGATGCTGTCGAACGGAGTTCGGCAAGCCACGCTGCGATCCGCGGATGCGCAGAGCGCGATCGTGCTGCGCAAGGGAGCGGCCACCGAGATCGAGAGCACGTTCGAGGTGTCCACGGTGGCGCGCGTCGCTGCAACGCGGGGCGTCGCACGCGACGCCAATGGCCGGCCGCTCGTCGTCG
>Ga0307511_10007290_pt1 | contig 11141 bp, 15 predicted proteins | sample 13_EM_MG_FD_200266 | JGI IMG/M metagenome (GOLD analysis project Ga0307511, IMG submission 200266) | Populus trichocarpa ectomycorrhiza microbial communities from riparian zone in the Pacific Northwest, United States - 13_EM | ecosystem: Host-associated > Plants > Roots > Unclassified | place...
GCGTCCTCATCAAGCTCAGAGTCTGATCATGCCACCACATCAACCCACATTCCCAGGGGCAGACGGGCCAGCTCCGTGCTGCCGACTAGGAAAAAGCGAGGTCTGTTGGCAGGTCTTTAACATCTTCGATGTGTGGACGAGTTATCGTAGTTTCGCGCACTTTATATTGATCACGTGTGCATCGTTTTTTTTGAAACTCCGAGAGGCATTAGACGCTCCAATAAAAAGCGTGAACCTCGACCACAACTCAAGATTTCACCCGCCTACAAAACAGCAGCGAGCTTCTCTTCAGCTCGTACATGATCTTCACCCAGAACACACGCGACGAGTAAGCACATTGCTAAGAACGTTGTCTCTGTCTCTGACTCGCCATAAGCTACCTGAGCGATCTTGTGTTTTCTCTCCTCAGTCTCTGAACACCAATTTACACCAACATGATATCTCGTATCATTCGCAGTCCTACCCTGCTTCGCGGCTTTGCTACTCATGCTGGATCAAATACCACTCTACCTGCCGTTTTGCACCTCAAGACAGGTCAGTCGTTCGCTGGGCGATCGTTTGGTGCGCCCAAAAGCATCTTCGGGGAAACTGTCTTCTCCACATCGATCACCTCTTGTGTGTCATTTCATACCTTGTATTGTACTTGTGACGACTGAGCGATAATGGAACAGACACTGAGTCTATGACTGACCCGTCTTATCGCGGCCAAATCTTGGTCTTCACCACCCCATTGATCGGAAACTATGGTGTACCTCTTAACAAGACTCCAATGGATTCCAAGAATGTTGGCGTTGTTTTGGAGTCTCAGAATATCCAGTGTAATGCTGTCGTTGTGGCAGACGTGGCGGAGAAATTTTCTCATCATTCTGCTGTCGAGTCCCTTGCCTCGTGGTGTCGTCGTTCAGGCGTACCCGGAATCACAGGCGTCGACACACGAGCAATTACTCGTCTGCTGCGCGACCAGGGTACTACCCTTGGTCGCCTCGCTGTTGGTGCAGATGCATCAGCCAGTTCTCCTGCCCCCGAACAGTACTGGGATCCCACGACCGAGAACCTTGTGGATCAAGCTTCCACGAAGATCCCATATGAATTGAACCCGACGGGCGATGTTAAAATAGCCGTCCTGGACTTTGGTGCCAAGGCCAATATCCTCCGCTCTCTCGTCCGCCGCAACGCTGCAGTGACAGTCCTACCGTGGAACTTTGACTTCAACTCCGTGCGCGACCAATACGATGGTCTCTTCCTTTCCAACGGACCAGGTGATCCTGCCCACTGTACAGATGCAATTCTCAAGTTACGCAAGACGCTTCAGGAGTGGGACAAACCAGTGTTTGGTATTTGTATGGGTCATCAAATTATTGGTATGGCGGCCGGACTGGACGCATACCGTATGACGTTTGGAAACCGTGGACATAATCAGCCTGTCCTCGCGCTCGCGTCATCGGGGTCTATCAGGGCGGGTCGCGTGTATGTGACAAGGTGAGAGGTGGCATTGATTTCAGCAATAACTTGCGTATTAACTTTTATTTAGTCAAAACCACCAGTACGCACTGAAGCTGTCCGATCCCTTTCCAGAAGGCTGGGAGCCGTTCTTCATCAACTGCAACGATTCGTCTGTGGAAGGTATCAAATCAACTACAAAATCCGGCAAGAAGGTATGGGGTGTGCAGTTCCATCCCGAGAGTGCAGGCGGTCCACTCGATACAATAGAGGTCAGTTATTCATCCCTTGTGGTAACCACTGGTAATTCATAGTCATCTGTAGATGTTCTCTGACTTTGTCTCTGAGTGTCGTGCGATAAAGGATAATGTGAAGGCGGATGTTTTCAGCACCACCAAGGTTAATCCCATTTCGCCTCTCGGCCGTCCAGTAGCAGTCGCTGCGTAGAAAGATGTATTCAATACTTGGCAAATATTTCTGATATAAATCGTTTCATACAATGGCAGAGTCAACAGCAGACAAATATCGTTCTCATCTGACCCGAATAATACTGCACACCAGTCAGCTCCCTAATCAGGGTGCTTGTGATGCGCATCCGCCCTTGCACCCACATAAATCTCATTGCCAGTGTAATCCAGTTCTCTAGCGTGCGCTTATCGTCATGAACTTCCTCGACACATACGGCATTACCGGCACTGGAACGAGTACCCCACCCCCTGGTAATCGTCCAGAGCAAAGTCTGGATGAAGAGGTATCGCAGGTAATCGGAACTCTTGGACGTTTCTGGGGAGGATTCAAGAAGCAGGTGATTGTACTAATCATTGTACATCCTCTGCGCATTCTCACTGTCCATATACCCCAGGGCGAGACGGCTCTCGCAGTTGCACGACGGGACTTCAGTCAGGTTGTCTCACAAGCGCAACGAGAGCTCGGAAAGCTCGCAGCGACTGCACCCGCTGATTCTACTACTGAAGAGGAACCCGCTTCAAGCAAGGGACAAGAAGAGAACGTCGAAGGCGATGAACATGAAAACGGGAGCGACGCTGGACATGTTACGCCTTCTGCAACACGAGAAACTCCAACTGACGGCGTAGCGGACACCGCCCAGTCGTCATCATCTGCGACTATGCAATCGTTCTTCGGGCGTATACAACCATCTCTTCCACCTAACATAGTTTCTTCTGTACAGGCCCATTTACCTGACAGTCTCAAGAACGCCCAACACATAGACTTCACGCAGTTGCGCAACACACTCTCTACGGAATTCCAACGCGTCCAAGGTGTCACTCGTGCCCAAGCAGAGGAGTATGTACACAAGAGCGAGGTAATCTTCCGAGAGGCAGTGAGAGAAGCCGGTGAGGTCATCCGAGATGCAGTGAAAGTCATCCCCCCGGAGGAGGTGGAAGGCGAATCGAACGCTGGCACGGTGTGGGATGGTACCGACATATGGATGCTTCCTGGTTTGGCTACTAGTGCAGAGGGAAACATGCACAACTCCAAAGGCAAGGAGAAAGACCGAGGCGGTTTCAGTCGACGCTCCGATGATCTTCGTGCAGTTGCGACGCGCGCAGAATCATTGTTAAAGCAGCTCAGAGGCAATCCAGAAATCATCAAAATCGATCCTGCGATAGACTCGTCCAAGGAGTCTTACTTGGCTTGGGCAGATGATCTCGAGGCTACTGGCACAGGGTTTGGCACAAAAGTGTGGTCAGAGCGAACCGCTCAAGCACTATCGGATCCCAATGATGGTTCTGTACTGCAAGCCACATTGGATACTCTTGGTGAGTTCGTTTACCTAGATTTGGCCTTGACATAACGAAATCTCTTTGTCGCAGTTCCATCACATATGCCTGAAGAAGTGTTTTGGGTCAGATACTTCTTTCGGGTGCATCAAATCGAGCAAGAAGAAAGCAGGCGTAAGGCGTTCCTCCATGGTAATGATTATGTATCTTCCTTGTGGCTCCTCTAAGCTCAAATGAATACCTAGCTACTACTGATAGAGAAGATGACTTCAGCTGGGAAGATGATGAAGACGAAACTACATCTCCTACAGCGGCTGGCGCCTCGCAAAGCTCGGTGCAAACTCTGGCTTCTTCGCAACGCACCCTCGCTCCTCGGAGAACAGTTTTAACTGATGAATGCTCGTCCTCCCTGCCTGTGAGTCCGAGACTCAGCAGTGAGGCTAGCTACGACGTGGTGTCCGGGAACGTTAGCAACGCTGGAGATGTAGCTGAGGTGCCAACAAAGGCGAGCGAGGATGAGGATAGCGATTGGGAGTAATGGAAATGCCATAGTCGTGGCTTGGGTAGTACTAGTATTATTGTAATTTCTTCAATGTGGCTTTCTATATTTATTTGGGTGGCTGTGCCTCGAGTCAGGTTGAGTCGTAGAAAGGGCGAGATAAAAATCGGAGGTTGGTCAATAGCCTCCATCACCAGCTGCACTCGGCAGATCATTGCCATGTTGTTTCCGAAACACGATAGTATGTCCCGCGATCTCTGTTATGCACCGTTTTAACAAAGCTCCACAGTATCGCAGCCCTTCAACTTCCCCAAGGAAGAGGAAAAGGTTATCGAGTTCTGGCGCGAGATCGACGCGTTCCAAACAAGCTTGAAGCTGTCCGAGGGGAAGCCCGAGTTTGTATTCTTCGATGGTCCACCATTTGCCACTGGATTGCCACACTACGGCCATCTATTAGCGGGCACTATCAAGGTGGGCAGCATCTTGACCAGCGGAACCCGGACTGAGCACGATCTTCTTCGTTTGCTTCCAGGATATCGTTACTAGATATGCCCATGTCTCGGGTCACCACGTTGTTCGTCGATTTGGCTGGGATACTCATGGTCTCCCAGTTGAACACGAGATAGACAAGACCCTCGGAATCACAGGTAAAGAAGACGTACTGAAGATGGGTATCGACAAGTACAATGCCGAATGTCGAGCCATTGTGATGAAGTACTCTTTGGAATGGCGCTCAACTGTGGAACGAATGGGCCGCTGGATAGATTTCGATAACGACTACAAAACGCTGAACACTACCTTCATGGAGAGTATCTGGTGGGCCTTCAATGAACTTTGGAAAAAGGGTATAGTCTATCGCGGCACTCGAGTCATGCCTTACTCGACGGGCTGTACAACACCGCTTTCCAACTTCGAAGCTGGATTGGACTATAGGGATGTCAATGATCCTGCGATCACTGTATCCTTCCCTCTCGTGGACGATCCCTCCACCTCACTTTTAGCGTGGACAACGACCCCATGGACATTACCTTCCAATCTTGGGCTGTGTGTGCATCCAGATTTTACATACATCAAAATTTACGACGAAGACAAGAATGTGAACTACGTTATTTGCGAAAAGCTTCTCGGCACGCTATACAAAGATCCGAAGAAAGCAAAATTCAAGAAAATTGCTTCCTTCAAAGGCTCGCATATGAAGGGTTGGAAATATGTGCCACTATTCCAGTACTTCACTGCACAGGTGGGCTTCTGCCGTCATAGTAGGTGCTGTGTGAAGTAACCACGTCCGTCTCGTGCAGTTTGAAGACCGAGCTTTCAGAGTCGTCACCGACTCGTATGTGACAGATGAAGATGGTACAGGCATCGTTCACCAAGCTCCAGCTTTCGGTGAGGACGATCATCGCATTGCCATTGCAAATGGGATTGTGGCACCTGAAGAAGTGCCACCGTGTCCGTTGGATGATGTTGGCAGGTTCGTTAAACCTGTGGTAGATTACGAAGGCATGTACATCAAGGCTAGTGTCTTATTGGTCCTGGTCCCGCCCATTGCTAATCTTTCTGGGTACAGGATGCAGATAAAGAGATTCAAAAGCAGCTGAAGGCAAAAGGGCGACTCTTGGTGCAAACAAATGTCAAGCACTCATACCCATTTTGCTGGAGGTAAGCATCATGCTGGTTAAAAAGGCTTCACTGAGTCCTGCATAACTGATAGATCTGGAACTCCTTTGATCTACCGCGCGATACCATCGTGGTTTGTGAGGGTCCAACCCATAAGAGACCAGCTCGTTGAAAACAACAAGGAGACTTTATGGTCAGTAGTGAACCCCGTTACGTCGAAGATTCTCATCTCTGCATCACAGGGTACCTCAATCAGTCGGGGACCTTCGTTTTGGCAACTGGCTTGCCAATGCACGCGACTGGAATATATCTAGAAACCGATACTGGGGTACACCATTGCCACTCTGGGTCAGCGAGGACTACGAAGAGGTTCGCATATTCTCTTGCTACGGCCGCGTGAAGCATTGGCTAAGCCACGATACTTTCGAAGATTGTTTCTGTCGGATCTATTGCCGAGCTGGAAAGCTTGACCGGTGTCACAGGAATAACAGATTTACATCGAGACAAGATTGATCACCTGACTATACCCTCAAAGAAAGGCAAGGGTCAACTCAGGAGAGTAGAGGAGATATTCGATTGTTGGTTCGAATCTGGAAGGTATGTGACTCAACATATCCTATCAGCGGTCTTCTGATGCGTGATTCCCAGCATGCCATATGCCCAGGTCCACTATCCATTCGAAAACAAGGAGTTCTTCGAGAAGAACTTTCCGGGTGACTTCGTTTCCGAGGGCATCGACCAAACACGAGGGTGGTTTTACACACTCTTGGTATTGTCGACACACCTCTTTGGAAGGGCGCCCTGGAAGAACTTAATCGTCACTGGCCTTGTCCTTGCAGCTGATGGCAAGAAAATGAGCAAAAAACTACGTAATTACCCTGATCCTAATCTCATGTTCAATGTATACGGAGCAGATGCTGTAAGGTTCGTACGACTGCATCAGTCGGAAGTCCGATAACTGATGGTTTTCCAGGATGTTTCTGGTCAACTCCCCTATTGTTCGAGGCGAGAACCTTCGGTTCCGCGAGGAAGGCGTCCGTGAAGTCGTTTCACGTGTCATGCTTCCGTGGGTCAATGCATGTCGTTTCTTAATCGGACAAGCAAATCTCCTCCAAAAAACCACTGGCATAGAATTCAAGTATAACCCCCAGGCACCTCTTTCAAGCAACGTGATGGACCGTTGGATCCTTGCTCGTTGCCAATCATTGATTCTGTTATTCCGAACGGAGATGGCAGCCTACAGACTTTACACCATCCTCCCACGCCTGCTGGACCTAGTAGACGAGTTGACGAACTGGTACATCCGATTCAACAGGCGTAGATTAAAAGGCGAAGGTGGACCGGAGGACACCGTCGCTGCACTCAATACCTTGTTTGAAACTCTCTTCACGCTGTGTCGCACGATGGTAAGTTCACACAAGTGCTCTTGCTTGCATTAACACCCATACATCGACATGCCAGTCTTCATACACACCATTTTTGACGGAGAACCTGTATCAGGCACTTCGTGAATACATACCAGAGGATCAATCGGTCCCAGATCCTCGATCAGTCCACTTCCTTACCTTCCCTGAAGTGAAACAGGAATACTTTGACGTGGAGATCGAGCGACAAGTCCAGCGGTTGCAAGCTGTAATCGAGCTTACTCGCAATCTCCGTGAACGGCATAGTATCTCACTTAAGGTGGGATTCAGACCCTTCAGATTGACCTAACCCGTGTTAATATCGCTACTTTAGACACCTCTGAAGGAGCTATTGGTCTTCCATCCTGATGCACAATACATAGCAGACGTCACATCTTTACAGCGCTACATCCAATCCGAGCTGAATGTCCGCGACATTGCCTTCACCTCTGACGAGACAATGTCTGGTGTACGCTATCGCGCAGTAGCAGACTGGGGTGTCCTCGGCCGCAAGCTACGAAAAGATCTTGGGCGCGTCAAAAACGCGCTCCCTGGTGTATCGAATGACACCGTTAAGGTATACCTCGAGACTGGGAAGCTTACTGTTGACGGGATTGAACTTGTCACGGGTGATTTGACCGTTCAGCGGTACCTCGAACTCCCACCCGCCTCCGATGGCCAGTATGCCACACACACAGACAACGATGTCGTCGTTCGGCTTGATGTGCAGATACATCCCGAGCTCATGAGTGAATGGCTTGCGAGGGAACTCATCAATCGCGTGCAAAAACTGAGGAAGAAGGCTGGTTTGCAGGCAACAGATGATGTGGACGTGTACTACAGGTTGGAAGACGGTGTTGGCGGAGATCTGCTGAAAGCGCTCCAGGAAAATGCGGAGAATATCCAAAGAACAACACGGAGTGTCCCGAGAGATGTGAAAGAGCGTAACGGAGGGGCTTTGATCGCCGAGGAAGAGCAAGAGATAGCAGACATTAAATTTTTGCTGTTGCTGGTAAGGGCTTGAAGGTCTGCGAGAGGTTGGATGCAGAAAGAATTGTAATCAGAGAAATGTACTATACCTGGCTTTGCCTAGAATACAAGTTGTAGAGATTAGAGTTTGTGACGAGCCGAGGCATTGATATAGCGATGTGATGGTTATTTCTTTGTTGAGCCAAATCCTCCGAAGCCCATGAGTTTCGACATCTCGTTTACTTCCATAGCGGATTCCTTGACCAGTGCCATTCGAATCTCTTCCTTCTGCGCTTTCTTCAGCACCTTTTTCTCTGCTCGTCGGGCAGCTTCCTTTGCCTTCACCTCTGCTATTCGTTTGTCGAAGTCGAACGCTTTTGCACTGGAGGCCTCCTTCGTTTTCTCACGCAAATATGCGATCCGCGCGCGGACCTGCGCCAAGGTTGAGCGCTCTATGCGAGTTGTTTGCCCCAATTTCCTCAGGTCTGCGTGCATCCCCTGAGCATTATATGAAGAAGTGGATCGATAGCCTTACGAGCTCTCCCGTTGATGTGGTCCAGGTAGGCGGAGGTGTCTTTGTAGGTGCGATTACAAGTTTCGCAGTAGAAACCAGGTTGACCGGGACCACGACCCCCAGGGTTCTGCACCACCATGGTCCTATTTAGATTCTTGTCCAGTTCTAACGAGCCTTCTCGGCGTTGCATGAGCTCCGTGGGTCTGGGGAGATCTTCCTTGCGCCCTTTGCGTGGAGCCTTCCCTGGCCAGATGCATTGGTTTCAAACGGTCTGTAGTAGGCCAGTGCAACCTACCTTGTTTCATGCGCTCTTCATTTTCCTGCATCCTTTCCCTTTCCTCCGCGTCCTTCTTCTTTGCTCGCTCTGCGTATTCTTCTTTGTCCCATTTCTTCCTGAATTCCGTATCTGCAGCCTTAGTCCCGTAGGCACTGGATTTGTCTGCCATGGTGATAATTAGACGGTCTAGTGTTGAGTTATGTAATAAGGTGCGACAGTCTGGCTTTCCATATATGTAATTGATTGACTTGTTTGCTCTGCTCCGACATTCAAGCTACGAGTCGGACGTAGCGCATGTAGGATCCAAATGGTTGGTCAAGATGAAAATCTGCTGGCTGCATCGTTTCCACTACCATTCCGAGTTCTGTTCCTGGTTGGTCTAGGCATCCTTGGTTGGGCAACAAACCTGCACGGACTGGAGCGATTAGGCATTGATGGACCCAGCATCCTTGAGCTACAGGCCCACAATTATCTACCCCTCAGGTCCACTCATCCGTCTCGCACCAAACAACCCATTGTACGCGCGTTCTATACGCCTGTTTACCGGTTGTTTGTGACGTATTCATCCTGGTGCTTTGGAGCATGGCTGCTCTATAGGACGGCGACCCATTCAAATGTAACACTCGTGGATGCCTTCGGATACATCCCAGGAGTGTGCATCCTGAATGTGCTAACAATCCTTCTGTGTACATTGGATGTCGTTCAAAAACGCCAAAGGGACGCTTTCCTGTTGTAGGCCCCTCTTATCTTTTATTCAAGGGATTGGTTCGATACTCTTCTAGTTCAGCAGAAAGGTGTCTTTTCGCCGCGGCCAGTGGTCCAATATATTTTTCGGACATCATTTTCGCCGACATTCTCACATCCTATGCCAAGGTGCTGGGAGATGTTTGGCTGTCACTGTGGATGCTCCTCCCAGGTGGCAGCATGTTGTCTATACCCTCTCACGAGGGATGGTTTCAGTGGATACTGCCAAGTTTAATGAGGTGTGGTTCATGTGCACTGGTTTCGTAGTTCGATGTCCTAACCAAGCGTTCCAGTTTACCATACATAATCCGTTTACGTCAGTGCATTATCGAGTACCGAGCCCCAACCAACACCAGTCGTCGCCCGCTCCTTAACGCGATCAAGTACGCCTCCTCTCTCCCGGTGATCTATCTCTCTGCAGCTCAGCGGCTTGTTGTGACGGAGCTTGTAGAAATCCGCGGAGAGACAGCAAGGCAGCAGGCATGGCATGGAGAGCATCCCCTATTTCGCCTTTGGTAAGTTAACATAGCATGTCAGCCAGGTGTTGTGACAATACGGTGATTCAGGCTTTTAGCTGCGGTCACTAATTCGCTGTATTCATTCTGGTGGGATTTAACCAACGACTGGGGACTGGAAATCCTGCAGTCACGGCCAACGGGATCATCGAGCCGCTCTCCACGAGCACTCGTTCTTCCCTCTTTGCATCGACAAGTCTCGTCTGTCGACGGATCGCTTTCCAATCCAGATGGACTCCCGATGCCACGAATATCATCCGCCCCCTTCGCTAGCCATGCCCCTCTCGCCTACCCATACGGACTTCGTCCTGTTCTATTATACCCCCTTCTCGTGTATCCCTTGATTATTTTTCTCAATCTTGTCTTGCGGATGACATGGTCCATCAAACTGTCCAGCCATCTTCACCTCCATTCTGAAGGGAGTACTGTGATATTCTGGCTAGAAGTAGCCGAGTTGCTACGAAGATGGATGTGGGTCTTTCTACGCATAGAATGGGAGGTTGTGAAGAAGGGGAAGGATAGAGAGAGGACTTCGGACTCGTACACTAGGATGGAGCTCTTCGACGCAGGTAAAGAGGGGGCCGCCGATTGATATTGTAGATGTTATCGGTCTCGTCAGTCTACCACATACTCGGGTTTGATATAGTGTCGTTCTCATCCACATTACTTCTCGCATGATCCTCATGACTACTTTCACCAGGATATTAAGAGAATCAAGTAAAGGACTGTTACCCATTCAGTTTTGTAAGCGGCGAGCTTTTACGTGGAATCCCTATGCATCAGGGTATTTGTGCGTATGTCCGGACACTATGCTGAGGATCCCCATCAGCTGTTCCTTCTCATGTCAGACCGGCTGTGCAGGAGGAAAGGTACCTATGTGTGGAAGTGACCAACTTTTGCCTCTTCGAGCTCACTCTCATAGATGACCGATGGCATGAACAGTGAGTCTTGCCTTGGTTATGTGTTCGGCGGATCACGGGGATCTTCGTGCAACGTACCCCATGCCGTATAGCGTTCTCACTTTGCTTCAGCGTCGTGCAACCACACATACCAATGTCTCCAACACAACATATCCAGTGTCACAGTAATTTTTAGAAAGCTTCTGAGTGTGAGATGCGGCTTCTTGCAGCTATCCGGTTTGGGGTGGCCTAAATCGAGCAGCAGTGAGTAAACAGATTCCATCTGATGGTTTGTATCCATTGTGGTAGGTGGTTTGCATGGTATGCGCCTGCGTATATATCCATTGGGGCCCGCACTATCCTCTCCACTTAACTCCCCTACAGTTCCATCTTTCCCCGTCTCCATCTCATCATGAAGGTGATTCAACTTGTCGTTGTACTAGAGTAGATATACTAACTTGAAGTAGGTTCTTGCTATTTTGTACAAAGGTGGTGATGCTGCGACGGCTGAGCCTCGCTTGC
>Ga0307511_10007291_pt1 | contig 11140 bp, 12 predicted proteins | sample 13_EM_MG_FD_200266 | JGI IMG/M metagenome (GOLD analysis project Ga0307511, IMG submission 200266) | Populus trichocarpa ectomycorrhiza microbial communities from riparian zone in the Pacific Northwest, United States - 13_EM | ecosystem: Host-associated > Plants > Roots > Unclassified | place...
TGGGGGGCGGGGTTTGCCTTTCGAAGGTCGCGGAAAAGTCTCCAAGACGACGAAGAATCACTCTGGATTTGGGGAAGTGAGATGTGACTGAGAGCCGTGAGGCATAGCTCGTATGATTCCCCAGCAATGAGCTTCTCCTTGGCAATGCTGATGCGTGATTTGTACAATGGCTTCTTCGGCGTGGTAATTGTTGGTACAAGTTTCGTAGGAGCGGCCTCCGTGACACCACAGGTAGAAACCTCCTTCAAGGAAGTAACGGTTTTTGACACCCAGACGTCGTCGTTCGACAACAACGACTGAACGTAGGCGTTCCTCGGTGGTCGCCGAATCCACCACGACGGACCGTCCGACAAAGACCATGTTCGGATCTGGGTGCCTTCGCCCCGTCCAGCGGCGCTGGCCCCAAACCTTGAGCTTGTCCACGCCAATCTCATAACTCAGGATTCCAATGAGCCCTCCCCAGAAAGTGATACCCGGAGAGCCAGTGAAACCGAGTTTCTGGCACATGAAGGGTTTTATCCAGGACCAGACGTCGCTCGCGCCTAGTTGCTCCTTTCGGGTGTTATCGCCCGTCTTGACGGTGACAAAGGAGTCGCGACAGTTGTAGACGAACTGTGGGGAAGATGGTGATAGCAAGCCGATGATGGTAAAGCGACCGGGTTTGAAGGCGGAATCGAGGACGATGAATGGGGAAGGTTCATCCCTAGCACCGAGGAGCTCGCAGGCTTCCGGAGACGAGAAGTGTGGAAGGTGAGCGACCACAGTGTCGACGATTCGTGGGATTACTATCCGGGACTTTTGAATGGGAGCATCCTGTATCGGGAGCGGGCGTCAGAGAGTCCGGAGGTGAGTTGGCCCCTAGAAGACTGGGCAGCTCCCCAAGGCTTCACATCCCTCGTTGCGTTCCCGATCTTCGCAAACGACCAAAAATTATGGGTAATCTGCTTCCCCCTTCGAACAGCCTGCACTGATTCGGGATGGTGCTGAACTGCCCAGAACGGTTTTGTGATCTGACGAACGCCCATTGCGACCCGTCCGTTCTCCGATCCGTCATTTGAAGAAATTGCTGGATTGTGAACTGGTCGTTCTTGATACGCAATCCGGGATGGACGCTCTGCACAATGCTGCAATGCTGGGATTACATGAGCTTCTCGTGATACATCAGCAGCGATGAAAATGACTTACAATAGGCGAAAAAAGCGAGAAATGTCGCTTTTTGCTTATTTCCTGGTTCTATAAGTAATCGAATGGGGAAGCACTCGTTTTTGGCAGGCAAAACAATGAGTAGACGGTAGTTTTGCTTATGTATGCTAATCTTTGCACCAATTGAAGTACTGGAACTCGCTTAAAAATGAATCATAAAAGTCTATGAACAAGATATTTGGGGTAACCATCCCCGGTCAAGAGAAAAGAGTGAAGGTGGTGGAAAGGAGGGGGAGATGGAGACCGGGGACTGGGGGCGGGCCCAATCCTGGGAGAGCAGACCAGGGTGTTGCTAACATTTGCGTTCGAGCGATAAAAAGCGGTAAGACCCCGGACGTAAACGTCCCGGGGTAAATTCCAGAAACTACGTTGCATTTCCTCTCAGCTTCGCCTCCAACTCATCTATGCGCTTCCGAACATCGCTTGCCTTGTCCGTTCCTCCCTTTGTTGGTGACAACCCGGCAGCCGTATCACTTTGCGACCTCCAAGCATTGGGGCGAGTTCCATGCTCTAAGGGCTCTTCATGTCTGACTGGGACGCTACTGACGCGCCCTCGGGGGCTTGGTACTTGCCCTGTCGTCGGTTTCTCTAGTGTAGAATCGGAAGGAGGCTGGGATATACTGAGATGGTGCAGGGGCTGACGATCGGCTGTCAAGCTAGAGGAAGGTGTGAGGTTCGCAATATCGTGATGGGAACCGGGAGTCGTTGATGGTTTCTGGGTTATCGTGGAAGAAGAATCCGATTCCATACGACGTAGTTTGCCTTGGGCCAGTTTGGCGAAGGAACTGGCGGTTTGCGGGATCGATGAGGTCGTCTTACTTCTCACGCGACTTTGGCCACGGGCGAGGGCCTGGATAGTGGGTGGGCCATCTTTGCTGAGACTTTGTGAACTGTCCGTACTGGCAAATTCCGCAGCTGCTTCGGGGTGCTGGGAGCTGGCTTTGCGGACCACCATGTCAATCTCTGCATCCGAATCCAGGCGGTCTTCGGTGACTCCAGTTAGGCAGGAAGAAGTCGCGGGGCCTGATGACACAGAAGGCCATCCAGATAGCGTGAAACTCTCTCCATCGAGCTGTTCGTGGGTGGAATAATTGCGAGTTTCGGGAGGAGCGTGGTATCTCGTCCGCAGGGACGTCGCCCCAGCCGCGGTATCAGGATCCTGAAAAGACGGCGGTATATCAAGGGACGTGAAATTGACAACCCTGATTGGAATATCGACAACCACATCCGAGGATAATGGACCGGCAGAGATGGTCGCCCGGATGTTATACTCGACTTCTAGTATCCTACCGCGAGGGACCGACAACGCATCCGGCTATCGGGAGAGAGGATTGTCAGGTGTAGACAAGGGCGATGCGCTGGCTAGACTCACAGGGATTAGTACACAATGGGAGAACACAGCCTTCTCTCCAGGATTTACACCAGTCCACCACCCTTTGCTTCCGGCGTAACCCCTTATCACGCGATGAGATGTTTCGAGAGTGCTTTTAACGACCTCTTTGTAACTTGTGTTCGTCTGGCAAGCGTCAGGATCGTCCCTTCCGCCTATGTTCACCGCAGCGCTTGACTTGAAGATAGTGGTACGCCGAATCAAAGTCAGAGCGAAGGACTTGAGAGTCCTTGTTGTGGCGTTGGAGACAAGGGCTTTCACAAAACAGCGCTGGCCAGACACCCAGTGCAACCGATGCAGCATAACCGTAAGTTTAACGGTGTCAGAACCACCCAGGAAGAGAGACTTAGAGGCCGTGACCTGTATTGGCCGAGGTGCAGATTGCAGGGTTGCCATTGGATCGAGACGAGGCCAAACCTCACATTCCCGGTAGAAATGGGCGACGGAGATCTTTCCCGTTTCCGTGTCCTTGACCTTGGTAGTACTGGCGGGGGTCGATAAGTCGGGGGTGAACATGGTGGAGGGCAGACTTACGCCATGACAATATATCTAACGGACGCAATGGAAGAGTGTAAAACGCCTTTTGAGTCTCCACATGTGCCAGTGACCGGGAGGAAGAATGAGAACGGGATGATGTGGAGTCCAGTTTTGGCGCGTGCAAATCCGTCATCGTCGAATTCGGAATCGAAAGGAGCATTCCAAGAACCGCTGAGGGATGATATTGGTTGTGACTCCTGGTAGAAGATGTGTCGGTCATCTATACTTGGGACGAGTTCGAATCCGACAACACGAAGTTTTGTTTCCGTTATCTGGGAAAAGTAGCCTTTGGGGTGGGGAAGGACATTGACAACGACGGAGCCTTGCAGTGAGCCACCTTGAACAGAAGTATTCGATTCCAAGGCGACATCAACCTCAACAAGCGCGCGAGACTTCGTTTGCTCCAAGAGTAGACGTTCATTGCCACCAGTGGTTTCGCCAGCGAGGGAAGATGAGATGGAAGCACCAGCCTTCAACCTAGAGTGCGTATTGCCCAGAATTGTCTTGAGTTCCTTGGATGTTGCAGCAGGTGAAACGACAGGGCCAGAGATGGTTCCTCCGCGGGTGGGTGTCGGCTGGCTGTCAAAAGAGTGGTACCCAGACAGGAGCTGCGGTCGTCCAGGAGACAGATTATCTTGGCTGATAGGTAGCCCCTCCCTGAATCCGGTTGTACTGTTGAAGACGTCGAGAGCAACCATCCCTCCTCCAGTTTCTGCCAGCAAAAGACCCTCCATTCCCTGCGCCGATCTCAGCGAATTGACGTTCGAGGAACCACCGGAGTTGGTCGAGATCGAAGAGGGTCTGGAGCGGGTCAAAGGGTCGGGCTTATCCATTCTCGTCTGCAGAGCCGTAGGGTGATGAGGAGAGGAGGCTAGGGGTTGAAGATATCGGGGAGGTGGTGGGAGGGGGAAGAGTGAACGGGTATCCAGAATAGGAAGGCGGCCATCACAAATTTTCAGACTTTCACTTTAATCCTCGGTCTGTCTACCCGTTCGCGCCGATGGCTGCGTCGAAATCCAAGGCTCAGCCAATGGCCAGGCCTCTCGAAAACGTTCCGCCAGACCAGAAGCCAGCGAAAAACAGAACAAAACTCCGGAAACCAAAGGGCAAGGAGGTTCTCCAGCCCCAGCCAGACCACCCCTCGGAACCTGGCCCATCCTCCGAAACCGTCGCGGAAATTGAAGACATCTGGTCCTGGACCTCTCTCGCAGATTCCTCGGCCAGCACACTCCCTGCGGTTTTTACAAAGGACGGACGGTACGGTTTGTAGCCATCCGATCATTTTCTAAGACGCTCTCAACGTTCCGCTCCAGATATTTCTTTTCCATCGTAGGATCGTCCGTAAAAATACATGCCTCTTCCACAGGTCATGTTGTTTCGACCCTGTCCGTCACGACCCTTGGCGGCTCTACGTCGCGCTCCGATGGGGGACATACCGCCAAGATCACGTCTGTGCTTTTGAACCCGCACAACCCATTCCAGCTCATCACCGCTTCCCTCGACGGCTACATAAAATTCTGGGACTACCTGGATGGCACTCTTCTCCAAACTATACGACTCCCCCAGCCAATATTCATGATCGCAGCCCATAACAAAGTCAAGGATTATATCTTTGCAGTCACATCAAGGGGCACTAAACGCCAAACCCCCGCTGGTTCGTACCTTCCAACCCCCAAAGCTTCTCGCCTTATATTCTTGTTCCAGGAAAAACTACAAGTGAAGACAATACACACCTCTATCGGGTTTCGCTGTCGCCCACGTCGGACACCGCAGGTCTCCCTGTCCAGGAGTCATCTGAGGTCATCGGAATCGGCAAGTTGCGAACGCCGAACGGCCTTGCAGTGTCTCCCAGTGGTTCCTGGGTGGTCGTAATCTCCGGTCACAAAGCGCACGTCGCGAGCACCACAAATCCACGAGCAGGATTCAAGAAGTTCACCGCTCCAGACCATCTCACCTGCCTCGCCTTCCACCCAATCGACGACTGTTTTGCTACGGGAGACAGTAAAGGTGCAATTCGGCTGTGGTACTGTCTGACCGACGGATCTCTATCTGAAGCCTCTGGTCTCGAGAAGCGAGCTCAGACCTCGTCCTTCCACTGGCACGCTCATCCCGTTTCTTCCCTGGTCTTCACTCCCAATGGTGCTTACCTGCTTAGCGGTGGCGAAGAGGCTGTTCTGGTCATCTGGCAGCTGCATACGAACAAAAAAGAGTTCGTTCCAAGGGTCGGTGCACCAATATCAACTATTGCTATTTCGCCTGCTGGAGAGAAGGAGGAAGAATACCTCCTTGGTCTTTCGGATTCAACATACACGTTCGTTAGTTCTGGATCGCTGAAGATTTCCCGGGTCTTTTCCCAATTAAAACTAGGTGAGGGGTAATTTGATAGAAGGAACCCACCCCTTTGACTAACCTACCCCTTCAGATCCATTAGTTGACCCCAATGTCCCATCAACATCTGCTCCCGTCCCACTTGCTGTACACCCCCTTTCCTCCTCCCTCATCCTCACCTCATCCCACCCTTCGTCCCTGCAAGCTTATTCTCCCTCAAACTCCCGACTGCTTTATGACATCGAAGTCTCGCCATCAAATCGTGTGTCTCGCAAAGACGAAAGGCACCTAGAACCTTCAAGAGTTCGGCACGTTGCCCTCTCGGCATCTAGTGAATGGATGGCCACAGTCGATAGCAGGATCGGGGATGAAGGGTTCCGACCGGAGGTGTATCTGAAGATATGGTGGTGGGACAGGAAATCCGGGTTCTGGATATTGAACAGTCGAATCAATCGACCTCACGGACTGCACGAGATTACTTCGATCTCGTTTAGTCCAATTTTGGCCAAGGAGAAGCTGTTTTTGGTGACAACCGGTGAGGATAAACAAGTGAAGACCTGGAGGTTACGAACGAATGTAGATAGGAAGGGCGAAGTTGAAGGTACGGCGTTTCCCCCCACGTCATATTTACCACGGGCTTAACCTGAATCTGTAGACTTCTGGGTTCCACGGTCTTCATTCCAATATCGCTCCGAGGTGCCTAGCCACGCATCGTGGTCCAATGACGCATCCCTCATTGCCGTGGCCGCTGGGTCATTTATCCCAATATACGACTCCGCAACCAACGCTCTCATACAAGTTTTGGTTGCCTCAGAGTGCGGCCGTGTGACTTCAGCACACTTTTTGGGACATAGTGGACGATTCCTTGCTGTGGCCGGAGAGAGGGATTTGGTTCTTTGGGACCTTGTTTCTCACACGAGTGCGTACTTCCTTCCTCCCGTGCCGATTTTTTGCTCACGCGATCGCGAAGTACAATGGCACTTCCGTTCCGGAGCTCCTATTGGCCAACTCGTCCCTCACCCCTCCGAAGACAAATTAGCGTTGCTCCAGTCACGCAAGAATACGAGCTCAAGCAGACAGGAGACTCGCGTACTTCTCTTTCGACCTGGTTCTGCCATCCCATTCCGCACCTGTCTGGTACCGTTCGGGATTCGAAACGCGACATGGTACTCACTTGTCGAGGACATAACCGCAGATTTTAATCTGGTCGGTGTCACGGACTCGTGGGGCGTTGCATTGTTCGGCGACGACGTGAAGCCGCCTTCATCCCTCGATGGCACCACAACTGTGCAAATTACTGGTGACGCTTCCCTCCCCAGGAAGAACACCCTTCTGCAAGATATTTTTGGGAAGTCTGCTTTCGACGATGTCACGCATCCCGCAGTGCCAGCGGAGACCTCCGCGTTTATTCCGCGAGAAGGAAAGCAAGCGATTACGTCGTTCTTCGATACACCCGCACACACCATGCCACCGTTGGGGACTATGTTCGATTCGATCATGCAGACGTTCTTGACGCCACGGTCAACCGTCAAGAGCGGTGAAGCTGATACCAAGCGGGCTGAGAAGGACGACGAGCTGATGGACGTGGATGAGGACCCAGTGCTGGAGGGGGACGTTCCATTTATTGTCGGGAATACGACGAGGGTCGTGGACGAGAGAGAGATGCACGAGTTTGTGGAGATCTTCAAGCATTACGGACTAGTCGGTATGTTCTACCCGGACCAGTTTAGCCAAGCGGTGCTGAGGTCTCACTCTAGCTGCGGGGTCTCGCAAAGTGACTTCTCGTGTACAGACGAACGGGTTAAACGGTGCATCGATGCGCCACAACGCCGCTTTGTCGACCCCTTCCCCGACAAAGGTCAACGGTACACCATCCACAGAGCGTAAGGACAAGGCTCCGGTCGAGACGCCACAGAGAGAAGTCAGCCCCTCCTCGACTTCGACGACTCCGGTGAACGTCGGGAAGAAAAGGAAGAAGTCATCTAGCTAAACCCAAGTCACACCCCCCATTCTTATGTTTTCCACTCGCACAGTCTATACATCGCACATTCACAATTCGTTCATTCCCCTCCTCATGCTCGTGGTTGCCGTTTGTCATAGGTGCTTTCATTTAGCTAAGCTTAATCCAGTCGTTTCTTTTTTCCATCTCGAAGCCCTGAGATCATGAGAAACCGACTCCCCGTGGTTAGGGAGAGGCGGGCACCGATAATATTGTGCTTTTACCATACTGATTAGTATGTGGTGGTCGTAATATTCAAGATGGTTGTGGCTACATCAGCATCGAGTTGTATGTGTGCACGAGATAAGTAACTAGATAAAAATGAGCACTGAGTATGGTTTCGCTCGCAGAAAGCCATGGCTCGTTGTACAGCGAAGGTTCCCAAGGGAAGAAAAAGAGAGAATGCCCCAATACAAGGTAGGAAGGGAGGAGGGGAGAGAGAGGGTAAAAAGTACAGACAAGAGACGCGTCGCGGTTAGTAAAGGTACGGCAATGGGATTCCGGACGCCTTCGTCCAAACTCTCCTCAACTGCAACTCTTCAGGGTTCGGCATACCAGGGTTCAATTGATACAACTGAGCCATCCTCGCCAACCAATTCTTCTCCTCGACCTTCATCTGAATGAACCAAGGCAAGATCACGTAGATCCTCTTGAGCGGGGCCCCAATCTTCTTCCTCCCCTCCACAAGGTGCAAGACGCAATCGAAAGTCATGCTCTGGTATTCCAGAATCTCGAGCTTCGGCAGGAGAGGAATGATCGGTTTCTTTGGAGCGAAGAGGTCTGTGGTTTCTTCCCACACGTTAGCGTCCTCGAGAAAGTGTTGGAGAAGGGTCTTCTTCAGCTGAGCGATCTTGAGAACTTCGATCTTGGGCATCGACTGGAGCCACTTGATCATCCTGCGCTTGTTCGGGATCGAGTCGAGTAACTGGACGGAGTACATTGTCATCACTCGGATATCCGGGAACCGGCCGGTAAGGTGTTCGATAAGCGGGCCATAGTCGAATCCGACCATGTTGAGAATTGTCAGGTCGATGAGGTTCTTGGCGGTGAATGTATTGAGGACGTAAATCGCGTATTGAACTGTGAAATCCCCGATGACGAGGGTGGCGAGGCAAGGGAGGTCAATGGGGGGAAGGTCGACTTCAACAACTTCGGGGCAAACCCATCGCGGGCCCGCGGCGTCCAGCGCAAGTTTGCTTAGTCGAGGACTTTCCTTGAGCATATCACGAAAGTCGTGGATCGAGGGACAGCTGTCGATGGGCACGCGTCTAATATCCAACACGTACAAGTTGGACATTTGCGGGACGCTCCACCGAATATGGAGACCGTTGAAACAAGCGTAAGTGAGGCGAGGTAGAATGCGGCGATCGCAGAAAGCGATCGGGGGTGAACTATTTGGTTGCTCGGGCATGGGGCCAACCCACAGCCAAGGACGTCCGGTACGATGTAGTTCGAACCGTTCCATTCTTTCAGGTACGTGGTAAGAGTCACGTAGCCTATTGAGAACGACGAGGGCGGGCTCCCAGGTGTCGACCATGATGACTAACGTACGGATGGTGCGTATCTTGGGCAAGAGTTTGTCCATGACTTCTTCCATCATCTCGGCCGTGAATGGGTGGCCGTCCTCCTGACTGTCGTCGAGGTCGTTCATATGTTCCTTATACCACGCTTCGTGACGTTCGTTGATGCGGATGTCCAACGGCGCGGTGCCTGCCCTCTCGACGAAGGTGAGGGAGCGTTCGTAGGGAAATCGGTCCTTGAACCAGACAATGCTCCATAACGTCATATCTTCAATAGCTGTGTACCTCCACTTCTGACAAACCCACGTCAGACGGAGTAGAGAGAGCGAAGACGACGGCATGTCGGTGGACGACCATGAGACGAGGTGGAAGATCTGGAGGAGTATTTCGGTAGGCTATCATCACAATCAGTGCACGTCCTAGACAACAACTATGGATGGGTGCACCCACAAGTTGATTGATGCGAAGAACCCGACAAAAAATCCATTTCCGCTGGAAATCCATGAAATAATACTTTGCCTCTTGATCCGTGGTCCAAGCGGCGGTGCCCTTGAAAGGTTCGAGTGCGGCGAGACGGTTTCTAAGTTCTATGCCCTTGCTTTTGAGTGAAACGATCGTTTCCGGGGTATCGGGGCGTCCGGGGGGCGGTGGGACTTTACTGAGGAAGGCTGTGAAGATGGCGGTGGGATCGAATGGTATCCGCCCGGGCGTGGTCGCGCCCGACTTGACCATGAGTGAGGATGGGTTTGGGGGGACGTCAGAGCGACGGGTGTCAAATTGGGTGGAGCGTGGAGGCGTCTGGACGTGTGCCCGTTTTGAGAGAGATCGACGCGAGTGGGAAAGTGAGGCACGTACCATGGCTTATGCGTGAGCTGGATGGGGATAGATCTGAGTAGACGGAGCGGAGAGGAGGTGGGGAGGAAGGGGAAACCTGGGGGCGATTGCAGGGTGGCTGGTCCTCGCCCAGTCGGTATTTAAGCCGTAGACACGCAGATGGCAGGACAAAAGGGCGGCAAGGTAAAATTATGAGACGAATCTCGGACTGTTGGGACGTGACTTTGAAAATTCCCCAGTAACTGTTTGGCTGTGTGGGTCCACAAACGCTGGCACTTGCTGTGGGTGTCTGTAGGTTGGCACCGGGTTGTCTGAGAAGAGGATGGTCATCCACCACACTCACCTGCAGCTTATATCCCTCTCCAGCTCTATTCCGCTTTGGTATCCACGGTCCAGAGTGGCAAGAGGACAAGGGGAGGTGGGCCAGGTGTCCCTCCTTTGCCGCTACCGTGGGGTGTGGGCCAGGCGAAACGCGAGCCTAACCGTGCACTCGAAAGGAACCAACGTTAACGAAACGAACGGTCCAGCGGAAGGTGTGTAGAGGAATGGTGGGACGGAGCAAAAAGCAGAAAGCATCTCCCCCTCTCCCCCTTCGTATGATGACGGTAACAAGAACGGGGCAGTCGAAAAAAGCACAGCGTTTATCTTCCCTCCGTTCGGTTGCGTCCCTGTCATTTCACAATCCCACCTCTTCGCCGCTTCCAGGACCAAGGTAGACCACTTCTGTGCGCGCCGGATGTCCGTTCGAGTGGGGAATCCGTTGTAGCGGAAGTATACGTCCAAACCCGGAGATCACATCAAACGTTCACAAAGACAAAGGAAGGGATGGGAGAACGCGAACCCACTTCTTTGCCCTAACCCCTTCTCACAGAAACGCGTGCCGAATGGCGAAAAATGGTAGCGCTAGGTACGACCTCTTGACAGCCCTTGTACGACGGATGGTATCACAAGTAGGTTGGCTTGATGGGGCACACAGGTCGTCTCATGAGAAGCACACACCATTCTAGGACCAATCACCCGCGCCCATATGATTTCCTCCTCCTCCGGTAACGGACCGCAGCTGCGTTGGAACGCCCGAAATCCCTTCCTTTGAGGTCCAAACGAGGTCCACGTCCGATCGTCCAACGGTTCTAACTGATCACCACCAACTCACCCCCCTCTCCAAAGACCCCTGACGAAAACGACGACCTTACGCTACGTCCACCCTACTATCACACGAGGCTTGATATTCGCGAGGCTCGCGACCCGTCTGCAAGCGAAAGACGACGAAAGACCACCGCGACAGTGCAAGGCGGTCGCAAAGTGATGGCCACCGAAACGCTCCGTTGT
>Ga0307511_10007292_pt1 | contig 11140 bp, 10 predicted proteins | sample 13_EM_MG_FD_200266 | JGI IMG/M metagenome (GOLD analysis project Ga0307511, IMG submission 200266) | Populus trichocarpa ectomycorrhiza microbial communities from riparian zone in the Pacific Northwest, United States - 13_EM | ecosystem: Host-associated > Plants > Roots > Unclassified | place...
TATCCCTCCTTCTCTAGTGCCGAAACGCGTTACCTCGGCCTCTATTCTCTACCTACCCGAACTACGGATATTCCGGAGCCGCAAGTTACGCCAACACGTACGGGAGTGGTCTGTCTCGACCCACTCTAAAGAAATCCGCGGTTGCCCCACAACTTCGTGTACCGAGCTCTAAAGGAGACTAGCATCAGTTCAGTAGGCCTGTTGGCGAGGTCGGTTCTGACACCCCCCAATGTTGCATAGCCTCAGTCCTAGCCTTCACCTGGAAGTGCTCCGGGTAAGGTCGATGGCGGTTGTTGCGGGCTAGCTTGTGTCCCTGATCGTTAAAGCGCGTCCGAGGTGGCGCAGGATTGGTCCCGTCTCCACCCCGGACATCACTATTGCCAGCACGAGGACGGACGTGGCGGCCTCGGCGATCGGCTTGGACAGATCCTAAAGGTGGTGATCAGTAAATCGTCTCATGATCGAAAGATCGCGATCGCCAACCTGAACTCTGACCCTGGGGTTTACCCCTCGGCGGCGCCCTCGGCTTCTTTGGTTCGGCAGACGACTTGGCAGGGATAGGAGTAGGCGGACGGCCAGAACCATCCATGGCAGTGTGGAAGTCGTAGAAGTCGCAGGCATCTTGGTAAGACATGATATGATGGGATGAGGAATGATGGGGACTTGTCGTCCAATGGCGAGTCCTTATATCATCCAACCCTGGGCCCTCATTTTTCCATCTTCCCACACAGCCCAGACCATCAGTCAGCATCCATCAAAGATCTGTCAGACGACCCACATTGGTTCCTATCAAACTCCGATGACCGACCCACCGGCCCCGATCAATCCCCGGTAGTCGTGTTCCACCTTCATCAAACCCATTGTTATTATTTTGATCATTCCCACACTCCTTACAAATTCTTCCCACAGATGATCACATTACTTACGACCCACTCTCCTTTTGTTCTACCCCTGTTTCATTTTCATCATGTTTCAGCCACACATTCATTCTTATCTCATTTCCCTTATCTCTTGCCCTTTTGTTTTCCCTCTCATCGTAGTGATACATGGTCTGTGCGCAGTACCTGCCCTAAACTGTTCCCTTTATATAGCGGTAGCGTACTGTCTGTATTTCCTTAGACTTTGTCTCCTCAGGAATCCCCTCCTCCACCAGCAGAGCCTCTCTGTAAAAACCTCCATGAGGCAGCACAAGGGTTCACGTGCCAGCTCTCCCTGCTTCCCTTAAGAGGGTAAAGGCTGAGTCCAAGACTGGATTAGAGAGGGTGGAGGCATCGTCTCCCCATACGACAGGGTTATCATGCAACAAAACTTCATATCACAGTAACGACTACAGTAATGATAACGACCACGGGATTGCTCTATTGACAAAAACCCAATGTAGTAACAACCTTGTATATCAGTAATATATTCAGGAATCCCATGAGCCAACTGTTGCCTTAGGCATCTCGAACCATACTCTTGAATTGACCCCAATATCTCCACTTGTTCCCTTCTGCCTCCACATCTTCCATCTTCACTTCTACCCGGCTCGGGTACTCCCGTTCGGCCCTGAAAGCCCGGACGCCCCCAGGAGAGACCGTATCTAGGTCCAGCTAACGGGACTCTCGACAAACCCCACAAACCACTTAGGTGACCCAAGATTTAGGTCAGAAAGACTTCCCTCTCTCACCCATCGTTGTTTGAGAGGAGTTGCGCTCGAGGTCAGCCCTGACAGTGCACATCATTTGACATGTACAATTTATTATTGCCAGAACCACTGGAAAGAGCTTTTTGGTGGGGACAAACAAATACAAACAATTATGATCACATTTGGCCAGGCTGCCCATCCCCATTTGTAAGTGGTTATGATCCTGTGCAGTTGTTACCCCACGACACATCCAAGCCCCCTATTTTCACTATCCACTACTTCCAACAAGACTTGTAAAAGCAATGCCTTTTCTTTCTCCTTGAGGGTGGTAGAGGGGCTCGTATGTGAAGTTCTTTAAGATCTCTGGTCCCACACACCATGGGATTATTAGATCAAGGCACTGGCAAAGTTGCTTGATGTGATCAATGTTCTTACAATCCACCCCTCTGGTGCAGGCAAGACTGCAATCTTGATGGTGTTTGTGCTTGTTCTGGATTACTTGTGGCTCAATCCAGAGTGTTTCCCATCACACTGTAGATAGTTCCAAAAGGAGGTGATTGTAGTTATGTATTGTGTATCTGATGAACTGCCCTGAGGAAGGGCAAGCACACCCATACATTTGTTAACAAGTTCACCAACACACTGGCTGCTGGGTGTGTTCTGCAAGTGATGTCAGGGATGCCTGAGGTGGTCTGGGTGAGCTTACAGTGGCCATGAGTGGCTGTTGTCATCAATGTTCAACATTGAGACTCCTAAGCATTTTATATCAAAACACCTAGAGGAGCTGATCAAGGACTCATTGACATCATTCCACAGATGGGTGTGTTTGAAGGAGCCAGTGTGTACTGGGGTCCTCTGTGGTTGACAAACTGGCTTGCAACTGCATCAAGCCACTTGAGCACTCCCCTGACACCAAAGGTTATCTCCTCCTGGAAGAACTCTTCCCATGATATCCTGACCTCCTGGTTGCACAGAATAGGTTTGCCAGGAAGTCTCCAATAGCAAAGTGATTTGTTTTTGCAAGTATTTCAAGAATTTTCTCAAGTGGGTCAAATGTAAGTTATGGCATTAGTGGAGTTGGGTGTCAAGCTCAATATGGTAGTGGGGGGAAGTAGAATGTAACAAGGGTCTTAGAGAATGCATTACCACTAATATTTTGACAGAGCAGAAAGGTCCTGGAGGGGAGAAATGTGTCCCAAACCCTGAGGACTTGTGGGTAGCTGGGTTGAGTGTGAGAAATGCTGACTAAACTGTGATGTTACAAAATTGATGTGTTGAGCTGCAGACCACTATATTCACTACATCTTGTGATTGTCAATGCATTACTGTGGTCTGCTTGAGGAGACTAGGATTGGCCCAGGTGGCATGATTGGAATTGTTTTTTTTTGTTTACAGTGGCTGCCACAGGGGTGCATGCACAACTCTGAGTGGTTGACAAATCAAGTCCTCCTATTCACCTTTCAGCCTGGACCTCAGTCAGCAAACATTCAATCCACCTTCCACACATCTTTCAGCAATGTCTCACACATTGTCCAAGAGCTCAGGATGGCAGGTTGAGGCAATTAAACAGGTGTAGGGTCTGCTGTTGCAATGCAGGTACCCATCTGCTGACACAGCATGCATAAAAGGCTTTTTTGAAATAGAAAAGCATATAGAAAATGCTATAAAAAGTACAATTTCTATTAGCAAATTTTGTGCCTTGAAGAGTGTAATTAAAGCTGAACTTTTTTTGGGAACAATGAACAGCACAACAAGAAAGTTTCAACTTCCCCCTAGTTTTATATAAGAGCAGAGTGCTCTTTTCATTAAGTTCCCAGAGTTCCCAGTTTCTCCCACCTTTGCTGTCTCCCTCTCTCTATTCACACAACTCACTCACCCCTTGTATTCTACAAGTCTCTGTAGCTACTGCCTCCCTACTCTCTATCTACTGACACTCTAACCATGTCTCCCAACCAGGATGTTAAATCTCCCTATGAGACACTGAATCACATTGTTGGGTTTTTACATGACAGCCATAGCTTACTCACAAACTGTTGCTTCATCTCCAAATTATTGGTCCTGTATACTGTGGCCAGAAGGCACCACTTTACCAAGTTGGTATTCCAGACTGAGAAGAGCTTGGAATTGTTGAAGAAGACATTGCTTGATCCTTCAGCCTCTCTTGTACATGATACTAAAGCTCTGTTCATTGGCAGCCCCAAAGTTAACATAGTTGTAGAGGTGGCCACATTCCTCCAATTCTACAGGTTCTCACCCTTTGTTGAATCTCTGTGTGGGTATCTCACCAGCTTTCCACCAACACAGCTTCCCGACCTCATCCTTTTCTTCCCCCTTCTAGAGGACCTGCCACCCACCAATTGTCACTGTAGGTCAGTCAGCAACAGTGGCCATCTTGATGGCTTATCACCCCTGCCCTGTCCTCAGGCCTCCCAATATTTACTGAGTCACAGGAGCTTCTTCCAAAGGTGGGAATGAGGCTCAATGTATATCAATGGTATTCCTTTGCAAGGCATTGGTGGAAAAGAGTTCTCATACCCTCAAATCTCTTGGCATTAGTGATGACTACACATGTGGTATGTCCATTGGGTATCTGATGCACCTGCACTTGGAGGGGGCAGTTACTTCCTTTTTGTACTCAATTTCATGTCAGCTCTGTCCAACCCCCCTTGCCTCTTGAAAATAATGAAGCTCAGCAATGCAGTTTTTTGGCCCAGATTAATCTTGGTTGATCTGTCTTATGATGTACCCTACTTTCATGGCAGCAAGTACCATAAACAATCCATCAGAGATGCCTGGGCTCTTAAACAGTGGTTGGGCACTAAGTGCATCTTGGTCTATCTCTAGGAGTCACTTTCAATTTGCACAAGTGTAAGATGGGCAAGGGAGGGCTGATGTTAATCTGGTTGAATGATATATGCTTTTGTTTGAGAGTATTGTATCATTTGTTACTTTCCACTGTCAATCAGGATGTTAATATATGTCAGATACTCTCACTGCAGTTCTCATGCAGAGATCTAGGGATATTTTATGTACCAGAGATCATTACCCTTAAAGATGTTCTGGAGGGCATATTTGTACTGGGACCTTTTGCAAATGCTAACATCACTTGTAGAGCTTATTTGGGAGATCTACCCCACCATCAAAGAGTCTATTCATTCATCTCCCTCAGATGTCTGTCATACAATGTGATAAGTGCAAATAACTCCTGAGTAAGTGGTATTGGGATAGATGGACAGCTTTTACTGTGGACATACTTGTATTCACAGAATATATGTGTTATAGACTTCTACTGAGGGATCACATGCTTAAAATCCAGGATTAAGATCTCTCCAGAATTGTAACCAGCAATTAAGCATTGACCATCCCACTGGACTACAGAGGGTGTTGTATATTCACCATACAGCCAGAAAACCTTTGCTTTGGTGACTGTATCCTCAACCCTAAGCACACAAGTGGACTGTCCCATTGTGCCCTCAATAAATGCCAGACGGTGTGTACCCAAGGACACATTGGGCAATGGAATGGGGATTGAGCCTGGGACCCCAAAATCCCACCCCATGGTTTCTGCATCATTGAAATAAACCCAGGCTCTTGAGCCATCCACAACAAGGGAGCCACCCTTGGACCGCATTCTACTCCCCAACCTCACTCTCCCCTTCAACTTCACCCAACCTGTAGCCTCTCCTGTTTGGATAGATAAGGCTTGAATATATTCATCTTCCAGGAGAAAAACCTTGGACCCATCCCCTGAGATCTTAAGCCCCAGGTACTTAGTGGTAGCTGGTTTGTCCACTATTTTTTTGTCCACTGTTTGTCCTCCTTTCTCAGAATCCCATATGCAGATCTTAGAATGTGTCAACCAAACAAGAGTCAATCTCCCATTGACCAGCTGTGCATCCCCACAGACAAAACCATCAGTTGGAGCATGGAAAGATGCCCTGCAGAGGCCAGTTGAGAGGTCCCAAGTCCTCACCACTCCAGCTGAATCAGTTGAGATAGCAACACCATTGTTTGTATCCAGGCCAACAAACTGGACTGAAGCTAAAGCAAGTGGTGCAGATTCTGAACCACTTGCAGCCAGATCCATCAACAAGGTATCAATCTGCCAGAACTTCATTGTTTGATCACCAGAGCATGAGATGAGGGAGGAGGAATATGTGAGGGAGGTGATGTAATTTGTGTGTCTGATTGAGGTTTTGACAAGATGGGGTTCTAAGCTGGCAATGTCCCAGATGTGAATAGCATAGCTAGCAGCACCAGCCACCAGTTTCCCATTGAGGGAGAAACAACAGCATCGAAGATAATCACCAGGGGTCTGGAGTTTAGTAACAACCACCCCAGAACCAGAGCTCCGAACTGTAGCAGCTACTCCCTCACATGAAACAAAATATGCCCCATCTGAGGAAAAACCAACATAGTTGCCCTCATAAGTAGGTCCAATTTGGTGACCATTGATGTCCCACTGCTGTATAGTGCTGTCATTTGATGCAGATATTAGGAGTTGGGAGTTTGTTGGGGAGAAGGTAACAGTAGTGATATCATTTATGTCCTCATCTATCACACAACAGCACTCCAGTGTCTGGGTGTCCCACAGGCGAATTGTGCAATCTGCAGCTCCTGAGGCAACTGTGGCACCATCTGGTGAGATGGAAACAGAGGAAACCAAACTAGTATGGCCATGGAAGGTCTTGACAATCCCACCAGTCTGTATATCCCAGAGGATTGCAGTGGTGTCATCACTGCCAGATGCAAGGAGTGTCCCATCCAATGAGAAGGTAAGGGAATTCACTTTTTCAGTGTGTCCAGAAAGAACAAACTTGCAAATGCCAGTGATTGCATCAAGGATGGTGATTTTACCAGAACTGAAACCAACTGCAATAAGGTCTCTCAAACATGTGAGGACATGTGGGGATTGATCAAAGGAGACAGTACGGGAACATATCCCCCATTCAGCTGGGAGCCCCTTAACCACCTTGACCACCTTTGAAAGCTCCAAACTGTAGCATTCACGGAGCCAAGATTTTGAAGGGGACAATGGCAGAGCACTATGATATATGTGTGAAGGGGATTTGTTGACCATATCAAAGTGCTCCAAGATGAATCGCTGGCTATCATCTGTCCATTTGCAGATCAAGCCTGCCTATATAAGATATAAATATAAGCTTTGGGAATTGGACTGTTACAACTCACAGAGGTATACCATTGCTGAACATTATTCATAGCATGCACACCAACATCAAGGTTCCCCATGATGATAAGGACCTCAATCCAAAAGAGCAGGTACCTTGTAAAGAACTCTTCAATTGCTTTTTGCACTTCCTCAACACTGTCACCACAGGTGGGAGTCTCCATCAGGTGCCTTGTCCAGAAGTGACAGGCATATTCCAAACTGTCCCCAATGTGCACCCTCCTAAGAAGAGAGAGATCTTCAACATTGCTGAGGACAGCATAGTCATCCAGGTTGCAAATGTTCTTCCTCAACATTTTCTTCATCAGATTTAGGCAAGAGAGTAAAAGTTCTGTATGATGAATCACAGGATCCACAAAGAACCTCTTGTCTTTGCATCGTCTTGAGTCTGTGAGGAAATCAGGGAATGATTTGTGAAATACACGAATTGGTTCCTCAATACTATCAGGGACAAGGAGAAGGGAGTGCAAGGGGCGTAGGGCAGTGGAGATATCAGATGGTGTGTCAAACCCACTAAGGAGGTCTGAAAGGCTCTTCATTGAAAGTGGGTTGAAGGCCAAAAACATTCCTCCAACTGCAGATCTCAAGCAGTGATACACCTCCTGATCCAAGTTTGTGTCACAGAAAGCTTGTGTCAGGACCTGAGTGTAGAGGGGGTCAATGCCAGACTCCCCTTCATGAGTGGTGTTTTGTGGGGTTGAGATAAGGAGAGCTAGCCTCTTGGAGGGTTTATGGTGCTGGGATGCCACAAATTTGACAACTGTTGCTGCATAGATGAAGAGGCCAGCAGCCTTCTCACAGAGGGTATTGATATCAGATGGGCTTGGCCACTCCTCTGTAAGGTCACCATAGCTCCTATTCTTGGCTATCTCAGCCAGGTATGTTCTGAAGAAGAGCTTGATGTCCATGTCCACTGAGGAGCATTCAACATCATGAAGTTTGAAAACTTCTGTAATAGGCCTGAGGGCTGCTAAGCGGAACCCAGTGCGGATTCTAGGTTCAGGCCTTCCAGTGATGAAGAACTTGACATTGGGGATTTGGTCCACATATTGGGAAAGGATTGATAGGATGGCAGATGCAGGTTCTTCATCCTTACACTCATCAAGAGCATCAATGATGATGAGGGTTTGGATGGAAGTAGTTTTTAGTGGGCCAACAATGACCTTCTCCATCTGGGAATAAAGGGACTCTTGTCCAACATCAGGGTTCACCCTCAATACTTGAAGCAATTCCCTCCGGAAATGTGGGTACCAATAGGCAAGTTGGAAGGCAATTGTTGGAAAGATTATATGAAGATTGCTCCTCCGCTCAAAGTCTCGTGAGCAGAAAAAGCTCGCACCGAGCTTTCCATCTGCAAAACACATCTCGGCAAATGTCTGGGTGATGGTTGACTTCCCCGTTCCGGCGAGGCCATTCAACCAGAACACGCGTTGGTCTCGCTTGTCCATTAACCAATGTTCCATCAGCTGGAGAATGTCCCTTCTTGTTCCCTTCAGACATCCATGCCTGTTCCCAGAACGGTGTCCAGCATCTGGGGCATGGTGCATACCGTTGAGAAACATGAGGTCAGATGTTTCCTGTTTGCTGGTCAATACCCACAAACAGGAGGTTAAGCAGTAAGTCTCACAATGAGCCGACAGTTCTTGTCATAGATATCTTGTTGTAACGACGTCTAACATAGGCGTTAGGTGGGACGCAAGCGAGCGCTCTGCTCTGAGGACGAACCTGATAGTCCATCATAGCATCACGGATATCCTCCGTCAAGCCACCAAGCCGATTCACATCGTCGGCACTATTCAGGAATCTGGTGATCTTCCCACGATTTGCCAGCGGGACGAGGTCTCGAAGAACAATCTCCAGTTTCCTACGATCCCTGTGTTTCAGACCCAAGTCGTGGTTTTGCAATGACTGTAAGGTTACCGTTTGAGTGCCTCTCTCCTCTCCTGTTCCCTAACTTCGTCCTCAGGAACCGGCTCGCTCAGCGATTCTGCGAGCCCTTCAACCCGCGGTACCAGCGATTCTATCGTTTCACGACATGCCATTGTTTGCTAGAATGGGCGTAAAACACCATTGGTAGGAGGTACGAGAAATGAATTGTACATCACAGTGGTTCAGGATCGCAGAAAGGCCCCCCACAACGGACTTGAGAGGGGGAAAGGCGTCCGAGGACTCTTTCACCATATTAATAGCTAACTTGGTCGTGGAATACACAGTAGACTTCTGGCTTGATCTTTTCTCATAGGCTGCACTTGGATCGACGGTGTAGTTTGAGAGATTTGGGCGTTCAGTTTGACTTTTGCTGAGACCTGATCGAATCGGATTGGAATTGGCATGGTCGCCTGCAACAGAGGAAGAGTGGTTAGATGAACTACCTGATACGAAGGCGTTCACGTACTGTCAGGTTCTCCATCGCGTGGGGTCGGAGGGACCGGTGTTGAGAGCCCTTGTGCTGATGTTGAGGGTCCAACCTCGAGGTCTGATTCCGCCGGAGACGACGCCAGATCATTTTGTCCCCCTTCAGGAGGGTCGTCGGAGTTCTTGTTCTTGCTTCGCACTCGACGGCCCTTCCGTGGTAAAATGAGAAGATCCCGCAATCCCATGTTGTCGTCGAATCAGCGGGAGTGATGGTGCGATGGCGGATAGTTGGCCTCGTGGCTTCCGATCAACTCACTCCCAGCCAAAGCTTGGCGTGGGGGCGACGACTGCCCTTGTTCGCCGAGCCCATAATACTCCCGTATATAGGTAACTTTTCCAATTCATTCTTTCACAGCTACTGACCGTGACCGGTTTGTATCGTATTGACATCGCATCTCGGCCAAGTGTGCTCATGTATTCGGTGTCCTCTCACCCTATGACAATCATCATATCGGCCACTTGTGCACTTCCCCGTTCAACCCTACCAGCGTTCCGCTGAACTCTCCATCGCGTGACCCGAAGTTGAAGGTTAGAAGAGGGGAACCAAGACGGTTGATTTCCTCAAGCAGACCCGAACTCGAACTTTCCAATCGTGCTCAAGCCATTGTCTACCCGAGGTCCCATAATCCTCCGGACCACCCCATCCCAGTGTGACAAAACCGGGCGCCCGACGTTCCCAGTGGCCGCCGTCGCAATCACAGCCCACGGGGAGGTGGTGGGCGTCCCCAAGCTCAGGAATTCCGGACCCCAACCCCCGAACCATGCGCATTGATGGGACTCCCTTGATCACACCGCCGCACCGTTGCCTCCATATCGGGGCCCCTGCGTTCGCTGTGGTCGGACTCGGACGGATGGGTTGAAACTATCTTCGTTCTCCCGCCATCATTGCTCGAACCGCGATGGATATAATTACAGCGCATTCGGGTTTGAAATGGGCTGGCCCTCCCAAGGTCAGTCGAGGTCGGCGGACGATTTCCAAGAGTCTCAGGTACATGAAAAGCGAAGTCAACCGTGTTCTCAACAGACGTACAACAATGGTGGGGTACCTCTAAAATCCAACCGCAATCCTTTGGGTCATCTTCTCTTTCATCGTCTGGTAAGCGTTCATGATCGTCTGCTCATTGATGACGATCTCTGTCGTGTCGGCTTTGGGCCGGCTGACTCGTGAGGCTATTGTCGTTGAATCCGTTTCCACGATGATGCTGTGAACAGGGTGCAAAACACCGGCCGTCAGACCACAGAAGATGGATGAAGTTCAGAGAACGGTTTGTCATGATGATGCAGGGTGTAGGGATCGGGTGACGTACCCTTCGTCTATCGTCTCGTCTAAGCACAACAGAACGAGGTCAAGGTTCTCCAATACAGCTCGCTTTTCCACTTGGTTCCGAAGGAGCATGTGCACCGCGTCAGAGAAGGCTGATAGGGCGGCGCTTATCATCAGCTCGTTCTCGTCTTGGTTTGCAATCAGGTAGAAGATCAGGTCCAGAGAGTGTTTGTATACTGCCAACCGGCCGTCGTAAAGGATGATGTCTCCTATAATGTGACGCGGAATCAATCCAGAAAACGACATTCGAAAGTCAGTTTTCCGATTCTCAACCGAGAGCGATTGGGAGCAGGAGGGATCATCGTCGCATGAACGCACCTCCAGATTTTTTAGTCTTTTGCCATAGCCCTTTCTCGAAAGCTCGTTGCTCTTTTGTATTTGCGAGACCTTTTGAGGAAGACGGGTTGCTCTCTTGACGGTAGTATTTTGAGAGAACGCGGTTGCCATCCGTGTCGAGGATGATGAAAGCGGTTATAGCGTAGAGCGTTAGATTCATCCTTTGTCGCTCTGAGGAGACTGGCTGTCGCTGTGAGGGTGAGGAGGGCGAAAATGGGGAGGTGAGGACCGCGGAGGGTGGTTTTCGGAG
>Ga0307511_10007293_pt1 | contig 11138 bp, 6 predicted proteins | sample 13_EM_MG_FD_200266 | JGI IMG/M metagenome (GOLD analysis project Ga0307511, IMG submission 200266) | Populus trichocarpa ectomycorrhiza microbial communities from riparian zone in the Pacific Northwest, United States - 13_EM | ecosystem: Host-associated > Plants > Roots > Unclassified | place...
AGCCGTTCATGGTCTCCGCCATTTCCAACGGCAGGTGGCTGACCGCGGTGCTGTTGAATCCCATGTTGTTCTCGCCGGGGAGGTCACGCTCGAACATCTGGAAGTCTTCGCCCGGAAACGGTGCCTGATGGTGGTTGTTGCCGATCAACGCCGCCGGCTGCAGGCTATGGATCAACCCGTAGGTCTGCGCGAGGCGCCAGCGATCGCGCAGGGCGGTGTCCTTCTGATCCCACCAGCCATCGAACCAGATTCCACCGATCGGACCGTACTGTGTCAGCAGCTCGCGCAACTGCCCGTTCTCATAGTCGATATAGCGATCCCAGTCACCGGCGGCCGGCCGCTCCGCCGCGTGCCCCGTCGTACCGCGCGGAAAGTAGTCGGGATGGTGCCAATCGAGCTGGGAGTAGTAGAAGAACAGCTTGATCCCCTGCTTGCGGCAGGCAGCGGCCAGCTCCGCAAGGGGGTCACGCTTGAAGGGGGTGGCGTCGACAATGTTATAGGGGCTGACTTTGCTGCCGAACATCGCGAAACCTTCGTGATGTTTGGAAGTGATGACAATATAACGGGCGCCCGCGGCTTTGAATGTGTTTACCCAGGCGTCGGCGTTGAATGCGGTGGGATTGAAGAACCGGGCGAGCCGCGCGTAGCGTCGGGCAGGAATCTGTGCATCGTCCATGATCCATTCGGCAATCCCCATCTTGCCGCCGCCGCCGAGCTCGCTGTACAACCCCCAGTGCAGGAATACACCGAATTTCGCGTCCTGGAACCACTGGCGCGCTGCCAGGTTCTCGGGCGCCGGTGTGTAGGAGTCCGGTTCGTGAGCAGCCTGTGCCGGGACATCTGCACGGCTGGCTGCGGTCAGCGACAGTACAATCGCCAGGAGCGTCACTCTAGCCAACATGATGGGTCACCTCCAAAGGCGTGCGGCGCCCCGCACCCCTGACGAATCGCCCCAGGCGGCCGGTACGAGCTTGGCCTGCCAGGAATCCGAGAAAACATACGGCGCGATCGCGTTCGGCAAGCGTTCGTACAGCTCACGAACGTTCGAGAGACCGCCGCCGAAGACAAACACGTGCGGGTCGAGAATGTTGCAGATCACTGCCAGTGCGCGCGCCAATCGATCGATGTAGCGATCCAGGGACTCGACAGCGTCTCCGTCACCCTCACGCGCCGCCGTGATGATGGCTTCCGCGCTCGACAGATCCCCGGTACGGCTCGCGTGGTCGCGCGCCATGCCTGGCCCCGAAATCCAGGTCTCCACACAGCCGAGCTTGCCGCACCAACATGCGGGGCCGGGGATCTCGGCACTGTTCGTCCAGGGAAGCGGGATGTGGCCCCATTCACCGCCGATTCCATTTGCGCCTTCGAGCAGCCGGCCGTTGACAACCAGCCCTCCTCCGCAGCCGGTGCCGATTATCACGGCGAAGACCGACTCCGCACCGGCCGCGGCACCGTCAACAGCTTCGGACAGCGCCAGGCAGTTTGCATCATTGGCCAGACGTACCGGTCGTTGGAGCGCAGTTTCGAGGTCTTCGCGGAAAGTGCGTCCATTGAGCCATACAGTGTTGGCATTGCGCATGACGCCCGAGCGCGGAGAGATCGACCCCGGACCGCCCACACCCAGGGTGCCTCGTTCGCCGGCCTCGCTTTCGACTTCGGTCACGAGATCGCGTACTACCCGGATAGCCGCGTCGTAGTCACCGGGATTCGGCGTCCTGCGGCGACTGAGAAACCGGCCGTCGGCAGCGAGAGCGGCTGCTTCGATCTTGGTGCCACCGAAATCGACTCCGATCTCGATCATGTCGGTCGATCCGCGGGCGCCGCGCCATAGGCCAGGTTGGGTCGCGGCCCGAGCTCGAAGACGAGATGCCCGCCCTTCGCCAATTCGGCGTGGCTGATCCACACCTGGGAATGAGGCTTTCCGTTCCAACGCACCGACTGGATGTAGGGATGATCAGGTGCGTTGTTGAGTGCCTCAATGACGAGCTTGCGGCCCGACTCCATCTGCAGTTGCGCACGATTAAACAACGGACTGCCGAAAACGTAGCGAGCGCTTACGGGGTCTACCGCATAGAGCCCCAGCGCGCTCATCAGGTACCAGGCGCTCATCTGGCCGCAGTCCTCGTTTCCGGCGACGCCGTCGGGTTCGGCTCGATACATCGTCTTCAACAACATTCGAACCCGCGCCTGTGTCTTGTGGTGCGCCCCGCAATAAGCGTAAAGATAGGCAATGTGGTGACTGGGCTCGTTGCCATGAGCATATTGACCGACGAGACCCGCAATGTCGGGGGGTGCGTCGGCGGGCAGCTCGGAGCTCGTTGTGAACAACTCATCGAGTTTTCGCTCGAAAACGGCTGCACCGCCAAACATTTCAATGTAGTTGGGCACATCGTGCTGGTTCAGAAACGTGGCCTGCCACGAGTTGCATTCGGTGAAATCGCGCCAGCGCGTGCTGTGACCCATTGCGCGGGGATCGAAGGGCTCAATCCAGCGCCCGTCGGTCGAGCGTGGGCGCATAAACGCGAGTGTCTGGTCGAACAGATTGCGATAGTTACGTGAACGCTCGCGCAACAGACGGGCATCATCAGTCGCGCCCGCCGCTTCAGCCAAAATGGCCATCGCCCAGTCATCGTAGGCGTACTCGAGAGTTTTGCTGACGGCTTCCTCCACCGTGTCGCTGGGGATAAAGCCCAACTTCTGGTACGCGCCCATTCCGTCCGCCGGGTTGTCGAACGCGCGCTTGCGGAATACGGGCCACGCTCGCGCATAGTCAATGCCCTGAAAGCCCTTCGCGTACGCCTCTGCCAGCACGACTGCCGAGTGCCACCCGATCATGCATCGCGTTTCGATCCCCTGGAGCGGCCAGATTGGCGGTCCCAGAGGACTCTCTTCAGCCATGCGCACGAGACCTGCTGCAAGATCTATCGTGCGCTCGGGTTGGATGAGGGTGAACAGCGGATGCAGGGCCCGATAGGTGTCCCAGAGGGAATACGTGCTGTAGTTGTTGGCGCCCGTGGGCAACTTCCGAACAGTTGTATCCATCGCCCGATAGCGGCCATCGACATCCGAAAACAATGTCGGAGCGAGTGTGGCGTGATAGAGCGCCGTGTAGAATATGCGGCGATCCGCTTCGGTGCCTCCCTGGATCAGGATGCGGGAGAGCTCCTGCTCCCAGGCCGCACGCGCGGCCGAATGAACGCCGTCGAAATCCCATTCCGGAATTTCCGCTTGCAGATTGCGCCGCGCGTTGTCTGTTCCGACCGCGGAGATCCCCACCTTCACGAGCAGCGGCGCAGTGTGCGCGTCTGGAAAGTGGAGAGCGCATTTGAGGCGGGAACCGGAAGTCTGAACCGACCCCTGCGCTGAGCCCTGGTCGTTGGAATAAAATTCCACCGCGGCAAATGGGCGGCTCACTTGCAGGGCAAAATAGATCATGCGCCCGTCGGCCCACTGGTGGACATGACGTGCACCGACCAACATGTCGTTGCCGACGATGCGCATGGATGCTTCGGTCACTTTGGTCGGCAGGTCGGCGGGATCCCGCGCCCCGTGGCTGAAATCAATCAACAGGTGTCCCGGGGCATCCTGCGTGAACCGGTAGCGGTGCAGCCCTGCCCGTGCGGTGGCGGTCAGCTCCGCCTCCACGCCGTAATCCTGGAGAATCACTCGGTAGTACCCGGGAGAAGCACGCTCGTCGGCATGATCGAACCGCGATCGATAACTACCTTCCGGGTGCTCGAGGCTTCCCGGCTGCAGTCGCACGGGGCCGGTGGCCGGCACGACCAGCACGTCCATCATGTCACCGACGCCCGTTCCGCTCAGGTGGGTGTGCGAAAAGCCGAGAATCGAAGTGTCGTCGTGGTGATATCCCGAGCAGGCATCCCAGCGGCCCACATCCGTATCCGGGCTGAGTTGCACCATGCCGAAGGGAACGGTGGCCCCGGGGAAAGTGTGGCCATGGCCACCCGTTCCGATGAACGGATCAACATAACTGCACAGGTCGGACACCGCCTTCGCCGGCGCCGCTGCAACCGCACGCTGTGTCAAATCACCCGCCAGGCCAACGAGCAGACTGCTTCCCAGCAGTTGTCTTCGGGTCAACATATCCTTCTCCTAATGTCGGCTAGGCGCTCAACAGTGCCGGCTTACGCGCGCTCAGATTCATGATCAGCTCGCCGAACAGACCGTTCGCCCACGCGAACCAGGGTCGCGTAAAATGAGCTGGATCGTCCTGGTTGAAAGCCTCGTGCATGAAACCGGTGCCCGCATCCGAGCGTTTCAGCCAAACCAGGCATTCGCGAATCTCGGCATCGCTGTCGCTGGTCAGGGCGCGCATCATGATGGACATCGGCCAGATCATCTTCAGGCCCACGTGCGGCCCCCCTATTCCGTTGGCGGCCATACCCTTGAAGAAATATGGATTGCTCGGGCTCCAGGCTCGTTTGCGCGTGTTCACGTAGACAGGATCGTTACGCGCGCAACACCCCAGATAGGACATGCTCAACAGTCCGGGAATGTTGGCATCGTCCATGAACAGGCTATTGCCGAAGCCGTCGGTCTCATAAGCGAAGAACGCATTCCCGTGCGCGTCGCGTATCCGACCGTGGACGTTTAATGCCGCCTCAACTTCCGATGCGAGGGTTTCGCACTCCGACGCGAAGCTCGTGTCGCCGTGCATCGCCCCGACCATCGTCGCAAGGTCGCGAAGACTACGCACTGCGAACAAATTGGCCGGAATGAGGAAAGGATAGACGCAGGCATCGTCGGAGGGTCTGAACATCGAGTGTATCAAACCAACTCGGCGAGTCGGCGCACCGTAGCCGTCGCCGCCGAGAGTGTCATTCGGGTTCGTGGATTCACGCAGAAACCGGTACGGTCCAGGCGCACGCCGCCGTTGCTGCTCGCGCAAGGTCTGAACGACGAGAGCCATTGCCTCTCGCCATTGCGCGTCGAAGGGCTCGACATCATCCGTTGCTCGCCAGTAGCCATGCGCGAGGCGGATGGGGTGGCATAGGGAGTCGATTTCCCATTTACGCTCCGCCACTCCCGGCTTCATGTCAGTCTCGTCCGTCGCCGCCCAGCCCAGCGGCTGCGTGCCTCGAGGATCGCGCTGGAAGGCGTTGGCGTAAGGATCAATGAGAATGCAGCGGGCATGGCGGTGGATCAGACCCTGGAACATCCGCCGCAGCGACGCATCGAATCGAGCCAACGGCAGATAGGGCCAGACCTGGGCCGCGGAATCTCTCAGCCACAGGGCGGGTATGTCGCCGGTCACTATGAACGTGTCGGGCTTGCCATCCAGGTCAGCGACCGCAACCGCCGTATCGAGCGTATTCGGATAACAGTTCTCGAACAGCCACGCGAGCTGCGCATCCCCGACTTTAGACTTGACGCGCTGGAGCGTTTCCTCGACCGCCGGACTCGAGAAGGTGCGCTGCTCAGGAGCGGGCCGCAGGGTTACCTGCTCCGCCTGCATCTGGGCTCGCAAGGAGCGGGACAATACGAGCGCACCGCCCATGAGGGCGGTACCGATCAACACATCGCGTCGTGACTGCACACCCTGCATGATACAAACGTCCCGGCGCGAAGTCGCTGCAGCTCATCCTTTAGTTCGCCGTCGAGCGCGTATCGTAAAGAGCGAATTCAAAATTTGTACGTGACGTTGAAAAAACCCGTCATACCGGAATCGACGATGTCCGAAATCACCAGCGAATCCTTGCCGATGTGCGACCAGTAGCTGTAGTTCTTCAGCAGGTTCGCGATGGACAGGTCGAGCTTCAGGCCGCTGTCGAACGTGTAGCCCGCATGCATGTCGAGCCGCTTTGTCGGGCGAACCCACAGGTCGTCCCAATTGCTCCCGAGGCCGATCTGGTCGTACTGGGCCAGGTACTGACCACTGTAGTTGAAGATCAGACCGGCGGACACTCCGTGCTTCTCGTAGAACAGCTCTACGTTGGCCAGCCAGTCGGGCGCATTCTCGATGGGCGAGGACGAATCGAACCCGGGAGCGTTCGTATGCACCAGGGTGTGTTCGCGCGAGAAATTGCCGCTCACACCGATACCATCGAACGGCGCTGGCAGAAACGTGAATTTCTGGCGCGCACCGAGCTCGACACCCCAGACCTCACCCGAGCCGCCGTTGACCGGACGATTGACAACGAAGCCGCCGCCCGCGGCACCGGCGTCCGCAACATTGGCGGTCGTGTCGTAGACGTAGTCCCGGATGGACTTGTAATAAACGGCGAGCAACAAATGCCGGCCCGCACCGTTGTCCCATTCACCTGACAGGTCGTAGTTGATTGCCTTCGTGGCTTTCAGGTCCGGATTTCCCTCGGTCAGAGTCGTCGCGCCGCTGGCCGAAGGCGATACGGTGGTGCCGGCGCCCAGCTTGACGAACGCGGGACGGGTGTAACTGGTCCAGATCCCGGCGCGATAGACCGCACCCGGTTCGGGCCGATAGTTGACAAACAGGCTGGGCAGCAGCTCGTTGTAGATGGTGTGGGTGCCAGAGGCGTAACCATCCAACTGGTTACCGTCGACATCTTTTGGTATGACCCAGAAGGTGGTGTGGATGTAAGTGTGCTCAAAACGCAACCCCGGCGTGACTTCCCAGTCGCCGGTACGATATTGCAGCATCGTGTAGGCCGCGGAAACGTCCTCGGTGCCTCCCTGGTCGTTGCAATGGAGACTGTTCTGGTAATTCGATCCGCAGGTATCCAGGTTCTTGATGGGGTCGGCCGCGCTGGCGTAATAGGCCAGCAGCGAGTCCTCATCGATCTTGGGCACGGACCAGCCATACTTGCCGGGAAACACGTGCAGGTAGTTGCCGTTCCAGATGGGCAGCGAGCCGAAAGTGCTGCCGTCGAAAAAGCCGGGATTGGTCCAGTCGTTGTTCGTCACGGCGCGCGCACTGGTGGTGTACTTGACACCGAACTTCAATTCGAGCGACCCGTCGCCGAGTTCGCCGAGATCCTTGCGCACGTCGAACTTGCCGCCGCCTTTTTTCTGGCCGCTGTACATTTTTTGCAGCTCGCCGCGGTCGAATGCGGGCAGACCGCGGATGTTGTTCAGCTGCGCGGTCATTTCCGGCGTCAGGTTCGCCTGCGGGAAGTTGTTTGCATAGGTGACGAGACTGGTCTGGTTGTACGGGAAGCCGTTATCCGTAATGTCGCCTCCCTGCACGTGGGAGGTGCGCGCATCGATCTCGATGTGGTTGGGACGGTCATCGCGTCCCCAGCTGTAGAAGAGATTCGGTGACACCGTCCAGCTGCCGAGCTTCTTGTCCACACCCACCTGGAAGGTGCCGAGGACCGCAACCTCGGGGTTCGTTTCCAGCCAGTAGCGAATCGAGACGTTCTGCAGATCCGGCTGGTACAGGCCCGCGGCAGTCTGAAAGGGGCTGTCTGATCCCGTGAGCACGTTCATCGCCACGATCTGGCTGAGATTGCTGTCCTGTTGGGTCAGCGCGTACGCGTATGTCAACCGTGCGTAGGCCGAGGTCGTCTCATCCGGCTGCCAGTCGAAGGATGTGTTGCCGCCGAACTGCTTGGTGAAGCCTGCTGACACACCGGCGTTGAATGCAGTCAGCTCGAGATTCTTGGCCGGATCCATCCCGGCCGGGTTTGTACCGTCGGCGTTGGTGACCTTGTACTTCCAGCCATTGTCACAACACCCATCTTCCATGACGCCGCCCATCTCGCTGTTGGTGAAATGGCGCAGGTTGTAGTAGCCGCTCGCATAAATACCGAATTGCTGATCCGATCCGAAGCGCCGTGCGATCTCGGCGCCGAAGTTGTAGCCCAGCCCATTCTCGTGGTAATCGACGGGCCGGCTCTCGATCCGGGTTCCAGCCGTGACACTCGCGAATGATTCCGGGTAATCGAACGCCGTCGGTGTGCGAAAGTCGACCGTGCCGCCGATGGCATCACCATCCATGTCGGCCCTGGAGGTCTTGTTGAGAATGACCGTTTTCAGTCCCGAGGGCGGCAGGAGGCTCAACTGCACCTCGCGACTGTTCGGCATACCCTGCGCCACGGTCACACCGTTGATGAGGTTGACGTTGAATTCAGCGTTCATCCCGCGCACAGAGGTGAACATTCCCTCCGCGCGGGCGGCGGAATCGACTCCGCCGATGAACGAGCCGGCGTTTGTGTTCAACACATTCACCCCGGGCAGCAGGCCGAGAGCTTCGGCTGCGTTATGCACGGCGGTGTTGGCAAGGTCCTCGGCCGAGAGAACGCTCACCATGTTCGGGGCCTTCATCTGGATGTCGGTGGCCTCGTAACGGTTGGTTGCGACGACGATTTCCTCGAGCGTCACGGGTGCGGTGCCTTGAGGTTTGGCCGGCGTCGTTGCGTCCGTAGCCGCCGCACTGGTCGCATCCGCGCCCGTGGCCCCGAAAGCCTGTCCGGCGATCGCGACGGCGGTCGCACATAACTCTACTCGATGTCTCGTCAGACGCATCTCGATTCTCCCCCCGAACCGTCGACAACATCCTTGTGGCAGCGGCCCGGCAATAAATGGCTGCGGAACCTGAACTTCACTGGCTCAATTCATTTTTTCCATCTTATACCATCTATGAATTGAATTTTCCAAGTCTGATGTGCACGGAACAGCTGTGTTGCAGCGCGGTGTACGGGATCGGTGCCCGCCGGGGCCGGCGGGCGCTTATGTTCAGCGCTTGCTCAGCAGCCACTCATGGGCGGGATCGTTGCGGAAAATCCATTTCCGCTCGGGCCCTGCCATGACGTTGAGATAGTAAAGATCGTAGCCGTGAGGCGCGCCAACAGGATGATAGCCGCGCGGCACCAGGACGACGTCGCCGTCCTTGACACAAAGCGTGCTGTCGATGCTGCGGTCATCGGTGTAAATACGCTGAAAAGCAAAGCCCTGCGAAGGATTCAGGCGGTGATAGTACGTTTCTTCCAACAGGGTCTCCTGCCCTGCGACAGCGCTGTCATGTTTGTGGGGTGGGTAACTCGACCAATGGCCGCCCGGGGTAATGACCTCTACCACCAGGAGACTGTCGGCATGCTCGGTCTCCGGCAGGATATTGCGAACATACCGTGTGTTGGTTTGGCGGCCACGCACTTCGCGTGACATCACTGCGGAGGTAATGGCGCGTGCCACGCCCCCCGGCCGCCCTGGTGCCGTGCACAAAGCCACCTCCAGCTTTGTGTCAGCGGTGATTGAAAAGCCGCTGCCCGCCGGCACATAGGCCGCCCCGGGCGCGACGTCATCGAAAACGCTGGTGCGTCCGCCCACCAGCCCCAAAGGCATCCCGTCGGCGACAATCCGCGCCGAGCCGCTCAGGGCGACTATGCAGGTCTCGCGATCCGACGGGCCGCCCGTCAACTCCTGGCCTGCCGCCAGATGACAGACCTTCAAACCAACGTAGGTCCAACCCGCGCTTTGCGGGGTCACCTCCAACACACAACCGTTTGTGTCGGGCTCGTGCGGATGCACGAGGAGCGACACTGCCGCCTGGTCACGCATCAGACCCTACCTGGATGAGTCGCCGGTGGCTCACCATTCCTCCTCGAGGAGATCGGATTCTGAGGCCTTCTGTTGCAGAGTAGCGAGTCCCAGCTCGGCGTAGCGGCGCGGGTCGGCCTTCGCGGGGTCCTGCTCCGCCTCCACGATGATCCAACCGGAATAGTCGATTGCGGCGAGAGCCCTCATGACGGCGCCAAAGTCGAGCCGACCGTCGCCCGGCACTGTGAACATTCCCGCGAGCACGCCGTCGAGGAAACTTCCGCCATTGCGCAGAAGGCGCTCGAATACCGCCGGGCGCACATCCTTGCAATGCACATGCGCAACCCGGGTCGGATGGGAACGGATCAGCGTCACCGCGTCGACTCCAGCGAGCGCCGCGTGGCCCGTGTCCACTGTCAGACCGACACTGGCACCGGTGACCTTCAGGAAAGTTTCGATATCCGCGGGGCGCTCGACAACCGTGCCCAAATGGTGGTGGTAAGCGAAGCGCAGGCCTCGTGACCGGATGTAGTCGGCGACCTCGGTCAGCGCTGCACCGAAAGATGTCCAGGCCGCCGAATCCAGCCGAGGCGTGTCCGCGAGCGGCCGACGCCGATCGCTGTGGATCGCATTGCTGGTCTCGGCAAACACAAACACGCTCGAGCCCATCGCCTCGAGCAACCCCAGGTGCGCCTGCAACGCTGCGATCTCGGCCTGCGCCGATCGCGTCAGCAAGGCTCCGCTATACCAGCCGCCCACCAGGTCGAGCCCGTGCTCGCCAAGCAGTTGCCGCAGCGCGGGTGGCTCTCTGGGAAATTTTCCGCCCAGCTCGATGCCGTGAAAGCCGACTTCCGAGGCATCGGACAACACTGTATCGAGCGGCGTGTTGCCACCCAATTCAGGCAGGTCGTCGTTGATCCAGGCGATGGGACTCACGCCGAAACGAATGGCCATCAATCCTCCCGCCGATGTTTCATGATCTTGTCCTCGTAAGCTGTGCGTGCTTGCACCACAGCCTTGCTGTTTGAAACCTCGGGCACAGCGACATCCCACCACGCGCCGCCCGCCGATGTCGTCGAGTCCGGATCGGTATCAATGACAATCACACTCGTCCGGTCGGCCGCTTGCGCCTGCTCCAGGGCGGCCTCCAGCTCGGACAGGCTTGCCACTTTCCGCGCCCACGCGCCCAGGCTGGCCGCGTGAGCCGCGAAGTCGATCCGGGGCACATCCGGGGCGAGCAGGTTGTTGAAAGGCTCCGCGCCAATGCTCTGCTGCAGGCGGTTGATACAGCCGAAACCCCGATTGTCGAGCACCGTAACAATGAGCTTGAGGCCCAGCATCACGGAGGTCGCAAGCTCCGAGTTCATCATCAGATAGCTGCCGTCGCCGACCAGGACATGCACCTCGCGCCCGGGCTCCGCCAACTTGACGCCGACCGCACCAGCGATCTCATACCCCATGCACGAATAGCCGTATTCGACGTGATAGCCGCCGGGTTTTCGCGTGCGCCAAAGCTTGTGCAATTCCCCCGGCAAACCGCCTGCGGCGCACACTACGATTGCATCATCGGCGGCCTTCCGCCACACAGCACCCAACACCTGCGCGTCGCTCGGCAGACCGTTCCCGACCGGTGCAGTCGCTTTTTCCCAGACAGTGTTCCAATC